>ENA-OQAB01001575-OQAB01001575.1-human-gut-metagenome-genome-assembly--contig:-NODE-1575-length-10699-cov-2.942490_pt1 | contig 10699 bp, 10 predicted proteins | sample MGYA00242490_ERZ504517 | MGnify/ENA primary metagenome ERZ504517 (study PRJEB26092, sample SAMD00036298) | human gut metagenome | host: Homo sapiens | study: EMG produced TPA metagenomics assembly of... | reverse complement strand
GAAAGTTTATGAGATACCAGAAGGAACGAAGAATTCCAAAGGACGTGCTATACAAAACCTGTTAAATATTGACTCTGATGACAGTGTTACTGCATATTTGCGTGTTAAGAGCCTGGATGACACTGAATATATCAATAGTCATTACGTATTATTCTGTACGAAGAAAGGTGTTATCAAGAAGACATTGCTTGAACAATATTCACGCCCGCGTCAGAATGGTGTAAATGCTATTACAATTCGTGAGGATGACAGTGTAATTGAAGTTCGAATGACGAATGGTAATAATGAAATCATTATTGCTAATCGTAATGGTCGGGCTATTCGTTTCCATGAAGCTGCAGTTCGTGTAATGGGACGTACGGCTACAGGTGTACGTGGTATTACATTGGATAATGATGGTCAGGATGAAGTAATAGGAATGATATGTATAAAAGATTTGGAAACAGAATCCGTAATGGTTGTTTCTGAACAGGGATATGGTAAACGCTCTGAAATTGAAGATTATCGTAAGACTAATCGCGGTGGCAAGGGTGTAAAGACCATGAATATTACTGAAAAAACAGGTAAGTTGGTAACAATTAAGTCAGTGACTGATGAGAACGACTTAATGATTATCAATAAATCCGGAATAACTATCCGTCTGAAAGTTGCTGATGTCCGTATTATGGGACGTGCTACTCAAGGTGTTCGTCTGATTAATCTTGAAAAACGTAACGATCAGATTGGTTCTGTATGTAAAGTAATGACAGAAAGTCTTGAGGATGAAGTTCCTGCAGAAGAAGCAGAGGGTACTATTGTTAGTGATCTGACTACTGATCAGGATGTTGACAATGCAGATACTGCTACAGATGTTAATGAAAATAACAACGAAATTGAGGAATAGACATAATATTAATAATTAATCAAACAACAATCATGAAAAGAGTATTATTTTCGATGGTTTTATTGATGGCTGTTAGCTTCTCATTCGCACAGATGAAAAATGTGAAAGAAGCAAAGAGTATGGCTAATGACGTAAAACCTAATTTTAAGCAGGCTGAGCAGCTTATTAAAGAAGCTATGAAGAATCCTGAAACGAAGGATCTTGCTGACACATGGGACGTTGCTGGATTTATTCAGAGACGTATCAACGAAGAGCAAATGAAAAATGCTTTTTTGAAAAAAACCGTATGATACATTGAAAGTGTATAATAGCATTCTGAAAATGTATGAGTACTATACTAAGTGTGATGAATTAGCGGAAATACCTAATGAAAAGGGGAAAGTTAAAAACAAATACCGGAAAGCAAATGCTTCAAGTATGTTGGCTGAACGTCCTAATTTGATTAATGGTGGTATTCAGTATTTTAACTTGGATAAGAATAAAGAAGCCTTGAAATTCTTTGCAACATATGTTGAATCAGCTTCTTACCCAATGTTAGCTGATAAAGAATTGGCTAAGAATGATACTCTTATCCCACAAATTGCATATTATGCTACATTGGCTGCTGATAGGGTAGGTGATAAAGATGCAATTATTAAGTATGCCCCAATGGCTTTATCTGATAAGGACGGAGGTAAATTTGCAATGCAATTGATGGCAGATGCATATAAAGCTAAAGGTGATACTGCAGCATGGGTTAAATCATTGGAAGAAGGTATTTTAAAATTCCCTGGAAATGATTATTTCTTTGCGAATTTGGTAGATTACTATACTAGCTCTAACCAAGCTTCTAAAGCAATGGAATTTGCTGATAGAATGTTGTCTACTGATGCTAATAACAAGTTGTATCTTTATGTGAAAGCGTATCTTTATCATAATATGAAAGAATATGATAAAGCTATTGAGTTCTACAAGAAAGCTATTGCTGCAGATCCTGAATATGCAGAGGCATATTCTAATGTAGGATTAGTGTATTTGATGAAGGCTCAGGATTATGCTGATAAAGCTACAACAGATATCAATGATCCGAAATATGCAGAGGCACAAGCTACAGTGAAGAAATTCTATGAAGAAGCTAAGCCATTCTACGAAAAAGCCAGAGCTTTGAAACCTGATCAGAAAGATTTGTGGTTACAGGGTCTTTACCGTGTTTACTATAATCTGAACATGGGTCCTGAATTTGAAGAAATCGATAAGATGATGAAATAATTATATTCAGTTTTTATAAAAAGACTATCCCAAAATTTAAATTAGGATAGTCTTTTTTGTTTTTACAAATAAAGAAGCTTGAATAATGAAAAAGAGGCTATACCAATTCATTTGGAATGCCTATTTTGGTTTTAGAGAGAGAAGAGAGAGAAATTAGTTATAAGTATTATCTATTTTTCTATTAAACATAATGATAATTATTCCCTGAACGTAAACAGTTTATTTTCGTTCTTTCTCCATCATCCGCACATTCGTTTTGAAAGGTGATCCATGAGATTCCTTTGGAAAGGGTATAAATATGGTCGGCATAATTATTCGTTATCATCGTTTCTGCTACTGAACCTAAAATGTCGATGAACTTCTCTGTCTGATTGTCGAACATATACACCCGTCCGTCATAGGCTTGGCACCAGATATCCCCATATTTCGTTTCCGCTATCTGACTGATCCGGTTGGTATTCAGAATATAGCCGTCTTTGTAAGATGTCTTATAGTTTTTGAATGTATATCCGTCGAATTTATTCAGCCCGTTCCAGGTGCCGAACCATAGAAATCCTTTTTTGTCTTGTATGATCGTCTGTACTATTCCTTGAGACATTCCGTCATTGACGGAATAATGTTAATAACAAGCAATGGCGTATCGGAATGGAAAATCATCTTACGAGCGATACTTGGGTTAAATAATCGTGCAAATATATTTCTCTTATAGGAAGTTAATGTTATTATATCAATTTGATTATCTTTGATATATTGATCAAGTCCTTTTAATAGATTATCATTCATTACCACATCATAATGAATTTCAAGCCCGGGATATTGTTTTTGGAAATAGTCTTTGATACCTGCAAGTTTAATTTCATTCCAAGTATCTTTTGGATTCAGCCAGAATGTATTAATGAGACTGAAAAATGGAAAGATTTCCAAGTGTTGAAAAATGCTTCAAAAGCAATCAAGTCTCTCTGATCAAAATTGGTTAAGAAAGCAATACGTTTTACTTCATTGAATTCTTTGAATGGAGTATTTTCCGGAATTGCTAATACTGCTGTGCGGCTTCGATCAATAATTTCAGCTGTTACACTGCCAATTAAGTCAATGTCTTTCTGGCTTTTTCCACGCGTTCCCATAATGATAACCTTAGGACGCTGCTCCTTGGCATATCTTAAAATTTCTTCTTCTGGAATTCCTTCTCGCAAAATGCAACTATATTTGATATCCGGAAATTCTCCAGATGCAACTTTTTCCTTTATCTTATCAGATAGTGCGTTGAGATCTGAATGGACCTGTTGGATGATTGTTTTAACAGATTCTTCATCTCCGATCTGATAATTGAATACATCGCCATATGGTAATGACGAAGCGTATATCGGTGTAAAGTAAACATGTAATAGAATCACTTCAGAATTCTCAGTTTTAGCCAAATTAAAGCCAAATTCACACGCTTTCATCGAATAACTGGAGAAGTCGACAGGTATTAAAATTTTGTTCGATTTATTATCTACCTTAGGTGTCTTCTCTCCCACTATACTTTCAGATAACCAGGTAGAACTTTCCGTTATTTTTAATGCACGTGGTAGATCACTTTCTTTAATTCGTAGACGTACTCCTGAAGATACAACAGGTTGTATTTGATTTACGTTATGAATGTATGTTTCTATTCCTTCATTTTCGAGGACATTCTTTAGAATCTGAGCTTTTGTATAAGTCAGAATAGCTAAGGTTACTAATTTATCTTCCATAATAATCTGTTTTTGAAGGTGAACAAATAAGAAATCCAATTGTTTGGCAATTGGGATTCTTGTTTTATATTTTAAATTTGCATAGGTTCGGTAGCTTGTTCTTTTTGCATACTCATGTTTATTTCATCTAAAATTTTTTGAGAGCCCGGTCGAGAACAGTTGTGTCATCCAGCATTACAAGCCCGCATCCGGACCGGGCTCAAGATGTATTCCGACACTTTTCCTTCCTTGAAATTGTGGCCTCCGAAGAAGTTGCGCACTGTATCTACGTGCAAACCAAGTTCGTCTGCTATTCTATGCATGCTACCGCTAGGCAATGAATCTTTAATCTTGCGAAGTTCATTAAATGTTATTGTTCTCATGTCTCATAAATTTAATGGTTAATATCTATGTGATTTTTTTATTCACGCTATAAACTTAAGCAAAAAAAAAGATAAAACAAATTATTTGCTTATCTTTTTTCTTGAATTTATAAAATCTATTAATGACTTATATTACTTCAATAGCGTAAGCTGGTACCATCCTACTTTTCCATCTTCCAACCGAATTCTTCCATTCTTCATAGAGTTGTCCTTGACGTTTACTTTTCTCCCTTCATGCAGAATAAACTAAAACTTGGTACCACTCATCGCTTGGAGTACTTCGAACTGTTACACTTGGGTTCATTACTATAGCTTCATTTCGATTGACATAAATGTTTCTTTTTTGTTGTGAAAGCAAAAAGATTAGAGCAAATGGTTGACAATCAGAAAAACAATTCCTAATATGAAGCCTACTTTCTTTAACACAATCTGTTTAGAGAATATAAAAAGTAAAGAGCTATAATCAATAGAATAAAGGATACAATACCCATGTGGCCCATGCATCTACACTCATGCTATTTGTCAGAGATTTGATCCATGAAACAAAGAACACTTCAGGAACAGGCTCAACTTTTGTCTATTGTCTTTGCGCGTGCCACTTCAAGATTAGCACGTATATCGCCATTTCCAGGTTGCAATAACAAGGCACGCTCATAATTTAAAACAGCTTTCGCTATCTCTCCTATTTTATAATAACTATTTCCCAGATTGTAATAAACGTCAGCAGCTTCTCCATTTTTTAATAATGCTTCATATATTTGAATAGCTGCTGCATAATCTTCTTTTATATATGCGGAATCGCCTTCAGCTTTTGTGGCATCTTCCAGTGTGTTACTGGAAAATGTGGTGTGTGAAGCGTGGATAGAATCAGCTCCATTGGTTTGTTTAGAATCAATGTTTAACGAATCTTGTGCAAAACAAGTAAGTGACATTGATAATAATATAAAAAATAATATCTTTTTCATGACACAATCTCTTCTGGGTTAATGTTTTATCGAATTCTCCATTTTGCTTATTACTTCTATTGAAGAAGAATAAACTTTATCCATTGCCTGATTTTCATCACCTGGAGCGAAACGGGCAAATTCACAATCATTCAATGCATTTAGGAATTCTTTAATTAGTTCTTCACTTACTCCATGGTTTCTCAGCTTCTCTTCAATATTGTCTTTCGACAAACGGGAAACCGGAATACTAAGTTTGTCACTGATATATCCCCACAATGCTTTCAGTACTTCATCATAGAAGGCATCTTTCTTGTTTTCAGAGAGCAACTTACCGGCTAGTTTCATGCGTTTGGTTGCTACCTTATTAGCTTTCTTTGTTTTCATCTTAGCAACATTGGCATTTGCAGCGGCTTGTTTACGGTAGATGATAAAGAAGATGATGAAGGCTAGAGCAGGAATGATATAGAACAGCCAATAGGTCATTGAGCCATAGAAGAAGCTACCCTTAGGTTGGAGAGTAACTTCATTTTGCTTAATGTAACGGATATCTTCACCCAATACTTTCAAGTCTTCTTTATTGGTGAAATTGGCAATCACCTGATCAGCATTTCCTGCACCTTTCTCAACATTGATTACATAGTCTTCCGTTTTCAACGTTTTGTAAGATTTTGAACGGATATCGAAATAGCTGAAAGATACCCCCGGAATTTTATAATTGCCAGCATGTCTTGGAATAGCCAGATACTCAATAACTTTATTTCCTGTTAGACCTTCCTGAGTTAATCTGACTTGGTTGTCCACCTTTGGAGCATATACTTCAAAGTCATCTGGAAATTTAATTTCCGGATTAGAAATCAGTTTCAGGTTTCCAGTTCCGGAGATGACTAACTTGATAGTGATAGCATCATTAGTTTTCAGCTCCTTGCTATTGATGGAAGAAGAAATGTTGAACTCTCCCACTCCACCTGAAAAGTTTGCAGGTTTACCAGCAGGAAGCGGATTGACATTAATTGCTATTTTAGGAGTAACGATAGATTTCGGTACTTTAACTACATTGCTTCCACCATTGAAAAATGCATCAAAAGGATCGTCAGATTGTACAGCTTTACCTACCGTCATCTGGAACTGTGCCGGTTCTATAAATAACTTACCCGGTTGCTGGGGAAATAATACAAATTGGCGATAGATTGTCGTATTATAGTTACGTCCTTTATAATGCTCCTGTGTCCATCTTGCATTTGCATTCATTTCAATTTCTTGAGAATGAAATCCTTTAAAGTCAGGCAGTTTGGCATTATTTAATTGCAAGTCATGCTCTCTGGTGTATATTTTATAGGTCAGGACAAATGCTTCCTGCTCGTATACATTCGTTTTACTGGCAGTTGCCGTGATAAACAAATCCTGATTAGATACACTTGTACCAGATGAAGAGCGTGCAGATGAGCTACCGTCATTTTGTCCTCCATTACCAGCCTGGTCTTGTGGCAAAACCTTCACCTTTACGGAGTTTGAAACCATCTGGTTGCCATCAGCTACAATAGAAGCTCCGGGGATTGTATATTCACCGGCAGTATTTGCCATCAATATATAAGTGAATGTAATACTACTTGTAGAGGTGACATTACCATTCATTATCTGTGTACTGCTTTGCTGAGAACGGCTTGGCCCCATCAGGACGTCGAATCCTTTGATAGACGGTGCCTGAAAGTCTTTAACTTTTTGTGTGGTTACTGTATAAGATAGCCTGAATTGATCCCCTACCACCACTACATCGGGAGCGGAAGCAGTGAATGACACCTTGTCGGCAAGCGCTTGGGTGCTATATGCTATCAATGCCATCAATATAACAATCAGTTTTTTCATTGCTTATGAAATTTATATCATCAACTTTTTATTATTACCAATCTTTTTCTAGACGACCGCCCTGAATAACCTTCTGTTGTTTCTTCACTTTGTCCTGTACGTCTTTCTCATCTTGCATTACAGAATTAAGTAACTGCTCAGCATTTTCCTTTGACATCTGATTATCTTGTTTTTCAGGCTTCGGCGGTTGTTGCTGATCCTTTTGATCGTCTTTCTTCTGATCGTTCTGTTTATCTTTGTTTTGGTCCTGTTTCTGGTCTTGTTTCTGCTGCTGATCTTTATTCTGATCCTGATTTTGATCTTGATCCTGCTGATTCTGTTGGTCTTTCAGCATCTTTTGAGCGAGTGCCAGGTTATACCGTGTTTCATGATCTGCAGGATTGTTGCGCAACGACATTTTGTAGGCATCCACAGCTTTTGCATAATCTTTACCAGCTTGGAAAAGTACTCCCATATTGTGGTAGATATGGGCGAGCTTCATTTTATCCTTTTCAATTTTGCTGGCCGATACGTATTGTTCCATGGCATCCTGAAACTTTTGCTGTTGCGAAAGAGTATTTCCCAAATTGTACATAGATACTGTAGACTTGGGATTTGCTTCCAGAGCTTTCCGGTAGTTTACCTCTGCGTCAACAAATACACTATCATTAAACAGGCGGTTTCCCTTACGGATATAGTCGCGTTCTGCTTTCTGAGCCGAGACACCGACTGTCGCTAGCAGAAATACAGCGAATAGAATATATTTACTTTTTAACATACGTATAACTATTTCTTATTAGAAAACAGGTGAATGTTCTTAAATAAAGGATTTTTGCGGTCCAAAATTAAGATTTCTGCCAATAACAATAGTAGAATAACCCATGCAATAGCTTGGAATTGTTCGTTAAACTCTGTATATACTTTCGACTCTACATCAGACTTCGCCATTTTGTTCACTTCTTGATTAATAGCTCTTTGGGCTGAATTAGAGTTGTCTACTCGTACATATATACCTTTTCCTTCCTTAGCAATTTCCTGGCACATAGCTTCATTCAAACGGGTAACAATCACATTACCTTCCCGGTCGCGACGATAATCATTCGTACCTTCTACCGGAATGGGGGCACCATCAGGCATACCTACTCCCAATACACTTACTTGAATACCTTTTTCTGCAGCGGCTTTTGCGGCTTCCACTGCACCACCCTCATGATTTTCACCGTCAGTAATAACAATAATAGCACGTCCTACCCCTTCTTGTGGAGTGAAACTACGAGCTGCTAAATTGATTGCTTCCCCGATAGCTGTACCCTGTTTAGAAATCAACGAAGGATTGATGGACTCTAAAAACATCTTAGCGGAAATATAGTCACTTGTAATTGGTAGCTGAGTAAAAGCGTCACCTGCAAATACAATCATACCTACCTTATCATTGTCAAGTTCATCCACTAATCTGGAAATTAGTCTTTTTGCTTTTTCCAGACGGCTAGGTTGTACATCTTGAGCTAACATAGAGTTTGAAATATCCAAAGCTATAATTACCTCTACTCCTTTACGCTTAACCGTTTCCAGCTTAGAACCGAATTGGGGGCGTGCTAATAATACGGAGAACAAGCCAATAGCAACAAAAATAATCCAGAATTTTACATCCGGACGATATTTGGATACATCAGGCATTAATTGAGCCAATAAAGTCGGGTCCCCGAAGCGTCGGATATTCTTTCTTCTCTTGTAGTTGGAATACAAGTAGAAAGCTGCTAAAAAAGGTAATAGCAGCAATAAGTATAAATATGTAGGTTCTCCAAATCGAAACATCTTCTTACTATTTTATGATTGACAAATAACGATTGACAAACATTCTTATGGAATTTTTTTGAGTACCGAATTGCGTAATAGTACTTCCAACAAAACACAGAGGAAAGCAGCTAGGGCAAACCAGTGATACTCTTCGTCTCGTTTACTGTACTCTTTTACGTTCAGTTTCGTCTTTTCCAGTTTATCAATTTCTTCATATACTTCTTTTAGTTTCGAGTTGCTCGTAGCCCGGAAATAGTTACCATCCGTTGTTCCGGCAATCTCTGTCAATGTCTTTTCATCAATTTCCACCGGCATACTTACATATTGTACAGTATTCCCCACCGGATAAGGATAAGGGGCCATTCCATTAGTACCTACCCCGATAGTATATACACGAATACCAAAACTTTTAGCTATTTCTGCTGCTGTCATTGGAGAAATATCTCCCTTATTATTAGTACCATCCGTCAATAAGATAATAACTTTAGATTTCGCTTTGCTATCTTTTAAGCGAGTCACAGCATTAGCAATACCCATACCAACCGCAGTACCGTCAGTGATAAGGCCGCATTTAATATTATGTATCATATCCAACAATACGGCATGATCTACAGTCAACGGACATTGAGTGAAAGTTTCTCCTGCAAATAATGTAATACCGATATTATCATTGGGGCGTCCGTTGATAAATTCAGCAGCTACATCTTTGGCAGCTTCAAGTCTGTTTGGCTTTAAGTCTTCAGCCAGCATACTGGTAGAAACGTCAATAGCCAGCATAATATCAATTCCTTCTATTTCACTGTTCTGCCACTTGTTAGTAGTTTGCGGGCGTGCAAGAACCAAGATAACTAACACCAAAGCAATGCAGCGCAGTAGAAATGGAACATGCAACAAATAGTTCTTATAACTTTTAGGTGTATGTGCATATACCCGAGCATCTGAAATTTGAAGGGTTGCTTCACTTTTCTTTTGTTTCAGGATATACCATACAATATATGGTATAAGCAATAATAGCAAAAACAGATATTCAATATTGGCAAAAAACATTTTATTTTCGATTTAACAGTTTACTATTTAGTATTCACACCACATTATGCAAAGAGATCATAAAGCTGCATACCTATATATACAAAAGTACCTATTAATGCTGCTGACAAGAATACAATACCGCAGATTAATAATATTTTAGTACGCAGAGAACGTTTCTCGATAATTGTGATTTCCGTTGGTTGCGGTTTCTGATTCTCCTCTTCCGGTTGCTTTGTTTCGTTGATAAAGTCGATTGCATTAATCAAATTCGCATCATTTTCATTCATTTGCGGATCATGCTTGGCAAATTTTACTAAATCAGCTGTCTGGAAAAGTTCCTTCAAATCTGATATTGCCTCTTTATCATTCATTTCCAATAACTTATCGATGATTTCAGAAGAAGTCATCTCTAGTGCATTGAATCCGAAACGATCTTTAATATAAGTACGAAGAGTATCTGTCAATTCCGTATAATATGTCTTCGGCTGTCCTTTCTGCCATACTTTCTCATTCTTGATACGTTCGATCTCCTTCATAGCAGCCTGATGTGGCGGCAGCTTAGGTTCTACTTTTATCTTGCGGATAATCGGTTTGTTATCACGTATACGAATGATCAGATAGATCAATAAGCCGAGTAAAGGCAATGCAAGGAATGAGCAACCGATCAGCCCATACCAGTCTTCCCATGCGAAAGGCGCTTTCATCACCGTTTTCTGTCCGAAGAACTGGTCTGGATGCAATGTGTCAACTGGCATAGAATATACTTTCAATGCCAGAGCTTTCGATCTATATTCTTTGCCATCCACAGTGACAGGCATCGGCGGAAGATAATAGAGAGCTGAGTCAAACGAGGTA
>ENA-OQAB01001574-OQAB01001574.1-human-gut-metagenome-genome-assembly--contig:-NODE-1574-length-10700-cov-2.933226_pt1 | contig 10700 bp, 11 predicted proteins | sample MGYA00242490_ERZ504517 | MGnify/ENA primary metagenome ERZ504517 (study PRJEB26092, sample SAMD00036298) | human gut metagenome | host: Homo sapiens | study: EMG produced TPA metagenomics assembly of... | reverse complement strand
CGCGTTGGGAGGTGCACGCCACGAAACGTTTTAACTGGGAATATGAATTTGACCCCCTCCTTCCCCATCCATCTGTTCCCCTATCAAGTGATGGGAAATAAGGACCCTATGCACTGGCACCGCTACCACGAGATCAGGCCTGTGCGTGGGAGGAACAGGGAAATTTGTTTATCTGAACAAGGTCTACCCTGTGAAGCCAGGTGACATCTTCATCTCTAATAACTACGAGAGCCACGTAGCCATCTCTGACGGAACCCAGGACTGCCGATACCTGTTTCTGATTTTCCTTCCCTCGGCTATCTCTGCTCCTGGCAGCCAAGCAGTAGACAGCCAGTATCTGCGTTTTCTAAACTATAACCCCCTGAGTTTTCAAAACCGCATCCATGCCGACGACCCGGCCGCCGACTGGCTGGGCGAACTCATCCGCAGGGCCTATCAGGTGTATGCCAAGCGGAGTCCTTTCTACCAAATGGAATTGGACATTCTGCTGCGGCAGGTGCTTTTGGCCCTGTCTCAAGCCCGCAGTTCGTTGGAAAACGTCCAGCATGTCCCCAATTTTAGTCCAAAGATTGCTGAGGCCCAGGTATATATTAACGACCACTACACCGAACATCTGACTCTCTCTCAGGTGGCAAGCCATCTGAATTTAAATGAGTCCTATTTTCGCCATTTGTTCAAGGATGAGATGCAGATCTCCTTCAAGTCCTATGTCACACTGCTACGGCTGGCCCATGCTCAAAAGCTGCTGATCGCCTCCCAGCGGAGCATCAATGAGATTATCCAAGAGGTAGGTTACAGTAATATTACACAGTTCTATAAAATTTTTGAGTTAAACTATAACTTGACCCCGGCGGAGTATCGCCGTCGCTATCGGGACTCCTATGCAGATGCCCCGCCTCTGTAAGCCTGCCTTTCGCCGCTTGCTGTGAATGCGCTGTTTTTTACCACTTGGCGGGATAGCGGAGCATTTAACTTGCCGCGGGCGGTCGTTAGACAGCTTTTATGGGCAAAAGCCCGTATCCACCTTTGGCTGAGGGCTATATTGACAATCTAGGCCCAATATTGAGAGGTGCCCGCTGGAGAAGCTCTACAAGAACCTTCTGCCCGAGGGACAGATAGAACGGCTTGAGCGCAGGAACAGCCCAGAGGCCTGCGTCCCAAGATAGTACAAAATATCCGCCAGATCACTTCCTCTGTAATGAACTTGGTCAGAGCGCAAAGGCTGGTCCCCGCCACCCCGCCGAAAAGCTGGACCCTGCCCAGGCTGGAGCACCAGGCGATGAAGCCTCTGTCGTTAAAGCACCCCCAATCCCTCCTGCGGAAAGCAAAAAAGGGCGGCGTATTGGTGTACCCAGAACCAGCCACTGGACTCTGTCGGTGAGGACTGCCGGGCTCCAAATGGGAATGCATTGATTTGGAGAGGGGTGACCTCCGGGTTAAGCGGCAGATCACCCGTATCAACGGAGATAAGGAAACCGAAGTCCTGCCGGTGTGCCTGTCTCCCCGGACAGTGTTCTGCATATGCTTCACCAAGTGCTAAAGCGGGTGGGGCTGTCCGGGGACTTCTCTGCGTGGTTTACCCTGGAACCCTGCGCCCATGTGACCACGGCCTCCCAGCGCCAGGCGGCCAAAGCCACGTGGAGACTGCTCTGAAATCCCATTTGGGTCAGACAAAAACGGAAAGGAATCAGGCCGCGAAAGAAACCCCGTCAGAATCTGTGAATTCTGACGGGGTTCTGCTTTTTGAGAAGGGCTATAAACGTTTTTTGATCATTCCAAGGAGTGCCGATACTTAAGCGCCAACCAGACAGCAGGAGCATTCACCGGCTGCTAGTTGCCACTCAAATAAGGGGGTGCAACAGCACGGGTATGTTCCCAGCATTAACTCGTGATGAGGCGTTTCATTCAGACAAACATGGGGATAAAATACAGGCCGAGACAGGTAATGCCAATCCAGAACACGCAGATAAATGCCATAAAGCCCCATACATCTTTCAGCTTCATGCCAACTACGGACAGGGCAGGGATGACATACAAGGGCTGAAGCAGGTTCGTACACTCATCGCCCAGCACAAACGCATTGAGGCAGTTGACCAGGTCAGTACCGGGTATGGCCTTTGCAGCCTCCACAATCAGCGGTCCCTGCACGGTAAACTGTCCGCCCTGAGAGGGGATAAACAGATTTACCAGGCAGGCCGACAGGAAGGTAAAGATCGGCATGGTGTGGGCGGTGGCGACAGACGTGATAGCATTGACCAGCACAGAACCCAAGCCGCCGTCCAGATACATCATGCCCATGATAGCGCCATAGAAGGGGAACTGGAGGATGATATCCGTGGCCAGATGCATGGAGTCTGTGTGGGCCTCCATCCACTGATGCGGCTCAGGGAAGAGGAAGCAGTTGACACCCACAAACAGGAAAATCACAAAATTCATGTTCAGGCTTCCCAGAAACCCCTTGGTGACAAAGGAGTAGACGGCATAGGCAAAGATGAAGGCGCCGACCAGCCACATAATGGGGCGGAACGTGTTCATCTTTTCCGCAGGGGTTTCGGCCTTTTTGGTGCTCTTATAGCTCTTTGGCTCCACATCAGCCTGGGTGGCTACATCGCGCAGCTCCACCAGCTCGTCTTCGCCAGGGCGGGTAAACACGACAATAACGGTAAATGCGATTGCCAGAACCGTAAACAGGATGATATTCATGGGGTTGTAGCAAGTCTCAGCCACACTCATGGTCTGGCCGACAATCTGAGCATAAGAGCTGCCCTCAGTAGCCAGATTGGAATACAGGGTGGCGGAAGGCCCCAGGCACTGACCCAGAATCATGCAGGTATATCCACCAGCCACCATCATGGGGAAGTGCAGGCCGCGTACATGCTTGGCAAGCTGCATGGCGAGGATGGGAGTAACTATGGTGCAGAAGGCATAGTTCATCATAGAGGTGACATAGCCGAAGATCATCATCAGCACCAGTGCCGTAGTCCGGCTGTGTACCATGCTGGACATCTTGTTCAGCAGACGGTTCACCTGTGGACTGCGGGCGCAGGTGGCGCACACGACAACCATAATGCCCATCTGGAAAGCCAAGGTAAACTGGCTGCTCAGGCCGTCCCACCACCCCACCAGAAGCTCCAGCGGGCTTTTGCCGCACAGGAGAAGGGACAGCACGAACACAAGGAAGGTCAAGATGATACAGAACACAAAAGAGTCCGGAATAATTTTCTCTGCGGCGAAATTGAACTTTTTGCTCATACGCCACAGCGGAGTGCCCTTCAGTTGGGCTGCTGCTTGGGGCTGTTTCGACATGGGATCGCTTCCTTTCTCATTCTCTCGTTCTATCTATGGCATGTGAGTCGCGGAACACACTTTCCTTACTTTCCGTAGAGCATCCGAATCAGATACTCATTGAGCTCGGCGTTGGACTGGGCGACCTGCTCAGGCGTCCACTTCTGGAAGCCCTCGCCGGTCTTGAAGCCGATCTTGCCCGCGTCGCGCAGCTCCTTCAGCAGGGGGGAGGGCTCGTGGGAGTCCTCCAGATCCCGCAGGATGTAGTCGTGGATGTTATAGGTCAGGTCGGTACCCACCATGTCGGCGTTCTCCATGGGGCCGAGCTGGGGCAGCCGCAGGCCGAAGGAGTAGCGCACCGCCTCGTCCACGGTGGCGGCGTCGGCGATGCCGTTCTCCACGATGGAGATGGCCTCCCGCCACAGGGCGTGCTGCATGCGGTTGGCGATGAAGCCGGGCACGTCCTTTTTGCACAGCACGGGCTTCTTGCCCACGGAGCGCAGCACCTCCATCACCGTCTGGGCCACCTCGTCGCTGGAGGCGTCGGACTTGACCACCTCCACCAGGGGGATCAGGTGGCCGGGGTTCCAGAAGTGAGTGCCCACAAAGCGCTCACGGTGCTTCAGCTCGGCGGAGATCTCGCTGGGGCTCATGACAGAGGAGTTGGTGCAGAAGATGGTGTCGGGGCGGCAGCGCGCCTCCAGCTTGGCGAAGGTCTCCCGCTTGATCTTCATGTCCTCGAAAACGGCTTCGATCACCAGATCGGCGTTCTTCACCAGATCGCTGTCGATGTCGTTGGTAAAGGAGATGCGGGAGAGACGGTCGCTCAGCTCCTGCTCGGTGATGACGCCCTTGTCCAGGAGCTGCCTGGTGTTGGTGCGGATGCCCGCCTCCACATCAGTGGGGTACAGATCATACATGCCCACCTGGAAGCTGGGGTTGGACGCAAACACATAGCCGATGTTCTTGCCCATCATGCCCGCGCCACAGATGAGAATGTTCTTGATTTCTTTCATGCTGCTCGACTTCCTTTTTTCACTTCAAGCCCAAAATCCCGCGGGCCTCGGCGGGGATGGCGACCTGCTTGCCGTACTCCTCGATGACGCGGCGGGCGCGCTCCACGAACTGCACGTTGCTCTCGGCCAGAACGCCCTTGGCGTACATCACGTTGTCCTCCATGCCCACGCGGATGTGGCCGCCCAGCGCCACAGCGCCGTACAGCATCTCCAACGCGCAGTGGCCCACACCAAAGCAGCTCCAGGTGGAGCCGGGGCACAGGGACTCCATGGTTTCCTTCATAAAGATCAGGTTCTTCAGGGAGCCGGGGATGCCGTTGGCGCAGCCCATGCAGAACTGGAAGTGAAGGGGGGCCTTCAGCACGCCCTTCTTCAGGTAGTAGGCGGCGTTGGCAATCATGCCCGGGTCAAAGGCCTCGATCTCCGGCTTGACGCCCCACTCCTGCATGTTCTTGCCCAGCTCCTCCAGGAAGGCAGGGGGGTTGAGGAACAGGGAGGTGTGCAGCCAGTTCATGGAGCCGCAGTCATAGGAACCCATCTCGGGGCGCAGCTCCTTCAGGTGGATCTGGCGGGTGGTGTCGTCGGCGTGGATGTCGCCGGAGGTGGTCATGTTCAGGATGATGTCGCAGTCGGGGTGGTTGGCGCGCAGCAGCTCCACGGTCTTGCGGAACTTCTCCTTGTCCATGGTGCCGTGCCCCTCGTCGTCCCGCATGTGCAGGTGGGCGATGGCCGCGCCGGCCTTCCAGCAGGCGTACACGTCCTCGGAAATCTCCTCCGGGGTCATGGGCACGTTGGGGTTGTTGGCCTTGGTGGGCCAGGCGCCCGTAGTGGCCACAGTGATGATCGTCTTGTTCTTCAGCTCGCTCATGGTTTTGCCTCCTCCTACAAATTTACTAATTTACTTCCGCAATTTTTCGTGCCAATTTTTATATATTCCTTATAGATTTTCCCGGAATCTACTGAGCCGCAAGGAATTATAGCGGTACAGGAGAAGGAGGAGAGAGAAGGGCCTGGTGAAAATAATCACCAGGCCCTTCTCTCTCCTCCCTATACAACCCTTGTACTTATCCACATGTAGACCAGAAAACTTGGGCAAGTTATGCTGATTAATAGAAATTTAAAAATGATTATATTCCTTGAGTCGGAAAAAATTCACCATAGTGGTCCAAAAAAATCACCGTTTTGCGGAGCTAATCCCCAGTCTCTTACACTTTTTTTACAAGAGTAGAATGCTCTACCCCCAGGCTGGCCGCCGCCTTGCGAAGGGAACCAGTCCGCTCCAGAGCTCCGAGGATCAATTCACGTTCAAAGGTCTGTAGTTGAGTTTTGAGGCTGGCCCTTTGAGGGCCAGCCTCCGGTACCGCGGTACTGGAGGCTGGCCCTTTGAGGGCCAGCCTCCGGTACCGCGGTACCGGAAAAATTCAGCGCCGACGCAACCTGGCAGCCACCAATTTCACCCACACTGTCGGTAACCACCAGCCGCTCCACCAGATTTTCCAGCTCTCTGATGTTGCCAGGCCAGTCATACTTGGCTAACTCTGCCACGGCGTTTGGGGAGAGTTCGGTCTCTTTTCCGTATTTACGCCGATACAGCTCACAGAAGTGCCTGGCCAGTACCGGAATGTCCTCCCGACGCTCCCGAAGGGGCTTGAGTTCGATAGGCACCACACTGAGCCGATAGTACAAATCCTCCCGGAACCTCCCCTGCCGCACCTGTGTCAGCAATTCCTTATTGGTGGCTGCAATCACCCAGATATCCAAATCTATCGTCTTGCTGCCACCCAGACGCACCAGGCTGCGCTCCTGAAGTACCCGGAGCAGCTTGGCCTGGAGTGCCATGGGCATATCCCCAACCTCATCCAAAAGAAGAACTCCGGTATTGGCCAACTCGAACATGCCCGCTTTTCCGGTTCGTTTGGCCCCCGTAAAGGCCCCCTCCTCATATCCGAATAGTTCAGACTCCAACAGTTCAGCAGGGATAGCGGCACAGTTGAGTTTGATAAAGGGTTTGCCGCACCGGTCGCTGTTCTGATAAAGCTCGTTGGCGATGAGTTCCTTACCCGTACCAGATTCCCCCGTGATAAGTACCGTGACATCCGTCGGCGCAACTTTCCGCACAATTTCCATCACTTCCCGCATGGCCGCGCTGTGGTAGATCGTCTGCTTATCGCCCGCCTGCTGGCTGCGGAGATAGGCCAGTTCCTGAACTGCTTTTTCCTGCTTTTCCTCCAAAGCCAATAGTTGAGCCTCCAACCGCTTCAGCTCTGGGAAGTCCCGTGTGTTGGTTACTACCAGCCTGATATTCTTCTCCTCGTCAAACACCGGCGTCCCTGTCACCAGTACTTCTTTATTCAAACGATGAATCGTGGCCACAGAGTTGATTCTCTTACCTTGAGCCAGCACGCGTTCCGTTACAGAGCCGGTGTAAAGGATTCCCTCCGCCTCAATTTCCGATACCTTCCGCCCCAACAGCTCCTCCGGGAGGATTCCAGTTGTACGGGTATAGGCCTTGTTAATGAACAGAATGGTACCCGTACCGTCGGTGATGTGTATCCCGTCGTAAAGGTTTTCACAGATACTTTTATAGTCCCCGCTTTCCAGTTCTGTCAGATGAACAACGCCTTTTCCTGATTGCATGGCCACCTACCCTTTCCGCTAATCACCGCATTATCTAGGTATATTATTATATCATACTTTTAAATTGTGCGAAATGCATGAAACCATAATCACTATTTAAAAAAGCATTGGTTTGCTCTAAATGTCTGACAAATACATTATGGGGGTGACAGCAAAGGCAGGGAATCCTGCTGTTCGCCTGCTTTCAAAAGAGAGCCCCGCAGTTCACCTTGCTGAAATAGCACTGCTTCCGCTTGCACAGGCGCGTTTGAACCTGGTCAAATAGCGCCTTGTCAATAACCAGCCGCAATGCGCACCAGCCCGCCACAGGCTGCTTTGTGGACGGATGGGTACCGCTCTGCATCTTTCTTGGCCGTCTTTGATGCGGACTTCTGTCCTATCGCAGCTACATGAACTCCTCCGCAATCCAGAGATAGAGGACGTTCCGCCCTGTTACCCATCCGATATCCGCACACCTTATCTGGTAGCCGCGCACCACCAACACCAAGTCACATCCGGGGCTGCCGCAGTAGTTCACGCCGGCACACACGGCCTCCCGCCCCCTTACGCTGTGGTTGTGGGTGGAGCGGTTTACCCGCTCGCCGGTCAGCTTGGAGGCGGCAGTCATCAGATCCCGGTATTCCGGCCTCTGGGCCAAGCCGCAGGTCATGCGCGCGCTGTTTAGGTTGGACCGAAGAATGGTGGTGTCCACCGGTGGACACCACCATTCTTCCTAAATAAATACACCTGTATGTTCAGGTTTAAGAGCTCCCGGGCTTCGTCAGGGGTGGCGGCCTGCTTGCCGTACTCCTCGATGACCCGCTTTGCCCGCTCCACAAACCGGACGTTGCTCTTAGCCGGTACGTTCCTGATATACATCACATTGTCCACCATGCCCACCCGTCTGTTTTCCGTCCCGCAGCCGGGTTTTACAGCTTTGCTCTCCTCCGCTATTGCATTTTCGGAACAAGCACACCTGCTGTACCCCCTTCTTGTTGCATCCCCGCATCATCGCAGTGTTAGGTGGGAGGTTTATTCCTAAAAATCAAGCAAAATTGTTGGCATCTGACTTGCAGTTTATATTCAAAGAACCAATCCCACCACACCTTGAGAGGAGTTATTCTGTATGAATCATGTTGCAATTGTATCCGCCTGCCGCACCCCCATCGGCACCATCGGCGGTCAGTTCAAGACCCTGACCGCCCTGGACCTGTCCATCCCGGTGATGCAGGCTCTGATCCAGCGCTCCGGCGTGGACCCCGCCCTCATCGACGATGTGATCTGGGGCTGCAACTACCAGCGCACCTATTTGGAGAACAACCTGGCCCGCGTGGCCGCCATCAAGGCCGGCCTCCCCGACACGGTGCCCGGAATCACCGTCCACCGCAACTGCACCTCCTCCATGTCCTCCATTCAGTTGGGCTTCTATCAGATCATGGCCGGGGAGGCCAAGTGCATTATGGCCGGCGGTGCCGACTGCATGAGCGCCGCCCCCTTTATGGTGTTTGACGCCCGCTACGGCAAGAAGTACGGCCACATGGAGCTGCGGGATTCCATGTGGGACTCCCTGACCAACCTGGGCGTGGGCCCCTCTATGGGCATCACTGCCGAAAACGTGGCCGATGCCTACGGGGTTACCCGGGAGGACATGGATCAGTATGCCCTCCGCTCCCAGCAGCGTGCCGCCGCCGCCATTGACGCAGGCAAATTCGAGGAGGAGATCATCCCCATCACCGTCCATGGCAAGAGGGAGAACACCGTCATTACTACCGACGAGCACGTCCGCCGGGACACCACCCTGGAGAAGCTGGCTAAGCTGAAGCCCACCTTTAAGGCCGACGGCCGGGTCACCGCCGGCAACGCCTCCGGCATGAACGACGCCTCCTCCGGCGTTCTGCTAATGGAGGAGGAGCTTTCCAAAAAGCTGGGACTGCCCATCCTGGCCCGCGTAGTCGCTGTGGCCACCACCGGCGTTTCCCCCGACCTGATGGGCATCGGCCCCATCAGCGCCACCCAGAAGGTGCTGGAGAAGGCTGGCCTCACCGTGTCTGATATCGACCTCTTCGAGATCAACGAAGCCTTTGCTGCCCAGTGTGTGGCCTGCCAGCGCACCCTGGGCATCGACGAGGACAAGCTGAACGTCAACGGCGGCGGCATTTCTCTGGGCCACCCTGTGGGCGCCACCGGCAGCCGTCTGGTGGTCACCCTGCTCTACGAGTTGAAACGCCGGGGCGGCAAATACGGCCTGGCCACCCTGTGCGCCGGAGGCGGCATGGGTACCGCCGTGCTTATCAAGATGGCCTGACCGTGATACTTCCATGAAAAACTTTACCTTTTCCTTTCCCACCCAGGTAATCTTCGGCCGGGATGCGGAAACCCATGCCGGGGCGCTCTCTGCCCCCCTTTGGTCCCAACGTCATGTTGCTTTACGGCAGCGATCGCATCCGCCGCAGCGGCCTGCTGGGCAGACTCACCGCCGATTTGGAGGCTCACGGCCTTACGGTCACCCTCTTTGGCGGTATCCAGGAAAACCCGGTCCTTTCCACTGCGGAGGAAGGCCGGCGGCTGGCCAAGGAAAAAAAGATCACCCTGCTGCTGGCCGTGGGCGGCGGCAGTGTGATCGACACCGCGAAGGCCATAAGCCTGGGTGCCAAAAAACAGCGTCCCTCTATGGGAACTATACAGCGGCAAAGCCCAAACTCAGCGGGCCCTGCCCATCGGCGTGGTGCTCACCACCGCCGCTACCGCCAGTGAGGCCAACGGGGTCTCTGTCCTCTGCCACGATGTCCTCCACGAAAAGGCGGCCCTGGACGAGCCTCTGACCCGCCCCCGCTTCGCACTGATGAATCCAGTCCTCACCTATACACTACCGCCCCGACAGACCGCCTCCTGCGCGGTAGATATCTTTTCTCACGCTTTTGAGCGGTATTTCCACAAGGGGCAGCAGGGCACCCTCCGCAGCCAGATGTGTGCGGCGGTGATGCGCACTGTGATTACAGAGCTGCCCCGGGCGCTGGCTCACCCCGACAGCTATGATGCCCGCAGCCAACTGATGTGGGCCTCCACCGTGGCCCACAGTAATATGCTGGGGTTTGAGGGGGACTTTGCCTGTCACGCCCTCTCTCATGTGTTTACCACCGAGCTGGGCCTGCCCCACGGTGCGGCCCTGGGTATCCTGATGACCGCATGGTGCAAGCTATATGCTCACCGATGAACCGAGGCCCATTGCCGACTTCTGCACCCTGGTTTGGCAGGTCCCCTCCTGTCCCAGCCAGATTCAAACCGCCCAAAACGGCATCTCCGCGTTTCAGGACTTCCTCTGGCTCGTCAGGCCTTCCGGTTACACTTCGGGAGGCTGGTTGTGCGACGTTTCCATTGAGCACCTGGCGCGGCTGGCTTTGCCCGATATGGCAGGAACGCTGGGCGGCAACTTCCGGGCCTTGGACTACGGCGCGGTAGTCAGCCTCCTACAGTTGGCCCGGGGATAGCTGTTGCAAAGCAAAAATGCCTGTTGCCGCCGTGCAACGGATGCGTAGCTATCCTTTTGCCCAGGGCCTTTCTATCATGTAATTTTATCGTATTTTATTGGCATCAACTTTGCTCTTAACCTATTTGTTGAACGAAATGGAGAGAGAGGAGGCAAGTCTTGCCGCCGGCGCAAGCCGGTACAACAGAGCCAGGGCTGACCATCTACAGTACAAAAGAGGAGTGAGTAACCTATGAGTAAAAAGAGTTCCCAAATCGCCAGTGAAAATATGAGCATGAAGTTCTCCAAAGGCTGGG
>ENA-OQAB01001573-OQAB01001573.1-human-gut-metagenome-genome-assembly--contig:-NODE-1573-length-10702-cov-3.500426_pt1 | contig 10702 bp, 9 predicted proteins | sample MGYA00242490_ERZ504517 | MGnify/ENA primary metagenome ERZ504517 (study PRJEB26092, sample SAMD00036298) | human gut metagenome | host: Homo sapiens | study: EMG produced TPA metagenomics assembly of... | reverse complement strand
ATGTACTTTTAATACATCAATACGCCCCTTTAAATCCGGCTTATCCACAATAATTCTTCTGTCAAAACGTCCCGGTCTCAAAAGTGCCGGATCCAAAATCTCTGGTCTGTTTGTTGCTGCCAGCAAAAGCAATCCCTTATCCGTATCAAATCCATCCATCTCAGCTAACAGCTGATTCAGCGTCTGTTCACGCTCGTCATTGCTTCCCATACTGTTATCACGGCTTTTTCCTATTGCATCAATCTCATCAATAAAAATGATACATGGAGCCATCGACTGTGCCTGCTTGAACAAATCTCGCACTCTCGATGCACCGACCCCGACGTACATCTCTACAAATGCCGAACCAGACAATGAGAAAAATGGTACTTTTGCTTCTCCCGCTACCGCTTTTGCAAGCAATGTCTTACCGGTTCCCGGAGGTCCTACTAATAGTGCACCTTTTGGAAGCTTGGCTCCAATTCCTGTATATTTTCCCGGATTATGCAGGAAATCCACAACTTCCTGAAGAGATTCTTTCGCTTCATCCTGCCCGGCAACATCTTTAAATGTAACCCCTGTCTGCTTCTCCACATACATCTTGGCATTGCTCTTTCCAACTCCCATCATTCCGCCGCCTTTTGCCATCTTCTTCATGAGATAATTCAAAACGACAAAAATCATACAAACGGAAGGATCAATGTCACAAATATGTTCAGTAAAAACGGCACTTGTAGAGTCCGGAAATTTTTTCACCGAATCTCACATCCGCCTTTTCTAAACGGTCAAACCAGCTTACTGTCCTCCATACTTCCGGTGTAACCGGTGTAATATGTCACCTTTACCTGCGGCAGACCATTTTTCTTTTCTGTCTTCGGTGTGATGACAGCTGATTCGTATCAAATACAACTTCTTCAATTTTCTTGTCATCTAGCATCTTCAGGAACTCACTGTAACTAATCTCCTTCGATGTCGTCTTCTGCATAAATGAGTATAGTCCTAATACCAAAAATACAGTTACCAGAGTCGTAATGATAATAATACTCCAATTCTGTTTATTGTTCTTAGGATTTTTATTATTGTTCTGGTTATTATCCATCTTTATCCTCCTAATCTCTATCTTCTTTATTATAAGTACTGCTTTTCTATAAATCAATAAAAACATTATGAAATACGCAAATACTTTTCTAAAACTTTTGTAAAATAATCTATTTTGTAGTATACTATCCTAGTGCATTTATTATGCCATTGAACAATGTAGGAAAAACTTTTAATAGAGGGATGGATTACTTATGAAAATTGGATTTGATAACGAAAAGTATTTAAAAATGCAGTCGGAACATATTCGAGAACGGATTAATCACTTTGATAACAAACTTTATTTGGAGTTTGGCGGAAAATTATTTGACGATTATCATGCTGCCCGCGTATTACCTGGATTTGCTCCCGACAGCAAACTCCGATTATTGATGCAGCTGTCAGATCAGGCGGAGATCGTAATTGTAATCAGTGCCGGAGACATTGAAAAGAATAAAGTCCGCGGAGACCTTGGAATCACATACGATTCAGATGTCTTGAGACTGATGGACTCTTTTAAAGAAAAAGGATTGTTTGTCGGAAGTGTCGTAAATCACACAATATTCCGGTCAGGGAAGTGCAAAATTTATTCAAAGCTCGTTTGGAAAAACTTGGAATCAAAGTGTATACACACTACTCCATCGAAGGATATCCATCTAATATTCCGTTGATCGTAAGTGATGAAGGTTATGGAAAGAATGATTATATTGAGACATCCAGACCACTTGTCATCATCACTGCACCTGGTCCTGGAAGCGGTAAGATGGCAACTTGCCTTTCACAGTTGTATCACGAACATAAGAGAGGGATCCGCGCCGGATATGCAAAATTTGAGACGTTCCCAATTTGGAATATTCCGCTAAAGCATCCTGTGAACCTTGCTTATGAGGCTGCAACAGCTGACTTAAATGATGTGAACATGATCGACCCGTTCCACTTGGATGCCTACGGAGTCACAACAGTCAACTATAATCGTGACGTTGAGATTTTCCCAGTTCTAGATGCTATTTTCGAACGAATTTACGGAGAAAATCCTTATAAGTCTCCAACAGATATGGGCGTTAACATGGCTGGAAATTGCATCTGTGATGATGACGCTTGCCGCGAAGCTTCCAATCAGGAGATTATCCGCCGTTATTACGCTGCATTAAATGGATTGGCGGAAGGAACTGCACAGGAGGAAGAAGCATTCAAGATTGAACTTCTGATGAAACAGGCTCATATCACAGTGGAAGACAGAAAAGTGGTGGATGCCGCGCTCAAACGTGCCGAAGAAACGAATGGTCCTGCTGCTGCTATGGAACTTCCAAACGGACAGATTATCACTGGAAAGACTTCCTGTCTTCTCGGTGCATCCTCAGCACTGCTTTTGAATGCCCTAAAAAATCTTGCCGGATTGAATGACGAATTACACTTGATTTCACCAAGTGTAATTGAACCGATTCAAAAGTTAAAGACAGAATACCTTGGAAGCAAAAATCCAAGACTTCACACAGATGAAATTCTGTATTGCGCTTTCTAATCTGTGCTGCTACAGATGACAACGCAAAACTTGCTTTGGAACAGATTCCTAAGTTAAGTGGATGTCAGGCTCACACTTCTGTAATGCTTTCTTCTGTGGACATCAAGCAATTTAAACGTTTGAACGTTCAACTCACTTCAGAAGCAAAGTATGAAAACAAACGAATTTATCACTAATTTTATAAAAAGTAAGACGAGAGAAATCTTCCATTTCCCTCGTCTTCTTTTTTATTTATGCACTCGTTTTTTCAAACTGTGAATTATAAAGTTCTGCATAAAATCCATTTTGTTTCAGCAATTCCTCGTGATTTCCCTGCTCGATAATATCACCGTCTTTCATCACAAGAATCAGATCCGCATCACGAATCGTAGACAATCTGTGCGCAATGATAAAACTTGTTCTTCCTCGCATGAGGTTATCCATTGCTTTTTGAATCCGCACTTCAGTTCGCGTATCTACCGAACTTGTCGCCTCATCCAAAATCAAAATCTTCGGATCTGCAAGAATCGCTCTCGCAATCGTCAAAAGCTGCTTCTGTCCCTGAGAAACATTGCTTGCCTCCTCATTCAGTTCCATATCATAGCCGTTCGGAAGAGTCTGCACAAATCGATGTACATGAGCCGCTTTTGCTGCCTCAATAACTTCCTCGTCTGTCGCATCCAATTTTCCATACCGGATATTTTCCTTGATACTTCCATGGAATAACCATGTGTCCTGAAGAACCATTCCAAACATCTGACGAAGTTCACCTCGATTGAAATCTTTCAGGTTATGTCCGTCAATCAGAATCGCACCGCTGTTTACGTCATAGAAACGCATCAGCAATTTGATCATCGTCGTCTTTCCTGCTCCGGTCGGTCCAACAATCGCAATTTTCTGTCCCTGTTTTACCTTCGCTGAAAAATCATTGATAATAATCTTATCCGCATTATATCCGAAATGAACATGATCAAACTCCACATTTCCTTCCAGTCCCTCTACTGACACTGGATTTTGCGCAAATTGATCTTCCTCCTCTTCTTCCAGGAATTCAAACACTCTTTCCGAAGCGGCTGCTGTCGACTGCAGCATATTGGCAACCTGAGCTACCTGCGTAATTGGTTGTGTAAAGTTTCTTACATACTGGATAAAAGACTGGATATCTCCGACTTCAATCGTTTTCTTAATTGCAAGGTATCCTCCTAAGATTGCAACTGCAACATATCCAAGATTTCCCACAAACTGCATGATCGGCATCATCATTCCTGAGAAAAACTGTGATTTCCATGCTGACTGATACAGGATCTCATTTGTCTCATCAAACTCTTTGATGACATCTGCTTCCTTATTAAATGCCTTTACAATATTATGCCCGCCATAAACTTCTTCTACCTGACCATTCACATGTCCCAGATATTCCTGCTGGTTTTTAAAGTGTCTCTGTGATCGCTTTACGATTGTCGAAATCAATCCAAGCGAAATCGGAAGGATCAAAAGTGCCACAAGGGTCATCAGAGGACTGATGCTCAGCATCATGATCAAAACACCGATAATTGTTGTAAAAGAAGTAATGATCTGAGTTGCACTTTGGTTCAAACTCTGGCTTAGTGTATCAATATCGTTTGTCACACGTGACAATACTTCTCCATGTGTCCTTGTATCAAAATAGTTCATCGGCATACGATTGATTTTCTCTGAAATCTCTTTTCGAAGGCGATACGTCAGCTTCTGTGACACACCCGTCATAATATATCCCTGAATGAATGAAAATATTGCACTTGTTACATACAGGCACATCAGGAAAATCAAAATATGTGCGATTTTTTCAAAATCAATTCCGGAGCTTCCGGATACTTTTCCCACAAGTCCTGTAAAAATCTCTGTTGTCGCTTTTCCCAAAATTTTCGGTCCCGCGATATTAAAAATCGTACTTCCGATTGCAAAAAGGAGAACAAAAATCAATCCAATTTTATATTCGGAAAGATATTTCATCAATTTCTTGATTGTTCCTTTGAAATCTTTTGCCTTTTCTCCGGCTCCCATTCCTCCGTGTGGACCTCCGCCCATAGGGCCTCCCTGCCTTTTACTCATGACTCTTCTCCTCCTTTCCGAGTTTTCCTGCAAGTTCTTCTTCTGATAGCTGAGACATTGCGATCTGCTGATATACTTCACAAGTTTTCAGAAGTTCTTCATGCGTTCCTCTTCCTACTACTTTTCCTTCATCTAATACAATAATCTGCTCTGCATGCAAAATTGTACTGATTCGCTGTGCTACAATCAGGACGACACTGTCTGTTGTATGCTCCTTCAGAGCCTTTCGAAGTGCCACATCTGTCTTATAATCCAATGCTGAAAAGCTGTCATCGAAAATAAACACATCCGGCTGTTTTGCAATGGCACGCGCGATTGACAGACGCTGTTTCTGTCCACCTGATACATTTGCACCACCCTGTGCGATTCTGCTTTCATATTTTTTGTTCTTTTCTTCGATGAAATCACTTGCCTGTGCAATTGCTGCAGCCTCTTTCATCTCAGTTTCAGAACCATCCGGATTCCCATATAAAATATTGGATTCAATCGTTCCGGAGAACAGCACACCTTTTTGCGGCACGTATCCAAGACGATCACGCAATTCATGCTGTGTAATGTTTCTGATATCCTCTCCATCGATTGTGATACTTCCTTCTGTCACATCATAAAATCTCGGAATCAGATTTACCAACGTTGATTTTCCACTTCCGGTACTTCCGATGAATGCTGTAGTCTCTCCCGGTTGTGCCACAAAATTAATATCGTGCAGCACATCTTCTTCTGCCCCCGGATATCGGAATGACACATGATCAAATTTCACAACACCTTTTCCATCTTCTGGAAGCTGTTTTGGTTCTTTTGGATCATGAATCAAAGTCTCGCTTGTAAGGATCTCATCCACACGTGTTGCGGAAACAGCTGCTCTTGGGAGCATGATTGAAATCATACAAATCATTAGGAATGCCATGATAATCTGCATTGTGTACTGGATAAATGCCATCATATCTCCTACCTGCATCTGTCCGTCATTAATTCCATGTGCTCCACTCCACACGATCAGCACTGAAATTCCATTCATAATGAGCATCATAGTTGGCATCATAAATGTCATCGCTCTGTTTACAAATAGATTCGTTCTTGTCAAATCTTTGTTCGCCTTATCAAATCGTTCTTCTTCATGTTTTTCTGTGCTAAATGCACGGATAACAGAAAGTCCTGTCAATATTTCTCTTGTTACCAGATTTAAATTTGTCGACCAGATTCTGCAACATCTTGAATTTCGGCATTGCCACAACAAACAATACAATCACAACACATAAGATCAGAGCTACTGCAAGTGCGATGATCCATGACATCGATACATTTGTGTGGAATACTTTAAACACACCACCCAGTCCAAGAATCGGTGCATAGATCACCAATCTCAGCATCATTACCGTCAGCATCTGAATCTGTTGAATATCATTCGTGCTTCTAGTGATCAAAGACGCAGTTGAGAATTTATCAAACTCCCCATTGGAGAACCCAACTACCTTCTTAAACACACCACTTCTCAAATCTCGTCCGGTAGCGGCCGCCACCTTTGATGCCATAAGACCTACAAGCACACTTGCCGCCATTCCTAAAAACGCAAGTGCGATCATCTTTGCGCCAGTTGCAAACATATAATCTGTCTGCACTTTATCCATATCAATTCCCAGATTTTCATACGCAGACTTGATGTATATTGTGGCTGCCTGTTCCACCATCGTCTCCGGCATCTCTTCCATCTTTTCATCTAACTGCTTCGTCATCTGCAGCCTCTGTTCCTCTGGCATCATAGAAAGTACATCGTATATCGTTGTATCCTCCGTAAGCATCTCCTGAGGCACATTCGCAAATATTGCCTGTTTCATCTGTTTGCTCGTCTCAGAATCTGAATCAAATCCAGATACCAACAGCATTGGTTTTCCAAGGATATCAATTAATTTTTCTTCCTTATCTTCATCTTTCAACATATCGTCTTTAAGAACATAAGCATCTTTTTTTATATGTCTTAGAATCTAACGTATAGGCATCCATCACAATTTTCTGATCATCCTTAGACACAAACAGCAATAACTTTTCCATGTCGTCTTTTGCAATCTGTTCCGGAATTGCCGAATCAATTCCTCCCTGTTGGATTCCAACATTTACAATATCAGAAGTGTATCCCGGCAGCGACAGATCACAATATGCCTGAATGATCAGCACTGCAACAATTGCAAGCACCGCACCTACACGTGGCTTCAAAAATTTAAATAATTTTCCCATCGTTTTGTCTTCCCCTTTCTAGTCTTTCTCGCCTTTTATAAGGTTCTCTTTCATTTGCAATAGCAATCTGTGAAGCAGCATAATCTCCTGCTCGCTCATATTTGCAAATGCCTCTTTCTCAAGCTGATGCAAAGCATCATCCATATTCTCTGCGATTTTTCTTCCCTTTTCTGTAATATAAATACGGGTAATTCTTTGATCCTTCTCATCCTGATGCTTTTCAAGCAGATCTTCCGCTTCCATCTTTCGGATCATCACCGTAATAGACGGTGGCGTAATCCCCATTTTAGATGCAAGTTCCTTTTGTGAAAGTCCGTCATTTTGGCTTAATCCCCACAACATGCCGCATTGCCCAGGATGTATTTTCAAGTCCCGCAGTAAGTGCATACTTCTTTGAATATACAGATGCAGTACTTGGTTTACCAGCAACTGTGTATTATTCTCCATCCCTTTCTTCTCCTTTCCAAATTAGTTAGATGTCTAACCGTTATATTATTAGTATTCACTAAAAATGTCAATGAAAATCCTTCTATTTAACATTTTTTTTCATATTTTTTGTCAAAATTTAATTAAATATCTAATTAACAAAAGCAGGAGTGACTACTTCTCACTCCTGCTGATAATGCGCATTTATTCTTCTTTTATAAACTATCTCTTATTTTTACCGAAACATTTTGGTTTCAAATTTCCCGGCAATGATAACACTACCAAATATACAATCAAAATAGAACCGATTTTATCAAGTAAATTATTGAATAACTTCGGTATAAATGATGCCGCAAAAATACCTGCTCCACTCTGTTTTAAGAACATTACCGCCACATCAGATATCGTACCTGTCAGTCCTCCATAAACTGCAATCCCAATCGGTGTCCCCACAACCGGCGCTGCAATTCCTGTAATGATTCCAACAACCAACGCCGTTACAAAATTAAATTTCACTTTACGGAATACAAAGCCGACAATCAACGCTACCACAATACTCACTAACATAAATGGCATTCCGGTAAACGAACCGCTAAAAAGGCTTGTCAAAATATTAGTCAACGCTCCAACAACTGCTCCATACCACGGTCCAAAATAAATTGCAATGAATATCGTCCCCATCACATCCAGATAAAATGGGAATTTCAACGCTGCCGTCACGATTCCAAGCACTATATTCAGTGCAATTGCGAGACCACACAACACAAGTCTTGTTGTCCCTGAAATTTCTTTGTTCATCTCTCTTTTCTCCTCCTTTAAATACATCTAAGACTATTTTATCAACACATCAACTTTTTGAAAAATTGAATATTTTTATATGTATATTATATTTTTCTATAACCTTTTCTTAAAAAAAATGATACAATATCTATAATATAAAGCGGAGGATTTATTTTATGAGACAAAAAATTTTATTTGTCAGCCATTGTTTTTTGAACGATGCGGCAAAATTAAAACATCAAAATTTAGAAGCTCAACAATCTGAACGAATTTCCAAAAGAGCCTTCTTAAAACAAATATTAGACAGTGACATTGAACTCATCCAACTCCCATGCCCTGAATTTCTCTTATATGGCAGTAATCGCTGGGGGCATGCTGTCTCTCAGTTCGACACTCCTTTTTTCCGTAAAGAGACAGAACGTATGCTGGAACCAGTTCTCATGCAGATTGAAGAATATCTTTCTTCCCCAGAACGTTTTGAACTCTTAGGAATCGTTGGAATCGACGGAAGTCCGAGCTGCGGTGTTCATTCGACCTACGACGGCGATTGGGGTGGAGAATTAACTGGCATTCCTGATTTAACTGAATCTATCCAGACGCTCAGAAAAGTAAAACACTCTGGCATTTTCATGGAAGTGTTTCAAAAGCTGTTAGAAGAGCGCTGCTTAAACGTTCCTTTTTTCTCTATTGAAACATTTTCATTTCCATCCAAATTCAAAAAATTGTGGAGAGATAAATTACATATCCCTCCACAATCACACATTTCGTACTTTCTTTGTATATGCTAATCCCACACATAATATCACCGGAAATACAATTGCCGCCAAAGTTCCCATCTGCAAATTATCTGCAAAATGACCGGAAACCATTCCTACGACGGTCGGACCTCCTGCGCATCCAAGATCTCCTGCAAGCGCCATCAGCGCAAACATCGCTGTTCCACCTCTCTTTATGGACGCTGATGCCATACTAAACGTTCCCGGCCACATAATTCCTACAGATAATCCGGCAATTCCACAAGAAATAAGCCCCAACGCCGGTATCGTAAAAAAATTACGATTCCAAGATAAGAAACCACACATAGCATGCTGCTTCCAATCATAAAACGCTGCAAATTTATTTTTTCTCCAAATTTTCCATAATATGCTCTGGAAAGTCCCATACAGATTGCAAAGAACATCGGTCCTGCCAGATCTCCGATTGTTTTGCTTACACCCAAACCTTTTTCCGCAAATGTAGATGCCCATTGACTAACAGCTTGTTCACTCGCTCCGGCACATATCATCATTAAAAGAAATAGCCAAAATAGTTTCTTTGAGCATAACTCTTTTATCGTAAGTCCCTTCTCTCCTTCTCCTATCAATGGTGCAATTGGGACTTTTGCAAACAAAATTGTATTCGCCAATGGAATACATGCCCATATTATCGCCATGATTTTCCAGTTGTCAATTCCAAAAACAGCAAAAAAGACAGTGGAAAGAAATACAACTCCAACATGTCCCCAACAATAAAATGAATGTAAAAGGCTCATTGCTGCCTCCTTATTGTCTGTTGGGCACGACTCTATTATTGGACTTACCAAAACTTCCAAGAGACCTCCTCCTGTCGCGTAGATTATCACTGCAATCAAAAGACCTACAAATGGCTCTGAACACCTATCCGGCAATACTGTTAACAGCAATACTCCACCTGCTGAAAAAATATGTGCTATTAAAATCGACACCCGGTATCCAATGCGATCCACGAATCCAATTGCCAGTAAATCCACCAATAGCTGTACTGCAAAAATTAATCGTCACAAGGAGTGTAATCCTGGACAATGGTATTTGATAGGTTTCCTCAAAAGTTAAAAATAACAGCGGAACAAAATTATTGACAATCGCTTGTACAATATACCCCAAAAAAGCATGCATAGATTGTTTTTATGATATTGATTTTTTCCATCAACTATTCTCCTCCGGAAATAAAAATTTTTTAAATTGCATAGAAGGCAATTTATTATAAAACTAAAAAAACATCTGGAAATAATCTCCAGATGCTTCACTTTATATACCTTCAAAATCACATACAATCCACTTTGATAAGCTTTCTCTTCATCCTTCTTGTTCCTATCACCTTTTGGTTATGCCCTCGACCGATTAGTAACAGTCAGCTGCATACATTACTGCACTTCCACCTCTGTCCTATCTACCTTGTCGTCTTCAAGGGGTCTTACTAACTTGACGTTATGGGATATCTCATCTTGAGGGGGGCTTCACGCTTAGATGCCTTCAGCGTTTATCCCTTCCCGGCTTGGCTACTCTGCCATGCTCTTGGTAGAACAACAGATTCACCAGCGGCCAGTCCAACCCGGTCCTCTCGTACTAAGGTCAGCTCCTCTCAAATATCCTACGCCCACGCCGGATAGGGACCGAACTGTCTCACGACGTTCTGAACCCAGCTCGCGTACCGCTTTAATGGGCGAACAGCCCAACCCTTGGGACCTACTCCAGCCCCAGGATGCGATGAGCCGACATCGAGGTGCCAAACCACTCCGTCGATGTGAACTCTTGGGAGTGATAAGCCTGTTATCCCCAGGGTAGCTTTTATCCGTTGAGCGATGGCAATCCCACTTTA
>ENA-OQAB01001572-OQAB01001572.1-human-gut-metagenome-genome-assembly--contig:-NODE-1572-length-10716-cov-1.877042_pt1 | contig 10716 bp, 13 predicted proteins | sample MGYA00242490_ERZ504517 | MGnify/ENA primary metagenome ERZ504517 (study PRJEB26092, sample SAMD00036298) | human gut metagenome | host: Homo sapiens | study: EMG produced TPA metagenomics assembly of... | reverse complement strand
TTGGAATTAAGGATTACGTACTTGGAGGAAGAACGAATGGAAACAGATTATTTGACGTAACAGCTCTTGGCGAGCTCCTGATCGATTTTACAGAAAATGGAACAACCTCTCAGGGAAATCCCCTTCTTGAGGCAAATCCCGGCGGTGCTGTATGCAATGTGCTTGCCATGCTTGGCCGCCTTGGCAAAAAAACTGCTTTATTGGAAAAGTAGGACAGGATATGTTCGGAACACAGTTAAAAAATGCAGTGGAAGAAGTCGGCATTGATACACGTGCTCTTTTTATGGATGAAGAAGTACACACCACTCTCGCTTTTGTTCATACTTATCCTGATGGAGATCGTGATTTCTCCTTCTATAGAAATCCAGGCGCAGATATGATGCTGACAAAAAATGAAGTTCCGGAAGATTTAATCCAGAATTCCCGCCTTTTCCACTTCGGTACTCTCTCATCTACACATGAAGGTGTAAGAGAGGCGACACGCCATGCCATTGAAGTTGCCAAAAATGCTGGTTGTATCATTACTTTTGACCCTAATCTGCGTCCTCCTCTCTGGAAATCTCTTGATGATGCCAGAAGAGAAATTGAATATGGAATGACAAAATGTGACGTGCTTAAAATTTCTGATAATGAGGTTGAATTCCTCTTTGATACAACAGATTACGATAAGGGCGCAGCTCTGATACGCGAAAAATATAACATTCCTCTTGTTCTTATCACAATGGGAAAAGCCGGAAGCCGCGCTTATTATAAAGATATGCTTGTGGAAGCAGCTCCTTTCCTTCAGAAAACTACAATTGAGACAACGGGCGCCGGCGATACTTTCTGTGCCAGCACTTTAAATTATATTCTGGAACATGGACTTGAAAATCTCACAGAAGAAAACCTTATGGAAATGCTCACCTTCGCCAATGCCGCAGCTTCCCTTATCACTACAAGAAAAGGCGCTCTGCGTGTTATGCCGTCAAGACAAGAAGTAATTGACTTCATCGCAGAAAGCGGAAGATAATTTTTTAAGCCAATAGAATATGTTCTTAATATGACAGCCGCATTTCCATCGGTCAGTTAGGGAAATACGGCTGTCATTTTTCAAGTTTATAATAAAGGTAATAAAAAACCTCCAAGTGCCAGTCTTACAAACAAACCACTCGGAGGTGCAAATAAATACTCCCTAATTATATCAAAGATTTACTTGTTAGGGTTCACCTTTGACATCAGAACAACCGTCTCAACGATACTTTCATTGACCCAACAAAGTTCCTGTGTTTCCCTGTCTCCAAAATACACCGGAAAACGGAACTTTATGTGCTTCAGGAATCTGCCATCTGGCTGCTCCTGCTCGTAAATGTCCACCTGTTCTACAAAGCTGTTAAGAAATTCTTTCTTTTCCACGCCTTCAATCTCATCATACAAACGGTATAACCTTGTCTCCATATCCTGATATTTCTTCTGTATCTATTCTTGAACCGATTTTATTCAGAATTGTCTATTTTCAGTTGGAACTGCGGCAGACACCGAACAAGTATATGCACCGACTTTCTGAGGAAGACATCCGTCAAAATTTCCTGAGAAGGTGAAATCCGAAGTTATAAGATTTAAATTATCCATTTTCAAAACAAGCCACCGAGCATTATCCCTATGTGGCTTGTTTCATCTATGATTATTTCCATTATAAAGTTTAGGTTTCATGTACAATCGACAGCCCAACTTAACTATCTGCTTTCTACTATTGTATATGTTCCTGATTCAAAATCTACATATAATGTTACAAATGCACTATTATATTCCCAGCGGATTTCCAGAGACCTCTCCCCTCCGGAGATTGTTACCTCTGCGCCTTCCGAAAATGCCTTATGGGTATTTCGCATGCGGATTAACGCAAGCTGTTTTTGAACCACATCTTTTTTCAACCCTTCCGTGATCTGATCAGTGGAAAGATTTGTCCGGTTGATTTCCTTATGTCCGGATTCTCCCGCGCGCCGCACCGCTTCATGGTCATTTTTTCCGGCAAACAAATCCAGATACCAGACCTGCGGTTTGCCCGGCATAAACATCTGTATAGCACGCGCCAGAAGCATTTTTTTCGTCCGACGCCCCCAATGCACTGTAATATGTGGCATTTACCTGATAATACAGATTCTTTTGGCCATGTAAATTTTTGACCATGCCTCCGCGGGATACGATCCGTTCAATTAACGACTGGATTTCCTCTTCCGGAAGCAACCCCTTTAAGTCCAGAAGCGGGATGCCATCATGACAGCCGAGCATGTTGACCGTGGAGATCTTCTTTTCCACAATCTCCTTCGCCCATGCCGCAAGGTACGTTCCCCGCCGGTTCTCGATCGCATCAATGACCAGTCCCGGCAGGAAAAAGTCATAGGTTGCATAGCCTTTTTCTGCAAGTGTCTCATATATTTTTTCATCATACGCTGCGTGTATCTCCGGCAAAAGCGTAAGTCCCAAAGGTTCTGCCAGCGCATGGATCTTCTGTAAAAATTCCCACGTTTCCGGATCATTGAGAAAGTTTTTCTTTCCCGGTGCTTTCGGCGCATAGGCAAAGGCATCCAGCCGCACAATCGCCGCGCCGTAAGAGGCTATTTTTTCCAGGGTTTCACGATAAAACTCCCACACTTTTGGTGACTGGATGTTTACATCCATCTGTCCGAGATACTGTCTGCCATGCACTTCCTGATAAAAGGTATTCCAGTACGGCACTTTTTTTCCATTCGGAAATTCCACCATCAGGATCGGCAGCCCGGGTTTGCGGAAAACATCTGCTTCAGGCAGCTTTCATCCGGCTGGATATAGCCTTCCTCCGTCATGGTTCCATGCCCTTCCCAGAAATGGTTCCAATCGATGAAAAAAGTCGCGGTACACAGAAGCCTCCCCTTTTTCCACAAGATCCTGAAACTGCGGGGACTGTGCGGAAGCATGGTTTAAAATAAAATCGAGTTTCAGATCGATTCCCATATTCTTTAACTGGTCAAGGCCTTCCCGGTCGGCAAGCTGCTCATTCAGGTCATAGTCGATCACGGAAAAATCCCCGGTCGAGATCGGAATGGTACAGGCTCGGCAGAATGTAAAAAGAAGAAAATACATTCTGCAAAGCCTCCGTTTTCAGCAATGTTACGATATCCCCAAGATTTCTTCCAAGACTGTCTGGATATGCATTGAGCATCGGTTTACTGTTCATAAACACTTCCGTCCTTTCCCACGATTAATCCTGCATTTTTGCGCTGCACTTCGAGTTTTTCCTGTTCCAGTTCCACCACACGACAGATAAACGGGCTTGCGGCATTCTCGTCGCGGTTTCTGCGGATGCGCCGCTCCTTTGTCTCCTCCGGGGAACTTTCCAGAAAGACGGATAGATCCACACCATGTAAATCGTCACTGCCTCCGTGCGTCCACTCCAGAAGCAATACAGATATTCCGGAAAAATCGGATTTCTTTCTGATGAAATCTCGCCATCTTCCCGTCCCAAATGCCGCAACGTGATCGTATCTTTTCCCTCATGAAATGCCGCAAGCACTTCATTGATCCGGGCGAAATCAATCTCTTTCTTTGTTCCGAGATATCCACGCAGTCCGTCTTCCCCTGCTTCTTTATACACGCGCAGCCGTTCTTCGTCGTTGCGTTTTGGAATCCGGTGTGGATAATCATCGCCCGAGAGCAGATAACATCCGGTTCCGTCATTTAAAAAGTACTGCTGCAATGCCGTTGCAAGCGTTGTTTTTCCGGAACCGGAGCCACCGTAAATGCTGATGACCACCCGGTTTTCGGCATTCCCGTCACACCATTTCTGCACTTTTTCATATAATCTTCCCGCCTCTTTCAGTTCGGTAAAGGCAAACTGATACGCCTCATATTCCTCGGTAAACGGCGGAAGCGGAATTCCCGCATGCATCAGTGCCGCACCGGAATACTGTCTGCCGCTTTGTTCTTCCAGATACACAGCATCCGGTTTTAACCCACGCAGACGGACATAAACGGTCGCCTGATTTGCCTCAGCCATAAGACGCACCACACTTACCAGTGCATGATCCTGTTCCTCTGATACCGACATCCATGCCGCAATTTCATCTGTAAACGGATCAGACAGCCGCCAGTAGGTTCCCTCGTTAATGAGCATTTCGTACTTCTTATACGTTTTGATCTGCTCCCGGATCTGCTGCTTTTCCTCATCGGATAAAAGCGCTGGGTTTAATTCGTAACCGAAGGTTCCCGCCATAGCCGTCACCCCGCGGGTGTGGAAACTTGTCACCCGTCCGGTCTGGTGGTTCGGCACCGCCGAAACGTGCGCCCCCCATCGCGGAAACCGGATAGAAAAACGAAGTTCCGTACTGGATTCTTGTTCGGTTGATCGCATCGGTATTGTCACTGCACCAGATTTGCGGCGTGTAATACAGCATGCCCGCGTCAAAACGCCCGCCTCCGCCGCTGCACCCCTCAATCAGAAGGTCCGGATAGCGCTTCGTCAGGCGCTCCAGGAAGTCATAGAGTCCCAGCATATACCGGTACAGGACGCTGCCCGGACTGTCTCCTCCCGCCGTTTTGTCTGCCGCCGAATATACGTCCGCTATGCTGCGGTTCATGTCCCATTTCAGATACTCGATATGGGCGCTGTCAAGGACCTGGCATATACTGTCAAAAATTGTAATCCGCCACCTCTTTCCTGGAAAAATTCCAGCACCAGCTGACTTCTGCCCCGGACCGGCTTCCTTCCGGGCACGGCAAAGGCCCAGTCCGGATGTTCCCTGTAAAGACAGCTGTCCTCAGATACCATCTCCGGCTCCACCCAGATACCGAATTTCATTCCCAGGCCGTTAATCCGGCTGACCAGGCTGCCCAGAGAACCGCCCAGCTTTTTTTACGTTTACCTGCCAGTCTCCCAGCCCGGAAAAATCCGAATCCCGGTTTCCGAACCATCCGTCGTCCAGCACCATCATTTCCACGCCCAGGTCCTTTGCCTGCCTTGCTATGTCCAGTATCTTTTCTCCGGTAAAATCAAAGTAGGTGGCTTCCCAGTTGTTGATCAGCACCGGCCTGGGAATGGTCTTGTACTTTCCCCTGCAAAGGCTGCGGCGCATGGCCTTCATGGATGCTGCGTGACAATGCTCCCAGTCCCTGTCCGCTGTATCCCATGACTTACCTCAGGTCCGAAGAAACGCTCCCCCGGCTTAAGCTCCATAGGAAAACATCTCATCCTGAAGCCCCATAGCCATCCTGGTCTGACCGTACTGGTCCGTCTCCGCCTCAGCCTTAAAGGGGCCGCTGTACACAAAGGACATGCTGTAGCAGGGCCCGGAGGCTTCTGTTGTCTCCCGTCCCGCCAGTATCAGAAACGGATTATACTGGTGGCTGGAAGTCCCCCTGCGGCTGCCTATGACCTGGGCGCCGTGGCACAGGGCGGTTCTCTGGAAATTGCGCTCCATTGCGTGGCGTCCGTAAAACTGAATCAGATCGTATTCCCCGTGAAGGAAGTCCAGACATGCACTGTATACCCGTTTCAGGGCTGCCGGACCATTCCCTTCATTTTCCACACAGACTGCCCTGGTAATAATGTCGTATCCGGGGAATACACCATAAAGCAGCGTAACCGCCAGCCCGCTGACCTGGTCTGTCAGGCGTATCTTAAGGGTCTCTGCATCCTCCTGTCCCTCCCCATACATGGCAGGAAGGCCTGGAAGGCTGTATTTCCCTTTGCTTATTTCATATCCTCCATAGTGCAGATTCAGCCCATAGGATTTGTCAGCATGTTCCACAGCAAGGGCAGGGCTTCTGAAGTCCCCTGAGCCCTGATATGGATATTCCTGGGGAAGGGCGTCCAGGGAATAGGTTCTGTCATCACCTGCCTCATATGGGTTGGGTGAAAACCCTCTGTCCTCAAAGGTAAGCATATATTCCATGGAGCCCTCTGTCCTGTCTCCGTAGTACAGATGAAGCAGATTCCCATAGGAATCTGCCTTCATCTGATATGTGGAGTGGTCCGTGTGAAGGGTGAATATCCTTCCATTTTCCTGATACTGTATTGCCATGTGTCGTCCTCCGTCTATATATATCTGTCTCTATCTGTCTCTATTTCCGTCTTTATTTCCATTTTCTATTTTCCGCCTGTCATTGCAATGCCTTCAATAAACTGCTTCTGGAATACCAGATACAGAATCACCATGGGAACCATGGCCAGGACAGAGCCTGCCATCAGCACCGGATAATTGGTGATAAACTGTCCTCTCAGGGTGGAAAGGCCGGCTGACAGGGTCATCATGTTCAGGTCGGTGTTGGCAATCAGAGGCCACATCAGGTCTGCATACGCGAACACTGCGGTGAAAATGGTAAGGGCAGCCATGCTGGCCTTGGTCAGAGGCATCATGACCTTTGTAAAGGTCTGCCACCTGGTACAGCCGTCCAGGTATGCTGCCTCCCCCAGTTCATCCGGGATGCCCATGTAAGCCTGCCTGAGGAAAAAGGTGCCGAACGCGCTGACCAGTCCTGGAAATACCAGCGCAAACATGCTGTTTGTCAGCCCCATCCCGGCTAACATCTGGTACTGGGGAATAATGAATATCTGGGACGGCAGCATCATCTGTACAATCACCAGGGAGAACAGAAGGTTTTTCCCCTTGAATTTAAGTTTTGCAAATGCGAACCCGGCTGCAGAGGAAAACGCTACCGCGCAGAGCACCCGAAACAGGATCAGCAGCGCCGTATTCACATACAGTTTCATAATGGGCAGGGAGGCGATGGCTCTCAGGTAGTTCTCCTTCATCCACTGCTTTGGCAGGATGGTGGGCGGAATCTGCACGCTCTCCCCTGCTGATTTGAAGCTGGTGAACACCATCCATATAAACGGAAATATCATAAGCAGGGCTCCCGCTCCCAGGGCCGCATACACAAGGGCGGTATTAATACCGCGGTTTGTCTCCAGTGATTTCATAATTTCCCTCCATCCTAAACTTCATAGTTGACCCACTTCTTCTGTCCCCAGAACTGCAAGGCTGTCACGGCTCCTATGAGCAGCACGGTCCACACGACAATGGCGGAGGCGTACCCGCGGTTCCCCGCCACAAAGGACTCACGGTAGAAGAGATACATCAGTGACTGGGCGCTTGTAAGGGCCGGATTCGTCTGGTCCACCATCATGTAAATCAGGTCGTACACCTTAAGAGATGCCATGAGCCGCATGATTAACACCACAAACAGGGTGGGCGATACCATGGGAAGCGTAATCTTAAAGAACTGCTCTACCTTGGAAGCCCCGTCCAGGCTGGCGGCCTCATAGTAGCTCTTTGATATGTTCTGTATTCCCGACAGCAGCAGAACCGCGTCATATCCCACCGCGCTCCAGACTGCCACCACCGCGCAGGCGGGGAGCACCAGCTTCGGATTGGTCAGCCAGTTGACCCTGCTTCCGATGACCTGGTTGATAATGCCGTACTCTGCGTTGAAAATCCATTTCCACACCATGGCTATGGCTGCCGGCGCAACCACCATGGGCAGGAAATAAATGGCTCTGAAAGCAGCCTTTGCCCGAATCTTCGCATTGAGCAGCACAGCGGTCAGCAGGGAAAGGAAAATTCCCAGGGGCACAGTCAGTATACAGAAGTAAATGGAATTCCAGGTGGCCTTCCAAAACTCCTTGTTCCCAAACATCTGCACATAATTTTCCACTCCGCTGACCTCATAGTACCCAAAAGGATGGGTGGTGGAAAAGCTCAGTATCAGGGTCTGCAGGAACGGATACACGTTCAGCACAATCAGACCTATTATCGTAGGGGCAATGAGCAGATAGCCCCATTTTGCATCTTCTGTCAAATATTGTTTCTTACCCATCATTCTCCTCCAGTCCTGCCATCATTACGGCGCCTTTGCTTCGTCCACCAGTTTCTGCATATCTTCCAGTCCCTGGTCCAGACTCAGCTCGCCGCTGTATATCTTTAACAGCAGGTCATTAATCTGGGTTTTCCACTTGGGTCTGGATGCGTTATTGACGCTCTGCACGCCATAAGGAAACATATCCACGCATTTCTGGACATCCAATTTGTAGTCATATTGGTCAAAGGCGCTTATCCACGTATCCTCCAGACCTTTGTAGGCCGGTATGGCGGCGCCTGACAGCCCCTGGACCCTCTGTCCTTCCTCAGAACCTGCAAATTTCAGGAAATCCCTTGCGTATTCCAGCTTCTTTCCCTTGGCTCCGGTGGAATAGCACAGGCCGTTGGATATGGTGGCCCTGCCGTCTCTCCGGACCGGGTCCGGACACTTGGGAAGCACGGCCACGTCCCATTTTCCAATCATCTCCTTGTTATTTTCCATGAAGGAGATAAGGTTCCAGTTTCCCTCCAGGTACATGGCTCCCTGCTCTGACATAAACGCGTTGCCCGGAGCTGTCTCAGCAAAATAGTTCTGGTCAGGGCACCACGGCTCCTTCTGGAGGCCGATGTAAAATTCCATGGCCTTCCTGGTACCGTAATCCAGGAACCCTGCCTTTGTCTTATCCTCGTTCAGTATGTATCCCCCTGCCTGGTATACGAAATTCCAGTATCCCAGCTGATCATCCGCATATGCCATATATCCGTATTTTCCGGTTTTTTCATGAATCCGGGCAGACGCAGACTTCAGGTCATCCCACGTCCAGGACTCATCGGGGTAAGCCACTCCTGCCGCGTCAAACATCTCTCTGTTATAGACCAGGCAGATCGTATCCTTATCTTTGGGAACCCCATACATCCTTCCGTCGGAACCCCTGGCATTTGCCAGTGAAATATCCGAAAAGTGGGCTGGTATAATAGTCCGGCTCCACATCGTCATATAAATCCGTCACATCCTCCAGTTTTCCATAATCCGCATATTTGAGAATCTGATTGGTGTGCATCCAGAAGATGTCCGGCAGCTGTCCTGACTCTGCCGCCGCATCCAGCTTGGTCCAGTACTCATCCCAGCTGGTAACCTGAACCTGGATTTCCACCTCCGGGTTCTTATCCATATAAGCCCTGGCTACTGCTTCCATACCGCCTCTCTGGGCATTGTCCCAAATCTGGAAGTTCAGATGCACCAATCCATCCGAGGCCCTGGTTCCGGAGCCGCATCCTCCAAGCAAAGCTGCCCCCAGCACGGCTGCGGCCGCTGTGAGAATTCCCTTTCTGAACGTTTTAAGCATAATATACCCCCTGTCATCCCTGTTCCCTCTATTCTAAAACCATCCAATTTGTCGCCTTCATTCCATCCGGATTTCTTTGATAACTACATGATATCATGGGTTTTAAAGCAGGTAAATATTCTGCTTACACAAAAATATACCCAAATGCTATTTTTATACCTATAACTTGATATAGGCTGGCAATTTGGGTATATAATGATTAAAAAGGGGTTTTCAGGCAATGAGCAATGTACTGTTTTCCATATTTCCCAACGAGCGTTTCGTGGATTTGGGGTTATATCAATACGGCTGGGAACAATGTGAACCGCTGCACTCCTACGGTCCCTACGCCAGGAACCACTATCTGTTCCACTACTGCATATCCGGCACAGGCACCCTCATATCCACGGATTCCAAGGGCGTGTCCCACACCTACCAGATTAAAAGCGGAGAAGGGTTCCTGATTTATCCTAAACAGATCAACACCTACTTTGCGGACAAGAACCATCCCTGGGAGTACACCTGGGTGGAGTTTGACGGCCTCCGTGTTAAGGAAGCCCTGGAGCTGGCAGGACTGACCATGGATGCCCCTGTATACCATTCCAATGCCCGGGACTTAAGCCTGGAGCTGAAAAATGAAATGCTCTACATTGCCAGGCACTCCGACCAGTCGCCCTTCCACCTGATTGGCCATCTTTATCTGCTCCTGGACTATCTGACCCGCTCCTCCGCCTCCCGCAGACTGTTAAAAACAGGCCGTCTCCAGGACTTTTATATACGGGAAGCCACCTCCTTTATCGAGCAGAACTTCCAGAACGACATATCGGTGGAGGACATCGCGGCCTTCTGCAATCTGAACCGCAGCTACTTCGGCAAAATCTTCCGCGACGCAGTGGGTAAGAGTCCTCAGGAATTTCTATCAGCTACCGCATGACCAAGGCCGCCGAACTGCTAAAGCTTACGGAGCTGAGCATAAACGACATCAGCTAAATGCTGTGGGGTTATCCTAACCAGCTCCATTTTTCCCGCGCTTTTAAAAAAACATACGGCATACCCGCCCCGCCAGTGGCGCCAGGAAAACAAGATGGCTCCTGCCACCTAGGGCCAGGAGTATTTACTGCCGTATGATATACAGACATATGGTATACAGCCGTATACTTACAGATACTTCTCCTCATACTCCTCCACGGGTATGGGCCTGCTGAACAGGTATCCCTGTGCTGTCTCCACCCCGCAGGTACGAAGCACGGACATCTGCTCCTCTGTCTTCGATTCCCTCTGCCACCACCCGGATCCCATTTTTTTGCAGATTCCCGCTATGGACTCAATGATGGCCTGGGCCTTGGGGTTATTGACCATGTCGTCCACCATGGTCTTATCTAATTTGAGCACGTCGAATTCCACTGAGGATAACAGGGACAGATTCACATACTCTGTTCCAAAATCATCCAGGGCAACTGTAAATCCTGCCTGGCGCAGTTTCCCTATGAGCTCCTTTAAGTCAATTTCCGGCGCGTTCCGTATGCTCTCTGTTATCTCGATTTCCAGCAGTCCCGGAGAGATTCCATATTTATCACACA
>ENA-OQAB01001571-OQAB01001571.1-human-gut-metagenome-genome-assembly--contig:-NODE-1571-length-10726-cov-2.658836_pt1 | contig 10726 bp, 7 predicted proteins | sample MGYA00242490_ERZ504517 | MGnify/ENA primary metagenome ERZ504517 (study PRJEB26092, sample SAMD00036298) | human gut metagenome | host: Homo sapiens | study: EMG produced TPA metagenomics assembly of... | reverse complement strand
CAGGCGGCGCGCGCAGTCATTTTTGGAAGGGAAGCTCAACCGAGGTATCTTTGGAGCATGACGGCGACCTCAGCCCGGGAGGCAGTGCCGCCGGGGTCCAGAAGGTTCCCCTTCTTGCCGGTGATGACGCCCTGCTCCACGGCCCAGCTCATGGCCTCCGCGGCCCAGGAGGAGACCGCCTTGCTGTCGGCAAAGGCGCTCAGCTCCGCAGAGCCGGCGTCAGCGCCGGACGCGCGGTAGAGCATGACGGCCAGCTGCTCGCGGGTGATGGAGCCGTTGGGGGCGCTTCCGTCGGAGATGCCGTTTTCCTTGGCCCAGGCCATGCCCTTTTCATACCAGGTGCCGCCGCCGGAGGTGCTCACGCCGTCCTGGCGGGCCAGAATGGTCATCATCATACCCCGGGTGGTTGGGGCGGCGGGGGCAAACGTGGTGTGGGAGGTGCCGGTCATGAGGCCGTTCTCCACCACATAGGCGATGCCGCCGGCCGCCCAATGGCTTGCGGGGACATCGGTGAACCCGGCGCCGTCGGCGCTCATTTTGGCGTAGATGGCATTGGTCACATAGCGGTAGTCGTCCTGCTGGTGGGCGCGGTTGTTGACGGAGTTGGCAAAGATGGTGAGATCCATGCCGTCCCGCTCCAGGGCGATGGCCTCCACAAAGCCGTCAATGGGAGTCCCGTTCTCGTTGAGGCAGCAACCGGCGATAAAGCTGTCCTGCTCCGCGGCCTGGATGAGCACCGTGGCCCCGGCGGGGACGGAGGTGAGCACGCCGCAGCTATAGGTATACAGCACATGGTCGCCGTCGGCGGCGTAGCTGGCGGTGATCAGGCTGTCGGTGGGATAGGTGACGGTATGGAGGGCCTCCATGCCCAGGGTGGTGTAGGTCAGGTCGGTGACCAGGTTTTTGGAGATGTACTCCAGCGGGTCGGAGCCGGTGGCGATGTAGGGGGTGCCGGCCTTGACAGCGGCCACGGCGGCCGCGCCCTTCTCCCCCTGATCCAGGGCTACGTTGCCCACGATGATGTCCGCCTTGGCGGGATCGTCGGTGACGGTGAAGCCCAGCTGGTCGATGTAGGTCTCTATGTCGTAGTTGGAGGTGCCGTTGCTGTAGACGTTGCGGTAGTTCCGGAAGCCGTAGCCGTCGCGGAACCACTGGGCGAAGTAGCCCTCCGTGAGCTTGGCACCGGAGAATGCGTCATAGCGGCCTGCGAGGAAGAGCGTGGGCTTCCGGATGGCGCTGGCCGCGGGGGGACTCGGCCCGTCCGGGTGGCGGAGAGCACAAAGTCGTCCGCAACCGTCTCGTAGCTGGCAAGGGAGAGAGCAAAGTCGCCCTTGTGGTCGCCGGAGGTGATGAGGCTTACGGTGCGGCCGGCATCCAGCAGGGCGTTGACCGCGCGGACCGCCTCGCTGCCGTTGTTGGAGAGGATGACCACGTCGCCCGCCGTGCCGGTGAGCTGGGATCTGCCGGTCACCGTGCTCACCTCGGTGAGCTTGCCGTCAAAGGCGCCCTCTGCGGCGATGGGGATGCAGTCAAAGCCGCGCATGGCGGGGAAGTTGGTAACCGACTCGGAGTACAGATCGGGGAAGCCGGAGGCGGAGGCGTCGGCGCCCTCCCACAGGACGGCGTTGGCGTAGTTCCGCTTGGCCTGATGCATGTCCACCACCAGGGAACCGGCCCTGTAGGTGACGCCGCCCACGGCGGTGTCCGTGTCCAGCGAGGATACCCTTACGCCGTTGCGCAGCAGGAACCGGCCCATCGCATAGGCGTCGGCGGGATCGCGCTGGGAGGCGGCGTCCACGGGGATGACATAGTACTCGGGGAAATAATTGTCGTTCTCCTCGTAGGGGACGCGCCAGGTATCGGACTGCAACTGCTTGTTGTTCACATCCACATACCACTTTTCCATGCTGTCCCGGTGATCTTCGTTCTCCATGCCCCGGCGGAAGAACTCCAGTTGGTTGTGGTAGATGTCGTCCTTGTGCTCCATGACGTAGTCGATCAGGCCGTAGACGCCATACTCGAACAGGTCGGTGGATGCCTCGTTGTTATAGGGGGTCTCAATGGTGTAGCCCAGGGAGCCGCAGTTGAGCATGGCGTAGCTGGGGCCGTAGTTGGTACACAGGTCGTCCCAAGCGGACCAGTGCATGGTGGAGGGGTCGTAGTCATCCCGCAGAGGCATGTAATAGGACCAGTACAGGGTGTCGGGATGCTCCTCCCGGGTGGCCGACATGGTGCCCAGGGCAGCCGTGCCGAAGGCCTCGGAGCCCAGCGCAAAGTTCTTCACCAGCAGGTCGTATTCCAGGTTGGGCTCGTGGGGCGGGGTACAGGGCTCCACCAGGAATTCGGTCATGTAGCCGTGCAGCTCGGCGAATACCACCGGGTTCCAGTCGTTGATCACCTGGACCAGATTGGTAGTCTCGTTCTGGGTCTGGTTGGAGGCGTCCCGGTTCAGATCAAAGCCGTTGTCGTTGCGGCGGGTATTGTAGGTGCGCCCGTCCGGGTTCTCATTGGGGCAGAGTGACAAAGATGATGTCGTCCAGAATGTCGTCCACCTTCAGCGTGATGTCGCCGCTGATGGTATAGAGCTCACTGGCATCGTTGACGCCGGTGTTGTCCTGAATGTTGCCCTCCGCATCCCTGGTAAACTTCTGGGAGCCCAGGCCGGTGATGCCCAGGTCCAGCACGTCGGGGGCGAACATCTCCGAGATGTCCACACTCTTGTCCTTGAAGCCGGTGAGGGTGTTGTAGGTAACGGTCTCCTGTGTAGCCAGGGCGCGCAGGACGTTGAGCTGGGCGTCCACGCCGGGGTCCTCGTCGGGGTGGACGTTGTTGAGGAAGAAGGGCACGCGGTAGTCGCCCATGGAGCCCTTCTCCAGCTTGTCCTGGAGGGAGGCGGGGTCGGCCTCGGCGATGGCGTTCATGGCCTGGAAGGCGTCCACTGACGCCTTGCTGTCGGACAGGGTGACGTAATACTGGTCCCGGCCGCCCTCGCTCTGGCCGAAGGTGGTGACGGTGATGTACCGGCCGGGGAGCGCCTCGTCGATGATGTCCTGGATGGACTCGTCAATGTCGTCGTAGCGGACGTAGCTGTCATAGGCATTCACCGTCATGTCCGTCTCCGCCACTACGGTATCACCGCTCCGGGCGGACAGGGTGTACGTGCCGATAAAGCTGGGCCAGGCGTTCCGGTTTTTGGAGGAGTCGCCGTTGATGCCGGTAAAGGAACCGGCGGTAAAGGGCAGGGTCACGGTGACCTTGCCGCCGCTGGACGACGCGGCTGCATCGCCCAGGGTGAACAGTGCGTCGCCTCCTTCGCCGTTGTTCCAGACCTGCCAGCGGTCCAGGCGGTCGCCTGGGTAGTAATAGGGATAGAGCGTCCCGTCCTGGAAGCCCTCCTCCCGGGTGAGGTACCAGGTAAGGCCGGCGGCCCAGGCATCGGGAGAGGCGTCCCCCAGTACCGAGGCGTCTACGGTGAGGGTGGCGGTAAAGGCTTGATCCCGGTCAACCAAAGCGAGCGTAGAATCCGAAACGGTGAGTACGGAAGGGGCGGGCGTTTCGGCCGCGGAGGAAATGGCGCTGACGGAAAGCAGCATGCTCAGAGCCAGGAGAAGGGAGAGGGTCCGGACTGCGCGGTGGATACGCATGGTCATGGTCGAGGCCTCCTTCATGAAATGTGGTTCTCAAGCTTCCTCCATGGAAGAAATCTTACTGCTGTTGCTGCACCGGAATCGATCCCCCTTCCTGTAACAGTACTATGACAATAGGATAGCATGGGGTGGAAAAAACGTCAATATAGGAAAGGTGTAGATGCAATTTCTTGTATATATTTTACAATGGCCTGCTGTCAAAAGCATGCGGAGAGAGAAACAGAGTGAAATCCAGATTTTGCTGGAAAGCAGTTTGAAAATACGGTAAAATATCCCCCAAAGGGCTGGCCGTGACACCCGCGGAGCCGGAGCACAACGGAAAGGACGGAAGGGACATGCTGTATGAGACAATCGCGTTTCCCGACAATGCGCCGCTGCAGTGCAGTATCGTGGAGGTGGAGGAATACCCCTTTCATATGCACGACGACGTTCTGGAGATCATGTTTGCCCTGGAGGGCTCCTTTGAGCTCACAGTGGTCAACAACGTGCTGGACATGAAGGCCGGGGATATTTACGTGAGCTGTCCGCGGGAGCTGCACCGGCTCTGCGCCTATCCCCACACCCGGGGGACGGTGATGCTGCTGCACATCAATGTGGAGGCATACCGGGCGGAGTTTCCGGACCTGCGGACCTACCAGTTTGCCAACAGTGCCCTGGAGAACAATACCGCGGGAATCCAAATGCTGGGCAGCTATCTGAAAAAGCAGCTCCCCAGGCTGCTGGACCGGACGGGGACGGAGACGGCTGCCTACAGGGAGGTGGGGGAGAAGATTCTCAACACTCTCATCAAGGAGTTCCAGTGCTATTATCTGGGCAGCGGCTTTCCCGAGTTCAACAACGCCTACAAGGGAAACGAGCTCCAGCTCCGGCGCATCCGCCGGATCACGGACTACATCTACCGCAACTACAACAAGCCTATCCGCATTGAGGATGTGGCGGCCATGGAGCACATCAGCGCCAACCACCTGACCAACATTCTCAAGAATGGCTGCGGCGTGGGCTTCCGGACCTTCCTGAACATGGCCCGTGTGGAGAAGTCGGCGGCCATGCTGCTGGAGGGGGGCAAGGGGCTCCAGACCATCGCCTACGAATGCGGCTTTTCCAAGTACAAATATTTCAGCGACAGCTTTGAAAAGAGCTTTCGCACCACGCCACAGCAGTACCGGCGCAGGTACCAGAGCCGCACCATTGCGGTGCAGGCATATAGCTGCAGGGCACTGGAGGGGCAGGAGCTGGAGCTCCTGCTGCAAAAATTCTGCCGGAAGTCGGAGGAGATCTCGCTGGACTGGGGCGGACGGTATGAGGAGAAGCCCCTCCGGAGGCCCCGGTGCGTCAGCCTGGCGGGTGCCGCCTACGACCACATCACCTGCTTTCCGGAGCTGCGGCGGCTGCGGGAGGAGCTGGGGCTGGACACCGTTGCGCTTGATCTGGACTTTCTGCGCCGTTACCGGAACAGCCCCAGAGTGCTGAACTATATCCTGAATGATCTGTGGTCGCTGAGAATGAGGCTGCGGGTCTGTGTGCCGCCGGGGGAGCCGCTCCGGGGGCTGAGGGAGGAGTTGGAGCCCCTGCGGGAGCGGTTTCTGCGGCCCGGCGGTGAACTGGAGGTGATCGTTCCGGCGGCTCCCGGGGAGGAGGAGCGGGCCAGGACTCTGGCGGAGGCCCTGTCCGCCTTCCGGCTTCCGGTGCGCGTCACCGGGGCAGAGCACCGGCCGGAAGCCAATGCGCTGTATGGCTCCGGCTATATGCCGGGCTACCTCCTCCACACCATGGCTTCAAGCCGGGGGAGCCGTATGCCCCGGCTCACGCTGCTGGACGGGGATTCGGGTGTGGCCCTGCTGACCCCGGAGGGGCTCAAGCGCCCGGTCTACCACCTGCTCTCCCTGCTGGAGCAGTTGGGCGACACGGTAATCGCCCAGGGCGATATGTACCTGGCCGCCAGGCAGTCCGGGAGGGAGGACATCCAGGTGCTGCTCTACCACTATGACGCGTGCTTCGACACGCTGTTCGAGGGTGGCTCCCGGGTCGAGGAACAGGCCCCCTTTGTGGAGTTGATGAAGGATCACGACTACAACCGGGAGGTCACACTGAGCGTCCGGGGCATGACGGGGCGGTTCGCCATCCGGAAGTACCGGCTTACCTCTGAGGAATACGCATCCAGGTACCGGGATTTCCCCCTGCCGCCGGCGGATAGACTTTCCGCAGAGACGCTGCGGGTACTCAACGGAACACTGGCCCCTGAAATGTCCCTGAATCTTCTGGAGCTGGACGGCGCCTACCATCTGACCCTCAAGCTGGCCCCCTTTGAGATCCTGCTGCTGTGCTTTGAAAAACTATAACGTTTTCGGATTGCCCGTCCTAATCCTGTGGAATTCTTTTTATAGCAAAAATTGTGGGTTTTCATCACATTTGATTGAAAAATTCCAGTGATTTTCCTCGTTTGAAAACCTATACAATATAAACAGAAGTACAGCCAACTGGTCGTCAGTTGGCTGTACTTTTTGTTGTATTTTTCCGGGATGCAGCCGGTTTTATTTTAGCAAAACCCCCAAAATATCCGCAGGGAAGGGGCTATTTTTCTGTATCAAGTTTTCTATACTTAACATATGAAGATTGCAATCGGAATAAAAAACAGGTCGAGTCTGGTCTAGTTTAAAGGGAAAGGAGCCTTTTGCCGAGGGAGAAGGAAAACAGATGTAACCCATGGATTTCGAATATGCGCTTGAGGCTGCGGGGGCACTGCCGTCCTGCGGCTTGAACGAAAGGCCTGTGGCGTTTCCGGTCCCCGCAGGTCGGAGGAGGGACTCCGGTTTGTGTGCAGACGGAGTCCCGGACAGGGAACGGTCGGCACAGGCCGACCAATAAGTAGAGGAGGATTGTCCATGGAAAACAAAGAAAAGAAAATGCTGACAACAGAGGATCTGAACCGGACGCTGGGGAAAAAGGAGCTGTACTCCATCGCCTTCGGCCATGTGATCGGCTCCGGCGTGTTTTCGCTGATCGGAATCGGCATCGGGTACACGGGCAAGTCGGCGTGGATCGGGATTCTGCTCTCCGCCGTCTTCATTCTGCTCCAGGCACTGCCCTTCATCGTGATGGCGGGTACCGCCCGCTTCCGCGGCGGCTATTACTCCATGATGGGCACCCTGTGGGGTCCCAAGTTCGCCGGCTTCTACATCGTCATCTTCTTTGCCTCCAACGTCTCCCTGGCCATGTACGCCATCAGCTTCGCCCAGTATCTCCAGGGCGTGCTGCCGCAGGTGCCCATTGTCCCCGTGGCGGTGGCCTGCCTGACTGTATTCTTCATTACCAACCTGCTGGGCATTGAGGGCGCGGCCAAGCTGGAGATCGTCATGGATATCGTGCTGGCCCTGGCCATGACCTGCTTCATCGTGTTCGGACTGCCCAAGGTGGACTACAGCACCCTGTTTACAGTGGACTTTGCCCCCGCCGGCCCCATGGGCATCATCACCTGCGCTGTGCTGCTGACCTGGGCCACCGCCGGCGGCATCGACATGGTCAACCTGAGTGCAGAGGCCAAGAACCCCACCAAGGATCTGCCCCAGGTCATCCTGGTGGCTACCATTGCCATCGCAATCTTCTATGCCCTGATTGCCATGGTGGCCGGCGGCGTGCTCCCCGTCTCCGAGACGGCCAACCAGCCTCTGGACCTGGTGGCCAGGGCGATCATGCCAACTCCCGTGTTCCTGTTCTTCGTCATCGGCGGCGCCCTGTTGGCCCTGACTACGACTCTGAACGCCACCTTCGCATGGATCACCAAGCCCATCCTACAGGCCTGCAACGACGGCTGGCTGCCCCATAAGATCGGCTACATTCACCCCAAGTTCAAGACCCCCGTCATTATCCTGGTGGGCTTCTACATCGTGGGCCTCATTCCCATCCTGACCGGCCTGCAGATCAGCATGATCGCCGACACCGCCGTGGTGCTCAGCAACATTCTGTTCGCCTTCATCTGCTTCGGCACCGTATTTATCCCCCAGCGCATGCCGGAGCTGTGGGAGGTCTCCGCCTTCCGCTGCAGCAAGAGCAAGCTCTACCTGAAGTCCATTCTGGGCGGCGTGTCCTGCGTGGTCATGGTGCTGGTGCTCTTCTTCCAGATGAGCCAGCTCCAGGCCATCATCCTGGTGATTATCACCGTCATCGCCATCCTCTTTGCTCAGCTCCGCTACAGAAGCGGCGCTGTAAAGCCCGTCAAGAGCTATGAAAAGCTGTAATGTATTGATATCTGATTATAATTTATAAGGAGTTCTTATTGTATGAACAGGAAGTATCAGCATACTTTTTTACTCCTCTGACCATCCGGGGAATCACCCTGAAAAACCGCATTGAGATCGCGCCCATCTCCGTGTTCGACCTGGATACCACCCCGGAGCGCCACCCCTCCGAGCGGGATATGCAGTTCTTCCGCATGCGGGCCATGGGCGGCGCCGCCGTAGTCACCCTGGGCGACTGTATTGTCGACCCCAGCGGCGAGGACTCCGGCAAGCTGGCCTCCCCAAAGATCCTGGCGGGGCACGAGGACAACCTGCCCTTCCTGACCCGCATCGCCGACGAGATCCACCGCTACGGCGCCGTTGCCAGCATTGAGCTCAACCACGCCGGCATGCTGCGGGCCAGCGCGGGCGTCCAGGCCTGGGGCCCTGACTACATCAACTTTGACGAGACCAAGACCATCGCCCCCCTGTCCGACCAGTCCGCCTCCGATGAGCCGGTCTACCGCAAGGGCGAGGTGCTCTTCATGACCGAGGAGATGATCGAGACCGTGGTGGACGCCTTTGGCCGCGCCGCCGAGCAGGCCAAGACCTGCGGCTTCGAGATGGCCATGATCCACGCCGGCCACGGCTGGCTCATCCACCAGTTCCTCTCCCCGCTGACCAACCACCGCACCGACCGCTTCGGCGGCAGCCTGGAGAACCGGGCCCGCCTGTTGCTCATGATCATCGACCGCATCCGCCAGTACTGCGGTGAGGACTTCCTCATCGAGGTGCGCTTCAGCGGCACCGAGTACGTGGAGGGCGGCTACACCCTGAAGGAGGGCGTGGAGTTTGCCAAGCTGATGGACGGCAAGGCCGATCTGCTGCATGTCTCCGCCTGCAACTTCTACTTCCCGGAGACCGAGTGCCTGATGGTGCCCGGCATGTTCAAGGAGGAGGGCCACAACCTCTACCTGGCCGAGGAGATCAAGAAGCACGTGAAGCACTCCCATGTGGTGAGCGTGGGCGCCCACCGGGATCCCAAGAAGATCGAGGATATCCTGGCCGCCGGGAAGGTGGACATGATCGCCGTCTGCCGCGCGGTCAAACCGTGCCTCTCTTCCCGCTTATTCCTTTGCCGTGACCTTTTCCGGTTTCTGCGCTGGAGGCAGCTTTTCCTCTATGATCCGCTTGGTCACCACCCCGTCAAACTCCTGCTTAAACTGCAGCCGGGCAGTATATTCCTTCTGGCAGCTGCGGCAGACAAACGAGGCTCTAAAAACCGGCCCCGGAAGTCCATTTTCCCTTGCGGCGCATGCGCTTTTGGCAGGCGGGGCAGCGCACCACCAGCTCCTGGCGCTCGATGAGGGGGGACTGGATGTCGCTGATGACCTTATTTTTAAAGGTCAGCCGCCGGTAAAACTCTTCGGTCAGGGCGTTTTGGATAAAGGGTGCGAGCCGTTTTTCGTCATAAAGCCGGTCAAACACCTTGGCAGACAGGCGGCTATCGTCCAGCGCCCGGTGAAGGCTATCCTCATCCACAGAGATTTCCAGCATCTGGGCTGCCTTTAAAAGCCCCAGATGATTGCCGCCGCCCATCTGCATCTCGCTCTGGCAATACTTTTGCAGGTCGGCGTACCAGCTTAAAAACCGGATCCGGCCGCTCCCGTAATAAAAACGGAAATTTTCGATGAGCACCAGCAGGTCGGTGTTCCCCCAGGTCATCACCACGTTTTCCTTGCCGCCTACCCACCGGCCGAACCGCTCCATGGCCCGGCAGAAGGTGGTGCCGTTTTGCAACTCCTGGTCGGTGATGCTGGTCAGGTCGCTGACCAAGCTCGTAAGCTTTCCGCTGACCCGCGGGCGGATTAAAGCTTTGAATTCGTCGGCAACAATGCGATTTTCCGTCAGACGCACCGCGCCGATTTCAATGATTTCATTGAAGTATTTTCCCGTGCGTTTGGACCACGCCCCGTTCCACTCCAAATCCAAAATAATATATTCCATCCATCTATCTCCAAACCCCGCGGACATCCGCGGCAACGGCGTTTACCAGGGGTATTCCCTGCCGTCGAAACTATGTAACGTGAGGGTATCCTCGTCGGGAAGGTCAAAGAGAAAATAGCCGAGGGCCAGCTTTGCCCCTTCCTCCGGCTCTAAATCCGCCGCCAGGTTCTTTTCTCCCAGCATATAGGTGCGCAGATACCCCGGATGGTAGAGACGGAAGGTGTATCCCTTAGGGCGCAGGCAGTGAAACCAAATCTGCACGCCCATGTTCACCGCCGCCTTAGACATGCTATAGCCAAAGGCATTTTGCCGCCAGCAGGCCCCGATGCTCCCCGCTTCGGAGGACACCACACAAATCCGCCGGCACCCGCTTTTCTCCATCAACGGGGCAAACGCCTCAATGAGCAGGACCGGCCCTAAGGCGTTGACCTGATAATCGCGCAGCATCTCGTCAGGATGAAGGCCCTTTTCATAAGAATCGTCCTCGTGACGGCTGTAAATACCGGCGTTGCTGATGAGCAGGTCCAGCGTTCCTGCGGTGCGGGCGGTAAACGCCTTCGCCGCTTGCAGGCTTTCGGGGCTGGTCACGTCTAAAGGCGTCACCCAGAGGCGACTTTCAAATTCTTTCGAAAGCTTGGGCAAAAACGAAACCTCAGGATCGTATTCTCCGGCGATGACCTGCCAGTTATGCCGCAAAAGGGCTTCGGTCAGGCTAAAGCCCAGGCCCCTTCCCGCGCCAGGTTACCAGCGCTGTGCCCACCGGCTTCGTGCAAACCGGATGGCGTTTCAAGGAGCCTTGTAAAGGCGGGAACGTTCCAGGACTTCGGGTTATGAGCCGGGGTAATACAGCACACCCGT
>ENA-OQAB01001570-OQAB01001570.1-human-gut-metagenome-genome-assembly--contig:-NODE-1570-length-10733-cov-1.960400_pt1 | contig 10733 bp, 9 predicted proteins | sample MGYA00242490_ERZ504517 | MGnify/ENA primary metagenome ERZ504517 (study PRJEB26092, sample SAMD00036298) | human gut metagenome | host: Homo sapiens | study: EMG produced TPA metagenomics assembly of... | reverse complement strand
CCTAATTATTTCTTCAACGAATCCGTCCCCCGATTCTCGTCTGGAAGATGCCTGCCAGAAAGCACTCACGTATGATATGCACATGGAACTGGAATTTGATGACAATGCTCTGAATAGCAGAGGAAAGGCTTATCGTTTGAAAAACTATATGAGTGCATTCAAGAAACATGGCATATGGGAGAAAAAACGCCTTGCCTATTATCAGGGAAGTGCATCCCTACTTACACTAAAAAAATCAGGGAACGCAGCCGATACCCAACTCTATCATGAGTTCTGCAATTTTGTCATCAGCCGCCCCATCCGGAGTTCACATTAGTATAAACAGTTTAATCATCGCCATTCTATGATCATAAATACCTATACTTACTCCTGCTATTTTTGATAGTCAGTTGCCAACGCAATGTAGAAACAGGACCTCCTGTATTAAAAGAAATGTGCCAAAGATTATTTCCCCGGCATGCCCAGTCGTTTCTATTCGAATTACTGACAGATTCTATTGATACAGACCGTTTTATACTGGAATCGAGTCAAGGGAAAATACGGATAAAAGGAAACAATCGTAACTCATTGGCTGCCGGTTTGAATCATTATCTGAAAAACTACTGTCATACCCATGTTTCCTGGTATGCCTCAGAGACAGTGGAAATGCCTGATGTACTACCGGAGATACCTCAGCCAGTATATATCCGTTCCAAATGTGACAATCGTTTTTTTCTCAACTATTGTACATTCGGTTATACTATGCCCTATTGGAAATGGCAGGACTGGGAACGACTGATAGACTGGATGGCATTAAACGGAGTCACCATGCCTCTTGCTATTACCGGACAAGAATCCATTTGGTACAAAGTATGGACAGACATGGGTTTGAGCGACGAACAGGTTCGCTCATACTTTACAGGGCCAGCCCATCTTCCCTGGCATCGGATGTCCAATGTCGATTACTGGCAAAGTCCACTACCTCAATCCTGGCTAAAGGATCAGGAGGAATTACAAAAACGTATTCTCGAAAGAGAACGTGAGTTTGATATGACTCCTGTATTACCAGCATTTGCCGGTCATGTACCAGCCGAATTAAAAACAATTTATCCGAATGCAAAAATCTATCAGATGAGTCAGTGGGGTGGCTTCGATGAAAAATACCGCAGTCATTTTATTGATCCGATGGACTCATTATACTCAATCGATTCAGCGCCGTTTCTGGAGGAACAAACCAAATGTATATGGTACTGACCATATTTATGGAATCGATCCTTTCAATGAAGTCGACTCTCCTGACTGGAGCGAGGATTTTTTAGCCAATGTTTCAAGCAAGATTTACGAGTCGATTCATCAGGTAGACTCAAGCAGCCCAATGGTTACAAATGACCTGGATGATTCTTCTAATGACAAAAAGAAATGGACTCAACCCCGTATCCGTTCCTTTCTAAAAGCAGTACCGGATAACAAACTGATATTACTCGATTACTATTGCGATCATACAGAAATCTGGCGAAATACTGAAAAATATTACGGGAATCCCTATATTTGGTTGTTATCTGGGTAATTTTGGCGGCAATACGATGATAGCAGGCAATCTGAATGATATTGATTTCAAGATTAAACGACTCTTCAAGGAGGGAGGAGACAATGTCTATGGCTTGGGAGCAACTCTTGAAGGCTTTGATGTAAACCCTCTTATGTACTGAATTTGATTTTTGACCAGGCATGGGATTATCCTGTCACTACCGACCAATGGATAACCAACTGGTCCAATGTGCAGAGGAGGAAATCAGGATGCCAATATCATCAAAAGCGTGGAGAGCCTTGCATCAGAAAATTTATACCGAACATGCCACATGCGGCCAATCGGTATTAATGAACGCACGCCCCAGACTAACGGGAACTAAAAGTTGGAATACAAACCCCGGCATACATTACGCAAATAACGACTTATGGCAAATATGGAAAGAGCTACTAAAAGCCCGGAACATCAACAATAGTGATTTTCGCTTTGACGTAATCAATATCGGAAGACAAGTACTAGGAAACTTGTTCTCCGAATATAGAGATCAGTTTACCGCTTGCTATAACCGGAAAGATACAACAGGCATGAGAGAATGGAGTACCCGTATGGACAACCTCTTGCTTGACGTAGACCGCCTCCTTTCCTGTGACGCGACTCTATCCATCGGGAAATGGTTACAAGACGCCAGAAACTGTGGTGCAACCGTGTCGGAAAAGGATTACTATGAAGAAAATGCACGCTGTATCCTGACCGTATGGGGGCAACAGGACACCCAACTGAATGACTATGCCAATCGAGGCTGGGGCGGACTTACCCGAAGCTTCTACCGGGAACGTTGGAAACGTTTCACAGACGGAGTCATCGCTGCCGTTTCGGAAGATAAACCTTTTGACGAAGACAAATTCCACCAGGACATTACGCAATTTGAATACAACTGGACACTACAGAAAGACTCTTTCCCTATTGTTTCGGAGGAAGACCCGATTCAAATAGCAGACAGTCTTATCTTAAAATACGATACGTACTTTACCAAAGCACAATAATGAAGGCGGACATTCGACAAACAGGCGCTTCAAAAGATACGTTTTTTGAATGTAGCTTTTCGTTTTTCACAGAGAAGAAAGGAATCGAATGTCCTACCTTTGTTTTATCAATTATATAAATACATACTATAAAAGACCAATTTATGGGAAACAATCAACCTTCGGCAAGAAAAAAAACTTATTATATATCTCTGGCTATTCTGGCCGGTATGTTCTTTATATTCGGATTCGTATCATGGGTCAATTCCATACTGATTCCATACTTCCGTATTTCTTGCGAGCTTACCCATTTTGAATCCTATTTTGTAGCCTTTGCTTTCTATATAGCATACTTTGTCATGGCCATTCCTTCGGGCATTCTATTGAAGAAAGTAGGATTTAAAAAAGGAATCATGTATGGCTTTATGCTGACTGCTTTGGGAGCCTTTATCTTTGTCCCGGCAGCTCTGGCACGGCAATTTGAAATATTTCTCATCGGCTTGTTTTCTATTGGCACCGGCCTGGCTATTTTGCAGACAGCTGCCAATCCTTATGTCACCATTATCGGTCCGATAGATAGTGCAGCACGACGTATCAGCATCATGGGAATCTGCAATAAAGTGGCAGGAATTATCTCCCCGCTCATATTCGCTGCCCTTATTCTGAAAGCAAACGACAGTGAACTCTTTGCATTAATTGAATCCGGTGCACTGGACGAAGCAACAAAGAACGCCATGCTCAATGAATTGATACAACGTGTCATTATCCCATACATTATTCTGGGCATCATCTTACTGCTGACAGGTATCGGTATCCGCTACTCCGTATTACCGGAAATAAATACTGACGAGCAGAATGCCACTGATGACCAGGACAATAAACATACTGACAAAAAAAGCATTCTCGACTTTCCATACCTCATATTAGGTGCATTGGCCATTTTCTTTCATGTAGGTACACAGGTTATAGCCATTGACACTATAATCAATTATGCCAACTCTATGGGATGGTTTACTGGAAGCAAAAGTATTACCCTTCTTACACACTGGGATGTACAATGATAGGATATATACTTGGTATCATCCTTATCCCTAAATACATTTCCCAGAAAAATGCACTGATAGGGTGTACATTACTAGGTTTGGCTCTCTCATTCGGAGTGGTATGGGCAGACTTCGATATGACATTATTCGGTCATCAAGCCAATGCTTCCATCTTCTTTCTGAATGCTTTAGGTTTTCCCAACGCTCTGATCTATGCAGGAATATGGCCTCTTTCCATTCATGGGTTAGGCAAATTCACCAAAACCGGTTCCTCTCTGCTGATTATGGGATTATGCGGCAATGCCATCTTACCTTTGGTATATGGTCACTTTGCCGACCAGTACAGTTTGCGTATCGGTTACTGGGTACTTATTCCTTGCTTTATCTATCTGGTATTCTTTGCCATCAAAGGGCATAAAAATCAACTCCTGGAGATAAAACTGAACGTAAGACATTAAAAAATTAAAAAAAGTGGAAAGACTGATTATTATCAATGGGGAACTAATACTCCCTACCGGCATCGAAACCAATAAAATAATGGTTTGCCGGAATGGTAAGATAGAACAGATTGTATCATCCGAAGCATATATTCCTCAAGCTGACGACCGGATCATAGATGCCAACCAACAATATGTCTCCCCAGGATTTATCGATATACATATTCACGGTGGCGGAGGTCACGACTTTATGGATGGAACCGTAGAAGCTTTTCTGGGAGTAGCAGAAACTCATGCCAAATATGGAACAACAGCCATGGTACCTACGACACTGACCAGCACAAACGAAGAGCTAATGACTACCTTTGCCGTTTATCAAAAAGCCAAAAGCCTTAATAAAAAAGGGGCCCAATTTATCGGGCTGCATCTGGAAGGTCCTTATTTCTCACCTAAGCAGTGCGGAGCACAAGACCCCAACCATTTGAAAACGCCCCGGCCGGATGAATATAACGCAATACTGGAAGCCTCACAAGATATTGTACGATGGAGCATTGCGCCGGAACTGGCAGGAGCAGTCGAACTGGGGGAAAAGCTCAAAAGTTGTCACATCCTCCCATCTATCGCACATACCGATGCCATTTATGAAGAAGTGGTAAAAGCATACGAAGCAGGATATACCCATATCACTCATTTATATTCAGCTATGTCAACCATCACCCGTAGAAATGCCTATCGCTATGCAGGTGTAGTAGAGGCAGCCTATCTGATTGATGATATGACAGTAGAAATCATTGCGGACGGCATTCATCTGCCCAAACCTTTACTACAATTCGTATATAAGTTCAAGGGCGCCGATAAAACAGCACTTTGCACAGATGCCATGCGAGGTGCGGGAATGCCGGACGGTGAATCCATATTAGGCAGCCTGACCAACGGTCAGAAAGTTATTATTGAAGACGGAGTAGCCAAGCTTCCCGACCGTTCGGCATTCGCCGGAAGCGTAGCTACCGCCGATCGTTTGGTAAGAACCATGATAAGTATAGCCGGCATACCCCTAATCGATGCTATCCGAATGATAACCCTTACCCCGCCCGCATTCTGCATGTGGATTCCCAAAAGGGTTCTTTGGAGGAAGGTAAAGATGCCGACATCGTCATCTTCGACAATCAAATTAACGTAACAACAACTATATCAAAAGGCCATGTTATCTACAATCAATGAAACATACCTGTTTCAACAAGATCTATTAACAGTCAAAATGTTCCCTTCTATCCAACAGATGGGGAAATGTGCTGCGACAGAAGTTACTAACAAAATATGCGAACTTCTCAAAGAGAAAGCTGAAATCAATATGATTTTTGCCGCAGCTCCTTCACAAAATGAATTCTTAAGTCATCTTATTCACAGTAAACAGATTGACTGGAGCAGAATCAACGCTTTCCACATGGATGAATACATCGGCATTCATCCGGAAGCCCCACAAAGTTTCGGAAATTTTCTCCGTCAGCGCATCTTCGACAAAGTCCCGTTCAAGACTGTAAACTATCTGAACGGACAAGCAGAAAACCTTGAAGAAGAATGCAAACGTTATTCCGAATTGCTGCTTCGTCATCCTGTCGATATTGTCTGTCTGGGAATTGGAGAAAACGGTCATATTGCATTCAATGATCCGGATGTAGCCAATTTCAACGACTCCCATTTAGTTAAAGTAGTAGAACTCGACCCGATATGTCGCCAGCAACAAGTGAATGAAAAATGCTTTGAAGCATTCGACCTTGTTCCTGCTAAAGCACTGACTCTTACCATTCCAGCCTTATTAAAAGCGGACTGGATGTTCTGCATAGTGCCTTTTAAAAATAAAGCCCAATGCAGTATACAACACTCTTTATGGAGAAATTTCCGAAAAATGTCCGGCCAGTATATTACGCAAAAAAGAAAATTCTTGTTTATATTTGGATCCTGAAAGTGCAGAACGAATAAACTTATAAATACATATGAAAAATATCTTATTTATCCTCCTTGCTTTCTTGTCTGTCAGCTTCAGACTATACGCGCAGGATGTAATTAAAATAGGAATTATCGGGCTCGATACTTCCCATTCTACAGCTTTCACCGAGCTACTGAACGGAGACTCTGACGATAAATTTGTCAAAGAGTTCGAAGTCGTAGCAGCTTACCCTTATGGTTCAAAGACTATCCAGTCCAGTTACGAACGAATTCCCGGATATATAGAAGAGGTCAAGAAACACGGTGTGGAGATTACATCTTCCATAGCGGAATTGCTTGACAAGGTAGATTGCGTCATGCTTGAAACAAACGACGGTAGAATCCACCTCGAACAAGCAATGGAAGTATTCAAATCCGGAAAAATATGCTATATCGACAAGCCTATTGGAGCGACATTGGGACAAGCTATTGCCGTTTACGAAATGGCGGAGAAATACAATGTGCCTATCTTTTCTTCTTCTGCACTCAGATATTCTCCACAGAACCAAAAGCTGAGAAACGGAGAGTTCGGCAAAATTCTGGGAGCTGACTGTTATTCTCCTCACAAGGTAGAACCGACTCACCCCGACTTCGGTTTTTATGGCATTCACGGAGTAGAAACGCTTTATACTCTTATGGGAACCGGTTGCGAGTCAGTCAACCGTATGTCTTCCAAAGATGCTGATGTAGTGGTAGGCCGTTGGAAAGACGGGCGGATAGGTACTTTCAGGGGAATCAAAGAAGGTCCGGCCATTTATGGCGGTACAGCTTATACCCCCAAAGGTGCAATAGCAGCAGGAGGATATGAAGGTTACAAAGTTTTGCTCGATCAAATACTCACTTTTTTCAAGACCGGAGTAGCTCCGATTTCGAAAGAAGAAACAATTGAGATATTCACTTTTATGAAAGCTTCCAATATGAGCAAAGAACAGAACGGCAAAATCGTTACCATGGAGGAGGCATACCGAAAAGGGCTGAAAGATGCACAGAAGCTAATTAAAACCTACAAATAAAAATAGCACATGAGGTACACATACAGACACATCGGGATCCTGACCATCTCATTAATAGTTGCTTCCTGCTCCTTTTCCAAAAAGCAGGCAAACAACAGTCATGACAAAAATATGAATCCGAACGTAAAAATAGTGGTCCTCGACCCAGGACATTTTCATGCCAGTCTGTTGCAAAAGAATCCGCTGGCCTCAGTGAACGACACAATTCGGGTATATGCTCCCGAAGGAGCGGAAGTCAAACAATATCTGAACGACATAAATAGCTATAATCAACGGGCGGAGAATCCCACATCCTGGAAAGAAGAAATATATATTGGGGGCGATTATCTTTCCAGGATGCTTTCCGACCGTCAAGGAGATGTAGTCGTGCTTGCCGGAAACAACCAGAAAAAAACAAACTATATTCTGGAAGCTATCAAAGCAGGATACAATGTGCTTTCCGACAAGCCTTTGGCCATTAACAAGAAGGATTTCGACTTACTGATTCAAGCATATCAATTGGCAAAGGAAAGGAAATTACTCCTTTACGACTTGATGACTGAACGATATGACATCCTGAATATCATCGAAAAATCATTACTGAACAATCCGGATCTTTTTGGTGAATTGCAAAAAGGGTCTTTGAATGATCCGTCAGTTTCTATGGAAAGTGTTCATCATTTCTTTAAGAATGTATCAGGCAAGCCACTGATTCGTCCGGTATGGTATTATGACACAGAGCAACAAGGAGAAGGTATTGCAGATGTAACCACTCATCTTATCGATCTGGTCAACTGGCAATGTTTCCCCAACGAAACCATCCGTTATCAGTCGGATGTAGAAGTATTGAAAGCCAGACATTGGCCTACCCGCATTACATTACCTGAATTTTCGCAATCGACGCAGGCTGACACCTTCCCCGCCTTCTTGAACAAATATATCAATAATAATGTGCTGGAAGTTTTAGCGAATGGTAGCCTAAATTACACAGTAAAGGGGATTCATATAGGTATGAAGGTTATCTGGAATTACACTCCTCCAAGTGATGGTGGCGACACTTTTACCTCCCTAAGAAAGGAAGTAAGGCTACATTGAAAACAATTCAGGACAAAGAAAGCGGTTTTTGTGAAACAACTCTACATCCAAAGAGCTGCAGAGTCTGATCACTCCGAATTTGAGAGCCAGTTGCAAAAGGCCATCAAACAACTGCAGGCGACCTATCCGTTCCTATCCGTCAAAAAAATGAATGAAGGACTTTATCTGATTGATATACCACAGGCGGACAGGCTGGGACATGAAGCTCACTTCAGTAAAGTAGCAGAAGCATTCCTTGGCTATTTGCATGATAAAAATATGCCAGAATGGGAAAACGAGAATACAATATCTAAATATTATATTACCACTACAGCTGTAGAGCTGGCAAAGAAAGAGAAATAAAAAACGACCGCAGACACGTGTTAAGAAGTGAAATAAAATATTATGCAGATGAATCCATGTTTCATGGATTCATTCCTCATGTTATGGGGACACGTCTTGATATCCTGATGATTCACTCCAACCTTCCCCTCCTAAACATGCTTTGGGCACATATTACCGACGAGTTAGAAAGGTTGGATAAGATGTTGAACCGATTTGATGTCACAAGTGAAGTATCAAAGCTAAACAGCCATACACAACAAGATTCAGTTTCTGTCAGTGCGGAATTGGAAGATATCCTACGGTCATGCCAATATTATTATGAAAAGACTCTTCATCTTTTCGACATCACATTAAACGATTTCTCACAAATACAAATTCACGGCAATCACCATATCTCTTTTAGCAACTCTTCCGTAACACTTGATTTTGGAGGTTTACGCGAAGGGATACGCCTTAAAAAAGATTCAAGAATTTCTCTTGCAGGGAAATATAGAGAATGCTTTCGTCGATTTTGGCAACAGTTCGATTATGGGAATAGGACACCATCCTTATGGAGACTGTTGGAAAGTCAGTTTGCAGAATCCTTACACTCAACAAACTCTTGACGAATTCTGCCTTACTGACAATACGTTGTCCACTTCCGGGAATACAGAACAGTACACCGGGCATATTATAAATCCGCTTACAGGAATCTACAACGAACAAAAAAAATGTTACGAGTATCTTATCAGACAATCCGCTGGATGCAGAAATACTCAGTACAGTCTGGATGATTGCCGACGACCAACAACGGGAACAGATCAACGAGAACTTCAAACATATAAAAGGAACTATATATACTCTATAAAATATGAGAAACAAAATAGAAAAAGGAGTCGATTTGAATCTCAGACAATTCATCAAAAGTCTGGGATATATCGCAGGAGGAACTGCACTGCTGGCAAGCACACCCTGGCTGTCTTCCTGCACACCCGAAAAGCTTAAAGAAATCCGCAACGAGAAAGCCCGGATCGCTTTAATTGGTACAGGTTCCAGGGGACAGTATCATATCCACAATCTAAAGGAGATTCCCCATGCCCGGATTGTTGCCGTTTGTGACAATTATGCTCCTAACCTCCAACAAGCAGTAGAGTTATGTCCGGGTGCCAAAGCATACACTGACTACCGGAAGCTTTTGGAATCGGCAGATATTGACGGCGTAATCATCTCTACTCCGTTGAATTGGCATGCCCCCATCGTACTGGATGCCCTGGCAGCCGGCAAACACGTATTCTGTGAAAAAGCCATGGCACGGACTTTAGACGAATGCAAAGCTATATATGATGCTTATCAAACGACCAACCAGGTTCTCTACTTCTGTATGCAGCGTATGTATGACGAGAAGTATATCAAAGGAATGCAAATGATTCATTCCGGACTCATCGGAGATGTGGTAGGAATGCGCTGCCATTGGTTCAGAAATGCAGACTGGCGCCGTCCCGTCCCCTCACCGGAACTGGAACATCAAATCAACTGGCGATTGTACAAAGAAAGCTCAGGCGGATTAATGACCGAACTGGCCTGTCACCAACTGGAAGTATGCAACTGGGCAGCTAAAAGAATGCCGGTAAGCATCATCGGTATGGGAGACATCGTCTACTGGAAAGACGGTCGCGAAGTATACGATAGCGTAAATGTGACTTACCGATACTCCGACGGAACCAAGATTGCCTACGAATCGTTGATTTCCAATAAGTTCAACGGTATGGAAGACCAGATCCTCAGGGCACAAAGGTACTATGGAAATGGCAAAAGGTATCTATTATCTGGAAGAGGACCATTCAACATCGGGCATCCGGCAACTTATCGGACAGGTTAAGGATAAAGTATTCGCTGCTATCCCGACAGCCGGACCCAGTTGGAGACCGGAAACAAAAATGGAATACACGCCACATTTTGTTATTGAAGGAGACATTAACGTCAACAACGGGCTGAGCATGATCGGAGCCGACAAAGATGGTTCCGATATCATTCTCTCTTCTTTCTGCCAATCATGTATCACTGGAGAAAAAGCACAAAATGTGGTAGAAGAAGCCTATTGCTCCACCGTACTTTGCCTGCTTGGCAATCAAGCAATGGAGGAAGAGCGACATATCCTTTTCCCCGACGAATATAAAATACCATATATGAAATTTTAAATTATGAAAGATATCATCATCACCTCCCAAAAAATTAAAAGGGAAAGAAACATTTATCTGATATGCTTTCTTCTCTCTTTTGCAATCAATATTATTGCAATCCTTGTCTATACACGTCCGTGGATTGAAATATTCACTCAACTGGGGTAT
>ENA-OQAB01001569-OQAB01001569.1-human-gut-metagenome-genome-assembly--contig:-NODE-1569-length-10740-cov-2.029209_pt1 | contig 10740 bp, 13 predicted proteins | sample MGYA00242490_ERZ504517 | MGnify/ENA primary metagenome ERZ504517 (study PRJEB26092, sample SAMD00036298) | human gut metagenome | host: Homo sapiens | study: EMG produced TPA metagenomics assembly of... | reverse complement strand
AAAATGGGTGAGGAGTACGGAGTTGAGTTTTACTCCTGAGCAGGAGAAGAAATTTGTGACAGCTTCTACAATTTGGTGTTCCGATGAGAAGCATGCAGAAATATCTGGATCTGCCTTCCGACCAGCAGGATAAACTGTTGAAAATGAAGGTATCCCCTGTGACAGTACAGATAATCAGTTTGAAATCATGGGTACGCAGTGCTCGTCAGGTGAATCCTGATTTACGTATTGCTATCAAAGCTGATGCGTCAACTCCCTACGCTGTGATTGAAAAACGTAATGAGCTCACTTCAGGACCTCAGAGAGAACCGGTACAACCTGATTACTTCTCTGAAGACTACTTCTGATAAATAAAACCGAATAATTATGAGTGCTGAAGTACAAGAAAGCAGCGAAAAAAAGGAAAGGGTTCGAAGCGAAAAAAAGATGACTGTCCGCGTAGACTTTACGCCTATGGTGGATATGAACATGTTGCTGATTACTTTCTTTATGCTGTGTACCACGCTGAGCAAACCTCAGACGATGGAAATAAGTATGCCGAGCAATGACAAGAACATCACTGAAGAGCAGCAGAGCAAGGTGAAGGCTTCACAAGCAATTACCCTGTTACTGGCCGGAGGAGATAAATTGTATTATTATGAAGGAGAACCTAATTATAAAGACTATACATCGCTGAAGGAAACTTCCTATAATGCAGATGGTCTGCGTTCCATTCTTCTTAAAAAGAACTCGGCGGCAGTTCGTGAAGTAAACGATCTGAAAAAACAGAAAGCTGATCTAAAGATATCAGAGGAGGAGTATACGAAAAAACTGGCTGAAATAAAAAGCGGAAAGGATACCCCGACTGTTATTATTAAAGCAACGGATGACTCTTCATACAAGAATCTGATTGATGCTCTGGATGAAATGCAAATATGCAATATAGGTAAGTATGTAATTACAGACATCGCTGATGCAGATCAGTTCTTGATCAAGAACTATGATACGAAGGGCGATCTGAGTAAAGACATTGCGGAATAGTAACACACATTTAAAAGGAGGAAAAGAAAATGGCAAAATAGATTTGACCTCACCTGAATGGTGTGAACTGATATTCCAAGGTAAGAACAAGGCATACGGTGCCTATAAGATGCGTGCCAATTCACCTAAACGCCACACGTGGGCAATGGTAATTGTAGTGATCATTGCTGCCATAGGTTTCAGTATACCGACATTGGTAAAACTGGCAACCCCGAAGCAGAAAGAGGTGATGACGGAGGTGACTACCTTGTCACAACTGGAAGAACCCGAAGTGAAACAGGAAGAGTTCAAGAAAGTGGAACCGGTGGCTCCGCCTCCCGCTCTGAAAAGCTCTATCAAATTTACAGCTCCTGTCATCAAAAAAGATGAAGAAGTGCGTGATGATGAAGAGATAAGGAGTCAGGAAGAATTGACTCAGACCAAAGTGGCTATCTCTATTGCCGATGTGAAAGGTAATGATGAGCTGAACGGTAAAGATATTGCTGAACTGAAAGAAGTGATAACCAAAGCCCCCGAAGCAGAAGAAAAACCATATACTATGGTAGAACAGATGCCTCAGTTCCCGGGTGGTGATAGAGAATTGCTGTCTTTTATAGCAAAGAATTTGCATTATCCTACCATTGCGCAGGAAAATGGAATACAGGGTAAAGTGTTTGTCCGCTTTGTGGTTTCGGCTACAGGTGACGTAAAGGATGTGAAGGTGATGCGTTCTCTGGACCCGTATTGCGACAAGGAAGCCATCAGGGTGATCCAGTCATTGCCGAAGTGGATTCCGGGAAGACAGAACGGACGTAATGTTCCCGTGTACTATACCGTTCCTATAACTTTTAAGCTACAATAATATCTATATATGATGATGAAGCTGTATATTGCATTGTTGGCTGCTTTGTTGCTGCTGCTTTCGGGCTGCGGCAACAAACCCAAACCGGGGGAAGACGATACGTTGACCTCTGGCACTATAACGATAGCGGTGGACGAAACTTTCCGTCCCATTATAGAAGAGGAGTTACAGGTGTTTCATGCATTGACACCGGATGCCACCGTGCATCCCATTTATTGCAGCGAAGTGGAAGCCATGAAACTTTTGCTGGCGGATAGTGTACGTCTGGCTATAACCACCCGGCAACTCACCAGGCAGGAAACAGCCTATCTTAATGACAAGAAATTCTTTCCTGTATCGGTAAAGATGGCGACAGATGGTTTGGCCTTGATAGTGAACAAGCAAAATACGGATTCATTAATTACGGTTGACCAGTTTAAAGAAATACTGACGGGGAAAGTTACTGACTGGAAACAGTTGAATCCTGCTTCCCGTTTGGGTGAGCTCCAACTGGTATTTGATAATCCCAATTCGAGCACCGTACATTATGTACTTGATTCGATCTGCGGCGGTATGCCTTTGTCGAAGGACCTGAAGGCGCAGAAAACAAATCCGGAGGTGATTTCGTATGTGGCTAAGAATCCCGCAGCTTTAGGGGTTATCGGTGTCAACTGGATAGGAAATCCTGCGGATAGTACGCGACTCTCTTTCAATGACGCCATTCGGATAATGGCTGTCAGCCGTGCGGATTCGGCTACAGTGGGAAATAGTTTCAAGCCTTATCAAGCTTATCTGGCTTTGAACCAGTATCCGCTAACTCGCAATGTGTACATTTTACTCAATGATCCTAAAAGTGGTCTGCCCAGTGGTCTGACTTCTTTCCTGACAGATTTCCGGGGACAGCGTATCATCTTGAAATCAGGACTGGTACCTGCTACGGCTGCTGTGAGGATTGTAGATGTAAAAGAGGAATAATAAATGAACAAAAAAGAAGAACCATGAAAAAATTAGTATTAACCGTGATGAGCCTGTGCCTGGCCGTAACTATGTGGGGACAGACACCAGCAGGCAGCGAATGGTCACCCCAAGTGAAACAGGCTGCCACGATGATAAAGGAGAATCCGGCAAAAGCCTCCGAGGCTTTTGATGAACTGATGAAAGGTAAAAATAAGAAGAATACTTCCTTGTTGGTAGAGATAGGCCGGGCTTATCTGGACCAGGGAAAAACAGCAGAGGCTGCCGAATATGCACAGCGCGCTAAAGATGTGAACAGTAAATGTGCTGTAGCCTATCTGCTGAGTGGTGATGTGGCATTGAAACTAAATGATGTGAACAAAGCCAGCAGTGATTATAACCAGGCTATTTATCTGGATGAAAATTGCAGCGAAGCTTATTTTAAATATGCACAGGTATATAAAGGTGTAGACCCTCAACTGTCACTGGATATGTTGATGCGTTTGCAGACTAAGGCTCCGGACGATAACCGTATCAGTAAGGAATTGGCCGATGTATATTATACGATGGGGCAGTATGGCAAAGCAAAAGAAGCTTATGAAAGTTATCTGAAAGTAGGTACGCCTACCGAACAGGACTATACCCGCTATGCCATGTTGCTATATCTGAATAAGGATTATGCGCAGTCTTCGGATATGGTAAAGAAAGGTCTGGAACTTGCTCCGGAAAATCATGTGCTGAAACGTCTGGCGATGTATGATAATCTGGAGTTAAAGGATTACAAAGAAGGACTGGAAGCAGCCGCCACTTTCTTTTCTAATCCCGGTAATCCGGATTATGTATATTTGGATTACGTTTATTTCGCCCGTTTGCTGGAAGCTGACAAGCAGTATGATGAAGCGGTGGCACAGTTCGACAAAGCACTGGCTATGGACAAATCGCATACGGAAATCTATAAAGATATCTCTGATGTATACGAAAAGGAACGTGATTTTCCGAAGGCCATAGAGGCTTATAAAAATTATTTGGGCGGAATGAAAGGTGATCCGGATATTAGTGACCTGTTTTTATATGGACGTTTGAACTATTATGCGGCTACTGATTCTGCTTATCAGGATAAGCAACCACTTTATCTAGCTGAAGCCGATACTATTTTTGCACAAGTGGCTGCTAAAGTTCCCGATAACTATTTAGGAAACTTCTGGCGTGCCCGTGTTAATTCTTTGCGTGATCCTGAAACAACTCAGGGATTGGCAAAGCCTTATTATGAGGCTGCACTGAGTATTCTGGAACAGAAGCCTGATGCTACTAAATCAGTGTTGGTGGAATGTAACAGCTATTTGGGATATTATTATTTTGTAAAAGAAGATTATAACCAGTCAAAACTGTATTGGAATAAGATATTGGAAATTGATCCTGGAAACGAAACTGCTACTAAAGCACTAGGAGGAATTAAATAGTCCTTCTTTTTTTCATTTATCATTTGAGTTGAGCGGACAGTACTTGGTTGCCGCCCGCTTAATTCGTTTAACGGTTAATGAATATTAAAGATGAGTCATTCTTCTTGTTTATTCAAATAAACTATATACATTTACAGTGTACTAATCAACTAATACACTAAATAACTAATAAAACCATAAACACAATGATGATTGAAGTAAAGAACTTGTCTTTCAGTTATGGAAAGAGAAAACAGAAAGTCTTTGATGACTTCTCGCTAGCATTGGACAAAGGTTCAGTTTACGGCCTTTTAGGGAAGAACGGTACAGGTAAATCTACTTTGCTTTATTTAATGACAGGTTTGCTTCGTCCTCAGGCCGGACGGGTGCTTTACAAAGGGGTGGATGTTTCCATGCGCTATCCCCTGACTTTGCAGGACATGTTTCTAGTGCCTGAAGAATTTGCTTTGCCATCAGTCAGTTTGAAACAATACTTGAAGCTGAATACTCCGTTTTATCCGAATTTCAGCAATGAACTCTTGAGCACTTGCCTTCGTGATTTTGATATGAATGAAGATATTCATTTGGGCGAGCTTTCGATGGGACAGAGAAGAAGCATTTATGTGCTTTGCATTAGCTACCAATACCTCTTTGTTGGTAATGGACGAGCCCTAGCAACGGATTGGATATTCCTTCTAAAAGTCAGTTTCGTAAAGTAATCGCTTCGGGCATGACCGATGAAAAATCAGTCATCATCTCTACGCACCAGGTGAGAGATATTGACAGCCTGCTGGATCATGTGGTTATTATTGACGGTACCCGCGTATTGTTGAATGCATCGGTAAAGACCATCTGTGACAAAGTCTATTTTGCAGAGCAAGGCATGAATGAACCGACGGACACAGCACTCTATGTCCAGCCGTCCGTCCAGGGAAACAGTGTCATCTTCCCGAACACTGAGAATGAGGAAACGAATTTGAATCTGGAAGTACTGTTTAACGCTATGCTGTCAGAGAGAGAAAAAATGCAGTCAATGTTTAACAAGTAACATACACAAACACTATGGATACGAATAAATTCTTTAGCTTTCCGCGTATTGCAATGGTCATGAAACGCGAAATTATGGAAAATTGGAAAACAAATCTTTATCGTCTGATCGGGTATTATGCGGATTTTTATTGGTGATGGTGTTCACAATGTCGAAACAGGCGTCGTCGTATAGTGATCCTCAGGTGGCTTTTCAGCATTACTGTTCTAATGTGCTGGGGGCGTTTGTTCTTATCATCGGTATTTTCGGCATTGTCTATGCTGCCAACATTATGGAGAACATGATTACCAAAGAAAAACGCATCGCTTTTCTGATGCTTCCGGCAACCATGATAGAGAAATTTGTGGCACGGTTCTTAATTGTTACGGTAGGACTGGCGGTGGCTGTCTTTGTTGCGGCGTCATTGGCGGAAATTACCCGTTATCTGTTACTCCCTTTATTTAATGTACCTGAAACATTCCATCAATCTGTTTTATATAACCTTCTTTCCATGGCTTCGGTAGATGGTGAGCAGATATATAGGGGATCAGGCTATGCTATGAATATGCCGTACCAGAATTGGTTGGGTGAGCTGTGCGGATGGGCTTTCTTGGTGTGGTCACATTCACTTTATATTCTAGGAGGTAGTTATTGGTACAAGAAACCTTTTTTCAAGACATTGGGTACATTGATGCTTATTTCTATTCTGTGTTCGGTCTTGTCAGTACATATCATATCATGGGTAGGCAATGACGGTATGCGTAGTTTCGCCGAATGGCTGGAAGCTAATTTCCAGTGGGTGACATTAAACAAGTTACTTTCCTTAGGGGTGGCGTTCTTCAGTGCATTCACCATGTTCAACTGGTGGCTGAGTTACCGGCTCTTTACCCGTTCACAAGTTATTAAACCCAAATTCCGTTTGCTATGAAATTTAAAGAAAGTAAATCCATTTACTTGCAGATAGCTGACCGGATATGTGATGAAATCCTGCAAGGACAATATACGGAAGAAGAGCGTATTCCATCGGTCAGAGAATACGCCGCCACAGTGGAGGTGAATGCAAATACGGTGGTCCGCACGTATGATTACCTTCAGGGACAAGAGATCATTCACAATAAACGCGGCATTGGTTATTTTGTATCGGCAGGGGCTAAAGACCGGATTATTGCTTTACGGAAAAATACATTCCTGCATGAAGACCTGCCTGAGTTTTTTACAGACAAGTGAAGACATTGGATATTCCCATGAAGGAGATAGAAAAAAATGTATAAGGAATATCTGACTCAACAATGACACAACACCAAGCACATCTACGACAACACATACACAACATCGGTTAGATAAAGAAATCCCGGCAGAGCGATGACTCGCCGGGATTTCTTATATCCGGTTACTTGTCTGCTATAAAAATTGTAGTCCAGTATAACCATTCGGTTGCAGCTCGGAGGATATCGGGATTGATAGATTGGGTGTTATCTTTGGGATGATGGTAATAACCGCCTCCCAAGGCCCATAAGTCTATACATGGATAGCCGGCTTTCATAAAGACTGCACCGTCTGTGCGAGGGCGGGTCAGGGAATGAGTCTCACTAGTGAACAGACGTCGATGTACATACCTATCATTGGCTTTCTCTGATAGCTCAGCCAGTTCGGGGTATTTATAGTGATAATTCGCTCCTAGCATCTCACCTACACCCACTTGTTCCAGATTCAGGATTGCTACCACTTTGTTTTGGGGCACAAGGGAATGGTTGGTGTAGTAGGTACTTCCGGTGAGTCCGGCCTCCTCGCCGTCCACACTCATAAAGATGATGCTGCGTTTCGGTTTTATCTTTGATTTTGCCAGTGCTTCGGCTACTCCCAGCATGGCAGCGGAGGAAGAATTGTTGTCATTCGCTCCTTCAATTAGGAAAGGAATCATTCCTAAGTGGTCCAGATGGGCGGAAATGATTACATATTCATTGCATAGTATAGGATCACTGCCTTTGATCATGCCCAAAATATTTTTTCCAGTAGCATTGGGATTATAGGTAGCATTCATTTTGATGTGGGCTCTCTTTCCGGTATGGAAAGAGGCAGGCTTCTGAGTCTTATAAATCTGCCGGATGGTTTCTTTATAGGTCTTGCCTGTTCCCCTGAAAATATCATTGACCACAGTGTCTGTAACATGACAATAGACAAATCCCGGATTATAGGGGGCATTCGGACCGGGAACCCATTTGTATAACAAGCCTGCCGCACCATGGGCTGCAGCGTTGTTCAGCTTGGTTTGGTGCAAAGTATGTTTGTACCACATGGCCAGTGAATCGGGGTTACGGCTTATATTGGGTGTTTCTCCCTCTACCAGCACAATCTTGCCTTTTACATCTATGTCTTTGTAATCATCATATCCTAATTCGGGTGCTGTAACGCCAAATCCGGCATATACCACATCGGCTGTCACTTCTCCGTTACTGGTCATTCCTCCGGCAAACCAACCATCTGCCCAAGGGTATGTCTTGGAGATCCATACAGTTTTTTTCTTGTCTTGGGTGACAGGAAATAGGATATCCATAGTGCTTCCCGGTTGTTATCTCTACACAAGGGTGGGGGAATAGCTGTATGTAGGAACCATTCTCACCACGAGGTATTAGTTTCCACTCTTTAAAATATCCTTTTACGATATCTACAGCTTTAGCCATTCCGGGCGAACCTGCGAGTCGTCCCTCCAAGGCCGGGTCTGAAAGTTGCTTTACATAACCGAAAATCTTTTCGGTAGTGATGTTACGATGCATGGCATCAAGGTACATTTCTTCATCAGTCATGGTAGCCGTTCTTCTTTGGGCGGATGAAGACAGGGAGCCCAATGCAAGAATTGCAGATAACAAGAGGAGTCCTTTTTTCATGTTAATATGTTGATTTAAGATTCGGTTCTAAAGATAAAAAGAAAAGATCAGATTCCTGTTTATCTCCTTGTAAAAATCTTAAGTTCGTATTTCTTGATATAAATCAAACCGTTACATCGTGAAAAGTCCGTACCTTTGCACCCCGAAAATCAAGGGTAACAAGTGGACGTAATTCAAGAACCGAGAAGTGTACGAAAGAACCTTGCCAGACTGGCGGTTCCTATTTTCATTGAAACATTGCTGATTATGATGCTGGGCGCGGTAGATACCGTGATGCTGAGTCAGTATTCAGACAATAGTGTGGCTGCCGTCGGGGTGGTCAACCAGCTCATCATGTTTGCTTTCCTGATATTCGAGGTGATTAATATAGGAACTTCCGTACTCTGTTCGCAATATTTGGGAGCAAGAATGCACAAGAATATGGTGCAGGTGGTGGGAGTATCATTGATACTCAATTTGGCGTTCGGTCTGTTTGTCAGTGCCATTTTGCACTATGGAGCCACTTCTCTGCTATCTATGATGGGACTTCGTCCCGAACTGATGGAATATGGAGTGAGTTACATGAAGATAGTAGGGGCATTCGCTTTTTTTCAAGCCATATCTCTGACTATTTCTGCCTCTTTGCGTAGTGCTAACAAAGCGGTTTATCCCATGATGGTAACGGTAGTTGTGAATATTCTGAATATCATCGGTAACTATTCGCTGATTTTCGGTAAGTTCGGCATGCCGGCTTTGGGAGTGGAAGGTGCGGCTATCTCTACAGCATTTGCCCGAGGGGTATCTATGGTGATACTTTTTGTAATTCTTTTCCGCAAGCATATTCCCAGATTTCCGTTATCCTATTTTTGCCCCTTCCCGTTTGTCGAGCTGAAAAACCTGTTGAAAATCGGAGTCCCCTCGGCCGGAGAAAATATGTCCTACAGTTTCTCTCAGGTAGTATTGACCTATTTTATTAATATGTTGGGGAATGAAGCGCTGGCTACCCGTACCTATGTGGTGAATATAGTGATGTTCGTTTATTTGTTTGCTATTGCCATGGCACAAGGCGGAGCCATCTGTATCGGACATCTGGTAGGTGAAAGGAAAATTCATGCAGCCTATCTGTTAGGCAAATATGTGATGCGTATTTCTATTTTGGTTTCTTTGGTTTTATCCTGTATCTGGGCTTTGATGGGGCATACCTTGTTTAGCTGGTTGACAGATAATCCGGAAATTATCCGTCTGGGTACTATTATCCTGTTTATTGATGTGATTTTGGAAGTGGGACGGGCTATTAATATTTATGCGACGAATGCTTTACGTGCAACGGGTGATGTAAATTATCCGTTTTATGTAGGATTTGTTGTTCAGTGGAGTGTTGCCGTAGGTTGTGGTTTCTTGTTCGGCATTCATTGGGGATGGGGATTGGTAGGTATGTGGTGTGCGTTTGTGCTGGATGAAAATCTTCGTGGTATTATCTTTGTACAGCGTTGGAACAGTCTGAAATGGACTAAAAAGGGATTTGTGAAATAAATCTTCATTTTCGCAAACTTTATGCATCTTCAGGCCGTTAAACTCAAGAAAAAGAATTAATTTTGCAGTCTGATAATTATCAAAGAATATAATATGGAGCTCGATTTACTCACGGCAATATCACCTATTGACGGTCGATACAGAGGAAAAGCGGGAGCTTTGGCCTCTTATTTTTCTGAATTTGCACTCATCAAGTACCGTGTGCAGGTAGAAATTGAATACTTTATCACTCTGTGTGAACTACCGTTGCCACAGCTGAAAAGCATTTGATCATGCACGTTTTGATGCATTGCGCGCTATTTATAAGAATTTTTCAGAAGCTGATGCACAGCGTATTAAAGAGATAGAAAGTGTAACAAACCACGATGTAAAGGCTGTAGAATATTTCATCAAAGAAGAATTCGATAAGTTGGGCGGAATGGAGGAATACAAGGAATTCATTCATTTCGGATTGACATCACAGGACATAAACAATACTTCTGTACCGTTGTCTATAAAGGAGGCATTGGAACAAGTGTACTATCCGCAAATTGAAGAGCTGATTGCTCAGTTGACTACATACGCTGAAGAATGGGCAAATATCCCTATGTTGGCAAAAACACATGGGCAGCCTGCTTCTCCTACTCGCCTGGGTAAAGAAATCATGGTTTTCGTTTATCGTCTGAATCGTCAGCTGGCTGTATTGAAAGCTTGTCCTGTCACGGCTAAATTCGGTGGTGCGACGGGTAATTACAATGCACATCATGTAGCTTATCCCGAATATGACTGGAAAGCATTCGGAAATCAGTTCGTGGCAGAGAAGCTGGGGTTGGAACGTGAGGAATATACTACTCAGATTTCTAATTATGATAAATCTGGGAAGCCATCTTTGATGCCATGAAGCGCATCAATACCATTATGATTGACATGAACCGCGACTTTTGGGCAGTACATCTCTATGGAGTACTTCAAACAGAAGTTAAAGCGGGCGAAGTCGGTTCCAGCGCTATGCCGCACAAAGTAAACCCCATCGACTTCGAAAATGCTGAAGGTAATCTAGGTATGGCAAACGCTATTTGGAGCACCTTTCTTCTAAGTTGCCTG
>ENA-OQAB01001568-OQAB01001568.1-human-gut-metagenome-genome-assembly--contig:-NODE-1568-length-10741-cov-2.164217_pt1 | contig 10741 bp, 7 predicted proteins | sample MGYA00242490_ERZ504517 | MGnify/ENA primary metagenome ERZ504517 (study PRJEB26092, sample SAMD00036298) | human gut metagenome | host: Homo sapiens | study: EMG produced TPA metagenomics assembly of... | reverse complement strand
AAATGACTTTTTCCGGGGAGCTGCGGCTACTGTCAATTGGAAAAATTTAGATATCAACTTCTTCTATTCGTATCGGAAGTTGGATGGAGGTGTGGACAGTACGATCGTTACTTCGTTTAAAACGGACGGTTTACATCGTTTGGTACGAGACAGGGAGAAGATGCATAAAGTTTCCATGCAGACATATGGTGGGAATGTACGATATGCAACTCCCGGTTTATGTATAGGTCTGACTGCCCTTTCTTATTCTTTCGGAAATTATTCGATACAGCCCGATCCGAAACCTTATAATCTTTTCTATTTTCGCGGTAACCGGAATCTGAATATCAGTGTGGATTACTTGTTGAAAAATAAGTTGATCAAGTTTTATGGTGAAACGGCTTTAAGCCGGAATGGGGCGGTTGCTTCCCTGAATGCCTTGCAGTTGACACCTGTTTCTTATTTTTCCTTGCTGTTATTGTATCGTTATTATGATAAACGTTACCAGGCTTTTTTCGGGAATGCTTTTTCACAAAACTCGGCTGTCCGGAATGAACAGGGAATGTATATAGGGATGCAATGGACGCCTTTTGCCCGCTGGAAGTTGTCCGCGTATGCGGATGTATTCCGGTTTCCCTGGCTGAAATATGGAGTGGATGCGCCGTCGACGGGAAAGGAATATATGCTTCAACTTGATTATACGCCAAGCCGGAATTTGTCCGTATACGTCCGTTATAAATACAAACAAAGGGAAAATATAACACCTTACCATCAACAGCGTTTGCGTATGCAGGCCTTATATACGATTTCTTCATCCGTCTCGCTGCGGACATCTGCAGACGGTATTTGTTATACAGAAGCGAACGAAAAAAGCAGAGGGTGGATGATTGCCCAAAGCGTAGGTTGGAAACCGGTTGATGTTCCTGTTCAAACAGATTTTCATATAGCCGGATTTCATACGGATAATTATCGGACCCGTATATCTTCTTATGAAAAAAATATCTTGTATGCTTTCAATATGCCTTCCTTTTATGGAAAAGGTGTTCGGTTGGCGCTTTCTTTCCGGTGGGATATTGTGAAGCAACTTTCTGTGTCTGCTAAATTAGGATACACATATTATGTTGATCGTGACGTGGTCGGTACTGACTTAGAAGAGATCGAAGGGAATATTAAAGCAGATATATATACGTTACTGCGCTGGAAATTTTGACGGTTTGCTAAATAGTCCTAAAGCTGGGGAAATTCATATCTCCATTTTGATAGCTTTTGTAGCTTTGCACTCAAATATAAATTATTATGTCTACAATTCTTTTTGATAAAATAGTATTCGGACCGATACATAGCCGTCGGTTAGGTATTTCTTTAGGTATGAACCTGCTTCCTACAGACGGGAAACTTTGTTCATTCAATTGCATTTATTGTGAATGCGGACTAAACGAGAATCACCGTACGCGCAGTAAACTGCCAACCCGTGCAGAGGTAAAGGAGGCTTTGATAAATAAATTGTCTTCCATGCAGGCAGAGGGTGTTGCTCCCGATGTAATCACTTTTGCTGGGAATGGTGAACCTACCATGCACCCTGAATTTGCCGATATTATCGATGATACGATTGAAACCCGTAACCGTTTTTTCCCGAAGGCTAAGATTGCCGTGCTCTCGAACTCGACCATGCTCCATAAGGAGGATGTCTTCTTGGCATTGAATAAGATTGAAGATAATATATTGAAACTCGACTCCATATCGGATAGTCGTATCGGGCAGTTGAATGTTCCCAATTCCCCGGCTTTTACTTTCGATAGGTTGTTGGAACAACTTTGCCGTTTTAATGGCAATCTGATTATACAAACCATGTTTCTGAAAGGGGAAGTGGATGGAGAAAGCGTGACGAATACAACCGAACACGAAATTTTCCGGTTGGTTGGAAGCTTTAAAACAAATCAAGCCTAGACAGGTTATGATCTATACAATCGACCGTGAAACTCCCGTAAAAACTTGAAGAAGGTGACAAAGATGAATTGGAAGCTATTGCCGACCGTGCCCGTCAAGAAGGGTTTGATGTAACGGTGTCAGCTTGAAAAATTAAAAAATGGAGAATTGAAAAAGCATTGTAAGAAGTCACAATGCTTTTCAAATTCTCCATTTTTAATTCTCAATTTATTTTTTGTGCTTTCATTGTCTTAGCTTTTCCATCTGTATGGATGCGGAAGATATAAATACCGGAAGAAAGAGAGCCGGTGTAAACGATCTTTCCAGGGTTCTTTTGGCGAATGACCGTTTTACCGTCTAACGTGATGACTTCTAGCAAATCCACTTTTTCATTTCCGAATAGTTCTACCTGATCTGTAAACACAGTGGGAGAGATCGTTGTTTCCGAAAGGATGATCTTTTCATTTCCTACATTTACTTCTTTGTCGGCATCCGCTTTCTTGCTTTCGTCTTTTCCGTATAGAGTGGAAACCTGATACAAGATACTACCTGTCGGTGCTTGCTTGTCTATATATTGGGTGATAAACTTATTGGGGACGTTGCCGATTTTGCTTCCATTACGATAAATGTTATAACCTGTTATTGTCGGAAATGCACTTGCCTGGCTGCTCCGGAGTGAAGAACCGACTTCGGATATCCGAATGAGTATGGGCATTGCTGATGACTTACTTAACAATGTTGTGTCGTTGGATGCAGTTTTTATAGTTGGTATATCCTTTGTTTTTGAACTGACGGTGGCGGCAAGAAAGAAGTTGAAATCATAATTTTCATTTTCATTTTCAGAAGGTTCATACAGATATTCCCACGTTTCTCCATCGAATGAAATCAAATTACCTTTTCCATTGACTGCTGGTCCTTCGTCCATGACTGCTGGATAGGCGGTGGATAGTTTAGCTTCAGCGTGGAAAGCGATGATTAGTTCTTGGGAAGCATCAATGACAAATGGTTCTTTAAGCGGGATTTCAATTAATTTATCAAAAGGTAAATTAGTCAACTTTTGTACATATTTTCGTTTTCCTTGTATGATGTTCAGCGTATAAGATGAACCTGAGGTTGGTATGAAGGAAACAGATTCAACAAGGTGCCCGTGCAGAGGTTTCAGATCTTCCTTATTCCATCTTTGTCCGAAATAGAAAGGTTGTTTGAAACCTAACGAAAGATAAGCTGTCCCATTTCCCCAGTAGATCATTTGCTGGTAAATAGGTTCCTTCCATTTGACGAGGATATTCTTGCCATCAGTTGAGGTGGTTACATCGGTTGGGATCTTCAGTTCATAGACATAAATAGATGTGGTGGCTACAGCAGACTCTTTGTTGTCTGTATACGATGCGGAAACGCTGTAAGATTGGATACCGGTTTCAGGTTCTTTGTCAATATAAGATGTAGAAAAGGTACGTCCGATCAATATATTGTTTCGATAAACGTTATACTGTTCCGGTTTTTCGCTGGCAGAGACGGGTGCTTTCCATTTCAATAGAACCTCTCCGTTTTGGTAGACCGATGTCAGATCAGTTGGCATTGCTTTCGGAGCTGTCGCGTATCGGCCGGCCAGTTGTGTTTTGCCGGTATGATTGGGATCTAAATATATATCCATACGAGATGTATTGTCTTTGTTTGGATATTGATCCCAGTGATAATAAAGTTTACCATAAGTATTGGCTCCGTTCGGTTTTTCGCAAGAAGATGAACCGCCACTCAATGTACCGACAATCTGTTTGTTTTGATTGAACAATGGAGAACCTGAGGATCCTCCTTCCGTTACAGCATGCCCATTGGCTGTTTGTTCGAACACGACGTTCCAATGTGCGTTTGGTGCGCCTTTGATGTTGTCTATACCATACCAAGTAGAGGTCCTTGCCACCTTGTTGAAAGTCGATATCTTCATATAATCCCCTGACGGATGATGGATACCTACTCCTGATTGGGCGGCTGTGTTGCTCCGATCCCAACCGTTGTAGTAGGCATTGTAGTGTTCCGGGATAGTTTGGTTCAATAAAAGAAGCAGACCGTCTGAACCGCCATCTAATGGGATTCCGGCTATTTTCTTGCATCCGGTTATTGTTCTATAAGATGCGATACTGGAGTTATTTTCACATCCGGTATGTTCGAAATGGAAATAGAAAGTATATTTGTTTAAGTTTTTTTCTGTGACTGGTATATCCAAGTCAATGCAATGGAAAGCAGAAAGGATGTAAGGTTTCAAATCTTCAGCTGTGTTGTTTACCAAAGCTCCGGAGCAGATATAGATGTAGTTTCCAATAGGCAATGTCATTTGGCAAACACCGTTTTTCTCTGTTTGCCAAGCTTTCTCCCTCTTCGCTAATTGATATTTACCATACAAGATCCAGAAGTGCCAGGGCCTGTATCGGCCATCGTACGTGAAACATGCAAATGGTTATGATCCGTATCCTACAGCATCTATTGCGATGCGGGGATGTTCGTTTTCCGATATGCCTGCTTCATATTCGAGTATGATCTTGTCACCGGCTAAAAATTCGGTGGCATATTCTTTCGTCGGTGGATTGGTATGATGGGTAAAGGCACCAATCAGGTGTGTTTTATCGGAGCTGTAAATAAAGAGTTTCCCATTTTCCGGAATATAAAAATCTCTGAAACTGAGCATTAAAAGCTATGGCGTCTTTTGCCTGTACTTGTAGTCACCATACTCTTTTGCCATCAGGTAGGGTATTCCAGCTACCAGCATTGTCTATTGTCAGGTCTGTCGGGAGTAAAACTCCTACTTTCAACGGTGTCCCTTGGCTGACCTGCCATCTGTCTACTGTTTTCAGGTCCTCTACGCTGAAATTGATGGGGATCTGAACGGTTGGCAGATCGCTTTTCAGTGTGTTTTGATACTTGAAGGAAGTGGTGTTCCACCTTCGCTGATTTGTGCATGGGCAGATCCGGGAAGAACTATTCCTGTTACCAACAGGAATAAACCGATTAGCGGGAGTAGGGCCTTTTTGTTCATATATTTTATAATTGGATATAAATCTGTTTTTGTATAACCAATATCCTGGTATCCAATTTAAAGGTATATGACAGAATTGACAAATTGTAATATTTATTTCTGATTTGGATAGGGTTTTTTCCATATTCTGTGTCTATGGATAAAGTTGGATAATATATAAATAATGGAATCATTCGAATAGCAAAAAAATTGTCCCGCAGCTCTGGTATTGGAGCCAGCCGGAGAATGGGTTTAGTTTTGAAGATGCAGAGACGATTGCAAAAGAGTTTGTGTTTGAGGCAAGGAAGGATAAATCGGGAGACCGTTTTCTTCATATAGCGTTTGTGTGATGTTTGAGTCGTACGGAATTATCTTTTGTCTCCAATCTGAAAAAATAGCTCCCATCTGAAAAAAGGAGGACGGGAGCTATTTTTTATTTATCTTATTGCTTCGTGTGCTTTTGCTACAGCTTCGTTTATATTGCTGCAAATATTTTCCGTTCCGATCTTTTTGTCGAAACCAGATTTGACAAGTACACGACGTACATGCTCGTTCACCCCTGAAAGAATCATATGTATGTGTTCGGCTTGTGACAGGCGGAACAGGTTCTCTAAGTTATGCAATCCTGTCGAGTCCATAAAGGGAACCTTACGCATGCGGATGATACGGATCTTCGGTTTATCTCCCATATTGTGCATGATATCGTCGAACTTACTTGCCACCCCGAAGAAAAACGGACCGTCGATTTCATATACTTCCACACCTTTAGGAAGGGAAAGGACTTCTTCGTCATGGTGGATTTCTCCATCGTCCGATAGATCGATCTCGTCTTTTACTACCGATACATGAGTCGTTTCAGCTACACGTTTCATAAAGAGGAACATGGCGATAAGCAATCCTACTTCGATTGCGATCGTCAGGTCGAAGATAACCGTCAGAAAGAAAGTTACCAGCAACACCGACACATCGCTTTTCGGGTTCTTCATCAGCGAACGGAACGTACGCCATTCACTCATATTATACGAAACGATAATCAACACGCCTGCCAGGCAAGCCATCGGAATATGTTTGGTCAACGGACCCAAAAAGAGTAAAATCAGCAACAATACGATTGCATGGATGATGCCGGCAACCGGAGTGCGTCCGCCGTTGTTGATATTCGTCATGGTACGGGCAATCGCACCGGTAACGGGAATACCGCCGAAGACAGGTACGATGATATTAGCGGCCCCTTGTGCAATCAATTCGGTATTGGAGTTATGCTTGTCTCCTGTCACACCGTCAGCTACCGTAGCGGACAGTAACGATTCGATCGCTCCTAACATTGCGATAGTGAATGCGGAAGGAAGCAGAAGATTGATCGTTTCCATATTGAAGTTGATCGTTTCGGGACCGGGCAGGGAAGCATTGATCGTAAAACGGTCTCCGATCGTTTCGATTCCCGTGATCCCTAAATGATAGCGCATGACGTAGACGACAACTGTCATCAGGATAATGGCAATCAACGAACCCGGAATCTTTTTGGAAAACTTCGGTGTGATGGCGATAATCACGATACTGGTAAGCCCGATCAGCAACGACCAGAGGTTCATCGTATCGAAATGTTCGAAATAGGCGATCCATTTGGAAATGAAATCCGCAGGGACCTTATCCATTGTCAGCCCAAAAAGGTCTTTCATCTGCGTGGTGAAAATGGTGAGGGCGATACCACTGGTGAAACCGACAACGATCGGGTAGGGGATAAACTTGATAACTGTTCCTAGTTTCAACGCCCCCATGATTACTAGAATAATACCGGCGACAACAGTGGCGATAGCCAGTCCTTCGATTCCGAAATTTTGGATAATGCCGTATACGATTACGATAAACGCACCTGTCGGTCCACCGATTTGTACGTTGCATCCTCCTAACAACGATACGAAAAATCCACCGAGAATAGCGGTGATCAACCCTTTTTCCGGGCTTACTCCCGAAGCGATACCGAAAGCGATAGCGAGTGGTAATGCTACGATCCCAACAATAATACCGGCCATCAGGTCGGTCATAAATTTCTCTTTAGAGTAGTTTTTCAGCGCTGATACTAGCTTGGGCTGAAAATCAAACTTGTTCTTCATCTTTCTGCCTGATTGATTAAAAGTGCTGCAAAGTTACAAAAAAAGTAAATATGTTTTTAATCTTTTTTATAAGCTTGTATGAATCTGTTGTTGCAATGGAACCTTCTGTTTCCTGCAAAGGAATCTGCAGTTAGATACTTAAATAATTTATTTTCGGGTTAGCATAAATATTATCTATTGGGTTATAGAAATATTTTGTATATGTAAATTTGCTGTTTGCTTGAACATTTTCCTACCTTTGAACGTTATTTATTTAGGGTGATTATATGAACTTATTTTATATATACATAAATTAGCATTATGGAAAAAGTATTAAGGGTACTCGTACCGAGCAGAATCTGCTGAAATCATTTGCCGGTGAATCTCAGGCAAGAAGTCGTTACACGTTCTTCGCAAGCGTGGCCAAAAAAGAAGGTTACGAACAAATTGCAGGTGTATTTATGGAAACAGCTGAACAGGAAAAGGGACACGCCAAACGTTTCTTCAAATTCCTCGAAGGTGGTATGGTTGAAATCACAGCAGCTTATCCGGCAGGCGTGATCGGAACAACTGCTGAAAACCTGGCTGCTGCTGCTGCCGGAGAAAACGAAGAGTGGGCTGACCTTTACCCTGCTTTCGCTGATATTGCTGAAGAAGAAGGATTTAAAGCTATTGCTGTTGCTTTCCGTATGATTGCCAAGGTTGAGGCTGAACACGAAAAACGGTATCGCAAGCTGTTGTCTAACATCGAAACAGGTACGGTGTTTGAAAAAGCCGAAGCTATTTTATGGCAGTGTCGTAATTGCGGTTTCGTTATCGAATCAAAGAAAGCTCCGCAGAAATGTCCGGCATGCGAACATCCTCAGGCTTACTTCGAACCGATGAAACAGAACTATTAATCGATAGATTTACATAGTTTTATCTGTTTTTCGGGCACGGATTACACGGATTGCACGGTTTAATTTGATTTAAAACTGTGAAATCCATGTAATCCGTGCCTGTTTTTATATTATAACTATTATCTTTAGACTCTCTATTTATATGAATTTGAATTTACTTGTTGATGAGCATATCGATTAGAAAACTCAATAAAGTGTATCCGAACGGAAACCACGCATTGAAAGATGTCTGTCTAGAAATACCGACTGGTATGTTCGGACTTTTGGGCCCGAACGGGGCTGGCAAATCTACTTTGATGCGTATTTTAGTGGCTCTTATGGAACCTACTTCGGGTGAGGTGAATATCTGCGGGTACGACCTGATGCGGCAGCGCAAGGAGATACGGGGGGTATTGGGATATCTACCACAGGATTTCCGTTTTTTCGCCAAATATAAAACGTACGAGTTTTTAGATTATGCTGCGCGTCTTTCCGGTATGAACTGTAAGTCTTTGCGGAAAAATGCAGTGGACGAGATGCTGGAGAATGTCGGACTTTTCGATGTACGCGACCGGTATGCCAATAAGTTGTCGGGAGGTATGAAGCGCCGTTTGGGGATTGCGCAGGCATTGATTCATCATCCGAAAGTGATTATTGTAGACGAACCCACGACGGGGCTCGATCCTGAGGAGCGGATTCGTTTTCGCAATCTCCTGTCGGAAGTCAGCGAAAACGACGTGACAATTATCCTTTCCACCCATATCGTGGGCGATATATCGAGTACATGCAACTGTATGGCGCTTATGAATAAGGGAGAAGTTTCTTTTTACGGTTCCCCGCAAGATATGTTGAGGCAGGCGGAAGGAAAAGTGTGGCGTATACGGGTGACTAGCGACGAATTGCATGAGGTGGATAAACTGTATCCGGTTATCTCGACGATTCCCTCTGGTACGGGCTGGGAAGTGCAGGTCGTGGCTGACGAGGTACAGGGATATGATGCGGAATCCTATCCGCCTAATCTGGAACATGCCTATGTCTATTATATGGAAAACAAGTTGAACCGTTGGAGAAACGATTAAAAGAGATCACTTGCCTATGTCATTTATCACGAATATACGATCTGTAGCTAAATACGAAAGCAAGATATTGGTGAGGAGTTGGTTTTTCCGTATCTTCACCCTGCTTGCCGTGGTGTTTTTAGGATTTTTCAACTTTGCCATGATGTTGATGGAGGACAATTTCGGCCTGTGGTTTGCAAAATCGGTTTCATCCAATATACCCTATCTGAACCTTTTGTTGTTGAATACGGGACAGGCGGTGGTCGCAGTTTTCCTTTCTTCCGAATTTCTGAAAAGGGACAAGAAGCTCGATACTTCCGAGGTCTTTTATGTCCGGCCGCTCAGTAATGCCGAGTATGTGGTCGGGAAGATATGGGGAAACCTCAGGGTGTTCCTGTTCCTGAACCTGCTGGTATTGGCGATTGTGCTGGCTTTTAACTTTATGGCATCGGGCGTGGCGGTCGATTTGCCGGCTTATCTGGTTTATTTCTTTCTGATCAGTATTCCTACTTTGATATTTATCATCGGACTTTCAATTTTCCTTATGTTGCTGTTGAAGAACCAGGCGCTCACTTTTATACTTTTGTTAGGGTATATTGGGCTGACCTTGTTTTATATACAGGATAAGTTCTACTATCTGTTCGATTATATGGTGTATAACCTGCCGTTGTTCAAATTCGACGATCGTCGGGTTCAGTAACCTGGAGCTGATCTTAAACCACCGAGCGATTTATTTCTTTGCCGGTTTGGGATTCATCTTCTTTACGATCTTCTTGTTCAAGCGGTTACCGAATGCTAGGAGGAGCCATTATCCGTGGTTGTTCCTTTCGTTCTGCATGTTCTTGCTAATGGGGACGGCGGGTTTTCGACATGTACGTTCGATTCTCAGGGAAGGGGAGATGCGTGCTTTGTACACAAGTATTAACAATAAATATGTATATGAGCCAAAGATGGCGATTGATTACTACGATATTTCGGTGGAACAGAAGTCTGAAACAATCCGTTCCGTTGTCGGGATGGAGGGAACGGCGCTTGCTGCATCGGAAGTATTTATCTTTTGCCTGAATCCCGGATTGAGGGTCGAGGAGGTAAAGGATGGAGAGAAGTCGTTGAATTTTAAGCGGGAGGAACAGATTTTAGCGGTGGATTTCGGAAGGAAGATAGAAAAGGTGATACCATTTCGTTTTCGGTCAGTTATGAGGGGAGGATAAAGGATGATTTTTGTTATCTGGATATCCCGGAGGAGGTCTTGCAGCAACCGTATGATAAGGAAATGCTTAAGCTCGATAAGAAATATAGTTTTCAGACATCAGATTATGTGCTGTTTACGCCCGAAACCTATTGGTATCCGCGTCCCGGAACGGGGTATAGCGACAAGAGTCCTGATTGGCAACAGACCTATTTCAGTCGTTTTCGGTTGGATGTGAAGCCGCTTCCCGGACTGGTTTCTATTTCGCAGTCAGCAAACAATCCCTATCAGTCCATTTCCCTTATTATCGGAAAATACGAACAGAAGAGTGTGGAAAGTGATAGTACGCTCTATAGCATCTGGCATATAAAAGGGCACGATTATTACGAGGTGGCGTTCGATTCGATCCGTGATACGATTCCGGGATTGATCCGCAACCTGCGGGAGAATCTCGAACGCACGTATAAGTTGAGTTACCCGTTCGACCGGTTTTCAGTGGTGGAAGTTCCGGCACAGTTCTATAGCTATGTCCGTTCCTGGTCGCAAGCGCAGAAGTGGTGCAGCCGGAAATGGTTCTTTTCCCGGAACTGGGCTGTATGTTCAATCAG
>ENA-OQAB01001567-OQAB01001567.1-human-gut-metagenome-genome-assembly--contig:-NODE-1567-length-10741-cov-2.606557_pt1 | contig 10741 bp, 11 predicted proteins | sample MGYA00242490_ERZ504517 | MGnify/ENA primary metagenome ERZ504517 (study PRJEB26092, sample SAMD00036298) | human gut metagenome | host: Homo sapiens | study: EMG produced TPA metagenomics assembly of... | reverse complement strand
CCAGCAAATTTATAGTATCATAATTCATGAGTTAAAACTCTCCTTTCATATATGGTTGTTTCTGCAAAAACATCATATCATGAAAGGATTTTTTTATATAAAGGATACCCCTTTAAAATTTAGAGATAAAAAAAAGGGAGACCCCTCGGAATTGTAGACCAAGGGATTGACCCCACACTAAATTAAATTTCTATTGATTTAAAACAACTAAATACTTTTTTTGATGATCAGAAAATAGATAAAGTACTTGATAAACGAATATATAAGATATTTAAATAAAAATTATAAACCAAAAACAGTTCAAAGAAAACTTGCAAGTATGCATGTTTTTTTTGAACAGTTAGTTTTTGATGAAGAGATAGAGTATAATCCAATGAATAAAATAAGATATAAAATACAGTTAGAAAAAAAATTACCAAGAATTATTACTCAAGAACAATTATCTGTAATATTTGGAAATTTAAGAAAAAATGATTATAAATTCATAAAAAGAGATAGAGCAATTATTGAATTGTTAATATCAACAGGTATAAGAGTCTCTGAATTATGTTTATTAATGGATGAAGATATTCGTTTAAAAGATAAGTATATGATTATATACGGAAAAAATTCTAAAGAACGAATGATTTATTTAGGAGCAGATGTTTTAAAAATATTTGAAGAGTATTATCAAGAGTTTCATAAATCAATAAAGAATTGCCACTGTTTTTTTATAAATAATAATTATTCACAAATAACAGATCAATCTGTGAGAAATATTATTAATAAATATACTGGTGATTTTCACGTGACACCACATATGTTTAGGCATACATTTGCGACTATGTTGTTAGAACAAGATGTTGATATAGCTTATATTCAAAAAATATTAGGGCATAGTTCTATAACTACAACGAGTATTTACACTCATGTTTCTATGAACAAACAAAAAGATATTATGATCAATAAAAATCCACGAAATTTAATAAAATAGATATTATTTGTGTTGATAATATTATTGGTATTTGTAACTTTTGTCTATTTATGGTAAAGTATGTATGTTTAGAAAGGGGATATGAGTTATGAATAAATATCTTGAATATATAAAAACATCACTTCTAGCAAAGATAACATTAGCTTTGTTAGTCATAGTTACTTTATTGGGTATCTATTGTATGACACAAATATATATCTATTTACCAACCCAAATCTTTGTTATGGGAGTTGTGGTTTTTATAGTTATACTTGCATTATTATGGCTTACTCATTATAAAGTACCTAAAGTGAGTGTTGTTGTAGAGGTGCTTGTATGCGGCTGTTTGATAGCTGGTGTTTTTGCAACAAATAAAGTCAATACATTTACTGAAAAAGTAACCGAAACAAAAGAAGTTGAAACAGTACAGATTGTAGCCTTGAAAGATTCTAAAATTACAAAAGATCAATCATTTAATAAATTGACAATGGCTTATCTACAAGAAGATAATAATGCCTATACACGTTCTTCAGAAATCTTAAAAGACAATAAGAAAAAAGTAAAAAAAGAAAAACCATATAAGAATATGGAATTAGCATATAAGGATTTAAAAAATCATAAAGTTGATTTATTGGTTTTAACGAATTTAAGTAAGAGTGATTTATCATCAGTTGAAGAAAATTATCCTGATCAAATCAAAGTTATTTTATCTAAAGATTATGCTTTAGAAAGTGCCAAGGCCAAGAGTGTCAATATTTCTAAAGAACCATTTACAATTTATTTCCAGGGGGCTGATTTATCTTCAGGTGATAATATTAATTCCGTAGGTAGAGGCGATGTCAATATTTTATTAACTGTGAATCCCAATACTAAAAAGGTAAATATGCAAGTTATTCCAAGAGATTTATTTGTTTATATTCCTTGTAAAGATGCAAGCAGTAAATTATCTTATAGTGGATGGTGGGGAGGTATTCAATCTTCCATTGCAAGTATTGAAAAAGCTTTAGATGTTGAAATTAATTATTATGCTAAGATTAATTTTGATGGCTTAACTGATTTAGTAGATGCATTAGGTGGTGTTAAAGTATACAGTCATTATACATATAGTGCAGGTGGGTATAACTTTGTAAAAGGTTATAATGAAGTTGATGGTCCTAAGGCTTTAATGTTTGCTCGAGCAAGAAAGATGCTTCCATTAAATGAAAGATCACGTGGATATCAACAAATGGAATTAATCAAAGGTATTTTTACGAAGTTTGCACAAGAACCAACTTATAATCATGCAATGAGTGTCATTGATTCATTAGAAAATAATTTTACAACAAACCTTCCTAAAGAAGATTTTGTAAAGGCATATCAATTAGTGGTTGAACTATTACCTAAACTTCAAACAATGGAAAATCATTCTATTGAAGGTGAATATAAATGGCATCATGATGAAGTCAATTCAAACTATTTATATTATTTCTATCCAAATAAGGGAGAATTAAAAGCTGTAAAAGAAAGAATTGATAGTGTTTTAAATGGTCAGTAAGGAATGAATAAGTCATTCCTTTTTTCTTAAGAAATTATTAAGATTTATTATCTTGATATCAAATGAAAATAAGTTTATAATGCTAGACAAATAGGAAGGTGATTAAAATGAATCCTAAAGTAAAAGTAAGATTAAGAATATTAGCTATATTAACAACATTGATATGGATGATAGTTATTTTTAGATTTTCAATGGATACCGGAACGTCTTCACATGAATTAAGTGATTTGTGTGTTCGAATATTTAATAAAGCAGTCTATTCTTTCACAGGTAAAGATTTAACAATATCTATTACGCCTGAACACTATGCACTTATTGAGTTGTTTTTTAGAAAATTAGCGCATATGAGTATTTATTTTGTTTTGAGTATTAATGTCATGATTGTTTTATTTACTTTCAATATAAAAATGTCATTAAAAAATGTTTATTTCAGCATTATTCTGCTTTTTATATGCCTTGAGTGATGAATTTCATCAAATGTTTGTTGATGGTAGAGGAGCAAGTTTTACTGATTGTCTCATTGATACTTCAGGCGCTTTATTAGGTATTATAGCAGCACTTATTTTATATTGTATTTTATATACATTGATGACAAAATATCAAAAAAAGAAAAGGGCTTATTAAAGGAGCCTATGATTAAGCTTTGAAGATGTGGTAAATGACATTTATTTCATCCTTTTGTTTTATAAGGGTATTTATCAGAAAAAGAACGTCAATGAATTAAGAACTTTGTGAATGTTTTATGGTGAAACTAAGAGTAGTCAAAGAAAGGCGTATCATTATGAAATAAGACTTTAAACATGAGAGTGCTTTATTATTTCTTCTCTCACAAAGATAATGTTTATTTAATGAATTAAATGTGAGATAAAGAAACAATCTTATATCAAAATTGAATATCCATTATATAATCTCTTTAAAAGAAATGAAGAATAAAAATGTTGAATTACAAAAAAACTTGACCATTCCTAATAGGAATGGTTTAATTTTTTTTAGGATGTGATGAATATGGATAAATATTATAAAACAGGTGAATTTGCAAAAATGGCAAATCTTTCTATAAGAACAATTCGATACTATGATAAAATAGGACTATTAAAGCCATCTAAGATTGCCGATAATGGTTATCGTATGTATAGTGATAGAGATTTTATGAAATTACAGAAAATATTATCTTTAAAATATTTAGGGTTTTTCTTTAGATGATATCTTTTCTATGACTGTAAATGATAGTTATTTATCTTTACAACAATCTTTATCCTTACAAAAGAAAATGATTGATCAAAAAATTGAACAATTACAAAATATTAAATTATCATTAGAAAAAACAGAACAATTTATAACGCAAAGTCAAAATATTGATTGGAAAGCAATATTAGATAATATCAATTTTTAATACTATGGAACAGGATTTATTAGAACAATATAAGAACTCAACAAACATTAATATTCGTATTAAATTACATGAAAAATATTCAATAAATCCAATTCATTGGTTTGAATGGATGTTTTCACAATATCACTTAGATAATGGAATGAAAGTTTTGGAAATAGGTTGTGGGAATGGAGAACTTTTGGCAACGAAATCAAAAAAATATTCCAAATATCCAATTAACTTTAACTGATATATCCCAAGGTATGTTAGATGATGCAAAAAATCGTTTAAAAGATATAAAAGATATAGATTATCAATGTTTTGATTGTCATCAAATACCTTATGACAATCAAACATTTGATATTGTTATTGCAAATCATGTTTTATTTTATGTACAAGATATTGAACAAGTTTTAAAAGAAATTAATCGAGTTTTAAAAAATGATGGTATTTTTTATTGTAGTACGTATGGGAAAAAACATATGAAAGAAATTACTGATTTGATTAAAGAGTTTAATCCTAAAATTACTTTATCTAATATTAAATTGTATGATGTATTTGGGTTAGAAAATGGAAAAATAATTTTAGAACCATATTTTAAAAAAATAGAGACTTTGATTCATGATGATTATTTATTAGTCAATGATGTTAATGATATTATTAATTATATTTTATCTTGTCATGGGAACCAGAGCGAATTTATTTTAAAAGATTATGAATCTTTTAAAAGATATATGGAAAAGAAAGTAAAAAATGAAATTAAAATCACAAAAGTCTGCAGGAATTTTTTATTTGTCGAAAATAAGTGTTGACCATGACGTTACGTCATGGTTTATATTTTAGTTATAATCAAAATGGAGGTTTTACTATGAAGGGAATTATATTGGCAGGCGGAAGTGGGACACGTTTATATCCTTTGACTCAAGTAACAAGTAAACAATTGTTACCAATTTATGATAAACCGATGATCTACTATCCATTAAGTATTTTGATGAATGCGGGCATCAAAGATATTTTAATTATCTCAACCCCAGATGATACACCTAGATTTCAAGAATTGTTAGGTGATGGAAAGCAATTTGGAATTCATTTACAATATAAAGTTCAACCATCTCCTGATGGCTTAGCACAAGCTTTTATTTTAGGTGAAGAATTTATTAATGGGGATAGTTGTGCAATGATTTTAGGAGATAATATCTTCCATGGTCATGGTTTAACAAAACGTTTACGTGATGCAGCGAATAAGAAAACAGGAGCAACTGTTTTTGGATATTATGTTGATGATCCTGAAAGATTTGGGGTTGTTGAATTTGATAAAGATGGTAAGGCTATTTCAATTGAAGAAAAACCAGAACATCCAAAATCAAATTATGCAGTTACAGGGTTATACTTCTATGATGAAAAGGTTGTTGAGTATGCAAAGAGTATTCAACCTAGTGCTAGAGGTGAATTGGAAATCACTGATTTAAATAGAATCTATTTAGAAAAAGGTGATTTGGAAGTGACTTTATTAGGACAAGGATTTACTTGGTTAGATACTGGTACACATGAGTCATTAGTAGATGCAACAAACTTTGTAAAAACAGTTGAAACGCATTCTAATAGAAAGATTGCATGTTTAGAAGAAATCGCTTATGATAATCATTGGATTTCTAAAGAAGATTTAGAAAAAGCTTGTGAATTATATAAGAAAAACCAATATGGTAAATATTTAAAAGATGTTTTAGAAGGGAAGTATATAGATTAATGAAAGTTATTCAAACAAAAATTCCAGGAGTATTGATTATTGAAACAGATGTTTTTGGTGATCATCGTGGTTATTTTACCGAAACATATTCTAAACCTAAATATGAGAAATTAGGAATTACTGTTGATTTTGTTCAAGATAATATGTCTTTTAGTGCACAAAAAGGAACATTAAGAGGATTACATTGGCAAAATCCTCCTTATGCACAATCAAAGTTAGTCTCATGTACAAAAGGAAAAGTTATTGATGTTGCTGTGGATATTAGAAAAGGAAGCCCAACATATGGAGAATGGGTATCTGTTGAATTAAGTGCAGAAAATCATCGTCAATTCTTTATTCCTCAAGGCTTTGCTCACGGATTTTTAACATTAACTGATGATGTAGAGTTTAGATATAAAGTAGATAATGTTTATAACAAAGAATCTGAAGGTGGGATGCGTTATGATGATCCAACAGCTAATGTTGATTGGGGTGGATTATTAAATGGTATTGAACCTGTTTTAAGTGAAAAAGATATGACAGGACCAACTTTAGAGGAATCAAATAATCAATTTGTATATGAAGGAGATAAATAATATGAAAATTTTAGTTACAGGTGGAGCAGGATTTATTGGTGGAAATTTTGTTCATTATATGGTTAATAAATATCCAGAAGATATGATTGTAAATTTAGATTTATTGACTTATGCAGGAAATTTGGAAACATGTAAACCTGTCGAAGGAAAACCAAATTATAAATTTGTCAAAGGTGATATTGCTGATAGAAAGTTTATCTTTGATTTGTTTGAAAAAGAAAAATTTGATGTTGTTGTGAACTTTGCTGCTGAATCTCATGTGGATAGAAGTATTGAAGATCCTGAAAGTTTTGTAAGAACAAATGTTATGGGAACAACAACTTTATTGGATGCATGTAATAAATATGGAATTCAAAGATATCATCAAGTATCTACTGATGAAGTTTATGGTGATTTACCATTAGATAGACCAGACTTATTCTTTACAGAAACAACACCATTACATACATCTAGTCCATATAGTTCATCAAAAGCATCAGCGGATTTATTTGTGTTGGCTTATTATAGAACATATGGATTGCCAGTTACAATCTCTAGATGTTCAAATAACTATGGACCATATCATTTCCCAGAAAAATTAATTCCATTAATGATTTCAAGAGCATTGGCTGATGAGTCATTACCAGTTTATGGTACTGGGGAAAACGTGAGAGATTGGTTACATGTTTATGATCATTGTGTAGCTATTGATTTGATTGTTAGAAATGGTAAAGTTGGTGAAGTTTATAATGTTGGTGGACATAATGAACGAACAAACTTAGAAGTTGTAAAAACAATCTTAAAAGCTTTAGACAAACCTGAATCATTAATTAAGTTTGTTGAAGATCGTAAGGGTCATGATAGAAGATACGCTATTGATCCGCATAAATTGGAAACTGAACTTGGATGGAAACCAAAATATAATTTTGATACTGGAATCCAACAAACAATTAAGTGGTATCTCGATAACAAAGAATGGTGGCAAAATATTCTTTCTGGAGAATATCGAAAACTATTTCCAAAAAATGTATGTTGAAAAAAGGTAGAGTTGAAGAATAAAAAGTAAAACCCCATCTATGATGGGGTTTCTTAGAAAAGGAAAGCATATGAAAATATTAAGTTACAGGTGTAAAAGGTCAATTAGGTTATGATATTGTTAATGAGTGTCAAAAAAGAAATATTGAAGCCATTGGTGTAGATATTGAGGAAATGGATATTACTAATGCTACACAAGTTTGTGATGTCATTACGCAAGCTAAAGTAGATGCTGTTATACATTGCGCTGCTTGGACAGCAGTAGATAAAGCAGAAGATGAAGTTGATATGTGTCGAAGGGTAAATAGAGATGGAACTGAAAATATTGCACGCGTATGTGAAGCATTAGATTTACCATTAATGTATTTTTCTACTGATTATGTTTTTAATGGTCAAGGAGAAATGCCATGGAAAGAATATGATTTTAGAGAGCCATTGAATGTTTATGGACAAACAAAGTATGAAGGTGAATTAATTGTTGAAAAGTTAAAAAAACACTTTATAATTCGTATTTCATGGGTATTTGGATTAAATGGAAATAACTTTATTAAAACAATGCTACGTCTAGGTAAAGAAAGAGGAGAGGTTTCAGTGGTAAATGATCAAATTGGCTCTCCTACATATACGTATGATTTAGCAAAATTATGTGTTGATATGATTCAAACTCAAGAGTATGGAACATATCATGCATCTAATGAAGGATATTGTTCTTGGTATGATTTTGCATGTGAAATTTTTAAACAAGCACATATGAATGTAAAGGTAACTCCAGTAGATTCAAATGCTTTTCCTGCAAAAGCTAAAAGACCATCTAACAGTCGAATGAGTAAAGATGAATTAGATAAACATGGATTTAAGAGATTGCCTACATGGCAAGACGCATTGGAAAGATATTTAAAAGAGATAAATAGTTTGTGATATTTATACAGATTAAGTATAATAATTTTATTAGGGATGGGGAAAATATGAAAATAATTTTAAAATGGATATTATCATTGAGTATAACCAGTTGTTTGTTATCTTATGGAGGAACAAACGTTTACGCACAAGACAAAAAGAAAAACAATGAAATTTCAACAGTATATGAGGACAGAAAAAATGAAAATGTTGATGAACGGATTGTTCAAGAATCAGCAAATAGAGGGATGCAAGAAGCAGAAGAGTTAAAATACCAACAATGGCTAAAATCAACAAATAACTTTCCTAAAACAAAATCAGCTGGTCCTTATTGGAAAGGTAGTTCTTCAAAAAGATATTTTTATGATGCAAATGGTAAGCAATTTGGATTAGGTACATCTAAAAAAGTTATTGATGTTTCAAAGCATCAAGGAGTAATTGATTGGAATGCTGTGAAATCATCAAATCAAGTTGATGGAGCAATTGTTCGTTTAGGATATGGATGGTATTCTAATCAATATGATGAGCAAGCTGCAAGAAATATAAAAGAATTAAATCGTTTAGGTATACCATATGGTGTTTATTTATTCAGTTATGCGCAAAATGCTAATGATGCAAAGAAAGAAGCAGATTTCTTTGCGTCATTAATAAAAAAACTATAATGTAAAAAAATACATACCCAATTTATTATGATATTGAAAGTTGGGAATATAAATCTGATGGAAAAACAGTTAAGTCTCCTTCGTCAGTTTCAACTTACGAACAAATAATTAGTTCATTTATGACACAAATGAAGAATAAAGGATATTCGACTAAAGTATATAGTTATAGAGCCTATTTACAAAAACAACTTAAGAGCCCTAGTATTTTGAAGCATGTTGATTGGATTGCTGCTTATACAGATACATTGGGATATACCAATTCTTACAATCAAACAAATAGTATTGGATGGCAATATACATCTAGTGGCAGTATTCCAGGAATCAAAACAAGAGTTGACATTAGCGCATTTGCAATAAATCCTAATCCTTTAGTAACATACCAAGCACATTTGCAAAATAGAGGATGGATATCAAGTGTAAATGATGGAATTACTGCGGGCACAACTGGGCAATCTTTACAATTAGAAGGAATAAAAATTATATTAAACTCAGGATTATCAGGAAATATTGAGTACAGTGCACATGTACAAGATATTGGTTGGCAACCATGGGTAAAAAATGGTCAATTAAGTGGAACAACCGGGAAAAATAAAAGGATAGAAGCAATTAAAATAAAATTAACCGGAGATATAAGTAAAGATTATGATGTATATTATAGAGTTCACAGCCAAAAATATGGATGGTTAGGATGGACTAAAAATGGTAGTATAGCCGGAACTATTGGGGAATGTTATAGAGCAGAAGCCATACAAGTCATGCTTGTAGGTAAGGGATTACCAATATCAGGAAACATATCAAATTCAGTATATTATAAACAACCGCTTGTAAGTTATAGAACACATATTCAAGATATTGGTGATTCATATTATGTTAGTGATGGGGTGATCAGTGGTACTACTGGTAAAGCATTACGTATTGAAAATGTAAGAATTGATATTTCAAAATTGATATCTCAAAGTGGGTATAATGGGAATATTTCTTATTCATCACATATTCAAGATAGGGGTTGGCTGGATTATGTAAAAAATAATTGCATTAGTGGAACCTATGGAAAGGCTTTACAACTTGAAGCTGTAAAAGTAGAATTGACAGGAGAAGTAGCAAACTACTATGACATATATTATAGGATGCATATTCAATCAAAAGGATGGACTGGTTGGGCGAAAAATAATGCAATGTGTGGGTCTACAGGGCTTATATTAAGAGGAGAGGCAATAGAAATAAAAATTCTACCCAAAAATGCAGAAGCTCCAGGTAGTGTTTCCAATACGTTTTATAAGAAATAAAAAAGTAATTTTATAATTTTATGAAAATAGGATGTCTACTAAAATTAGGATTATTTACTTAAGATGATGACAGTATGAGAAATTGTGCTGTCTTTTTTTATTTATTATATTGGATCAAGATTCTAAAATAATTTAATTTTTATAATAAATAATGCATAGCAAGATAAAATAGATTATTATATTCAATCGTTATTTTAATAAATATTACTTTGTGGGAAATGATTAGAGTTAAAATAAATATCCAAAGGACTATATTTTAAAAGTTGATGAATAAAATTTTGAAATAACTAACTTTTATCTAATATAGTAACTGTTTTTTTAAATATTTGATTAGTTGTATTCTAGAAAAAATATTATAATATGTTTATTTGAAGAGTATTAGATAACAAATGTTTTATAAAATAAATACTATAAAACAGTAATTTTAATGTATTTGAAAGATTCTAACTTAGTACATTATTGTAAACTTTTACGAACATAGAATATTTATATGGTTTATATAGATATTCTACTATTTTGACTGTTTTTTATCAAGTTTTTTTAAGTTTACTTTTAAAAACGGATACCACATAATTATAACATGGCTGATGAAGCTATATATGTTTCATGTTGTTTTTATCACGTAAAATGTTATAATATTAAAAAACATGACAATGATGTCAAGCAAATTTGAAAATGTCTCAAAAATCGTTAAACATTAGC
>ENA-OQAB01001564-OQAB01001564.1-human-gut-metagenome-genome-assembly--contig:-NODE-1564-length-10751-cov-2.452466_pt1 | contig 10751 bp, 13 predicted proteins | sample MGYA00242490_ERZ504517 | MGnify/ENA primary metagenome ERZ504517 (study PRJEB26092, sample SAMD00036298) | human gut metagenome | host: Homo sapiens | study: EMG produced TPA metagenomics assembly of... | reverse complement strand
AAGGGATCTTCTGGGTATTACTGGCATTAGGAATTATCCTGCTATTGGGATGCCGGCTATTCCGAGAATCGCTGCCAGAAGAACAGCGCAAGGCAACAAAGTGGCATAGCATGTTTGCCAGTTTTGCCCAGATATTACGAAACCGGCGCTATATGGCTTACGTCCTTCAATTCGGATTTGCACAAGGTGTGCTGTTCGCCTACATAGCCTCTTCTCCTTTCATTGTGCAGGAACATTACGGATTTTCCGCTTTCGGGTTCAGTATCTGCTTTGCAGCCAATGCGGTTGCGATCGGGTTTAGCTGCCGGCTTATCCGTCAGATTCCGCCAGCCGGAAAATCAGCACACTCGCCAGTAGCATAGGCATGCTCGCCCTTTCCATTATCGTATGTATAGCCATGATCCTAAATTGCAATTTCTGGATTTACGAGGGATTGCTAATCACCCTACTTTTCATGATGGGCTTTTCTTTCACCTCGACTATCGCCTTGGCTATGGAATGTGAACGTGAACATGCCGGCGCAGCTTCGGCTTTATTGGGTGCAGTCGGCTTTGGGTTCGGAGGACTGGTATCCCCTTTAGTCGGATTGGGCGATACGATGGTCACGACGGGTATTGTCTTTATGGCATGCGCAACTTGCTCTTTGGGTTGCATACTTTGGGCAAGGAAGATCAACGCGTTCCGGGAAGTATCTCCCATCATGCGGAAAAGGGCAACATCCGCACCGGCATAAGACGGAAATCGGCAAGTACTTAAAAACACAAAAGATTTACACTCAATGTGTAAACCTTTTGTGTGGTCCCACTTGGGCTTGAACCAAGGACTCCCTGATTATGAGTCAGGTGCTCTAACCAACTGAGCTATAGGACCTGTTCAAAGCGTAGCTCTGAAATCGGGTGCAATATTACGATTTATAATCGAGATATGCAAATGTTAATGTAGAAAACTTACTTTTCCGCAGATTCCTCAGCACCGAACTCCATCAGGTAAGCCTTGATGAAATCATCAATTTTACCATCCATCACACCGTTGACATCGGATGTCTGGAAATTAGTACGATGGTCTTTTACACGACGATCGTCGAACACATAGCTACGGATCTGGGAACCCCATTCGATCTTTTTCTTTCCGGCTTCCACCTTTGCCTGCTCTTCCATACGATGTTGCAATTCCTTATCGTACAAGATTGAACGCAACTGACGCATCGCATTCTCCCGATTCTTAGGCTGGTCGCGGGTTTCCGTATTCTCGATCAGGATCTCTTCTTCTTCGCCCGTGTAAGGATCTTTAAATTGATAACGCAGACGCACTCCGGATTCCACCTTGTTCACGTTCTGCCCACCGGCACCTCCCGAACGGAACGTGTCCCAAGAGATGGCAGCCTGATCGATTTTCACCTCGATCGTGTCATCGACCAGCGGGGTGACAAAAACAGAAGCAAATGAAGTCATTCGCTTGCCTTGCGCGTTATAAGGAGACACACGTACCAGACGATGCACACCGTTTTCACCCTTCAAATATCCGTAAGCATAGTCGCCTTCGATGTTGAGAGTCGCCGTTTTAATACCGGCCTCATCCCCTTCCTGATAGTTGGCTACGGAAATCTTATATCCATTCGCCTCCGCCCAACGCGTATACATACGGAGCAACATGGAAGCCCAGTCCTGGCTTTCCGTACCGCCGGCACCGGAGTTGATCTTCAGCACACAACTCATCTGGTCGGCTTCCTGACGCAACATATTGCGGAACTCCAGGCTTTCCACCAACTGGATGGCATTGCCATAAGCCTCGTCAACTTCTTCTTCGCTGACGATTCCTTCTTTTACATAATCATAAGCCAACTGCAATTCTTCTGCTGCAGCATGAACCTCGTTATAAAGTTCGATCCACTTTTTCAGTTCTTTTACTTTCTTCATCTGGACTTCCGCCCGTTTAGCATCTTCCCAGAAACCAGGATCATGAGTGCGTAACTCTTCTTCTTCTAACTGGATGGTCTTACCATCTATGTCAAAGATACCCCCTCAGCGCTTGCTCGCGCTCCAACACATTGTGTAGTTGGTCTGATGTGATCATAAAAATTCTTGTTTTTAAATTTGTCCCGCAAAGATACTCAATTTTCCTGACTATCAAAATGTCACAGCTACCCCATCTAAACCGGATTACTACCCCACATATTCGAAGCTTCTTCGTACATCTTTTCGATCGGATCTGCGTATTTCTTCAGAATGACAGAACGACGGAGCTTAAGTGTATCCGTCAGTTCAGACCCCATCGTAAAAGGTTCGGACAACAAGGTGAAACGCTTGATCTTCTCATAAGAAGCCAAGTTCTTCTGGTTTTCCTCAATATGTGTCTCGATCAGGCGAAGGATTTCCTTATTCCGGACAAGTTCTTCCCAGCTACCGACAGCCAGCCCCTTTTCTTCGGCATACTTTTCCAGTAATGGATAAGCGGGAACAATCAACGCGCTGACAAACTTACGCTGGTCACCGATAACAGCAATCTGTTCGATATACTGATCGCCGCTCATAACCATTTCAATCGCTTGCGGAGCGATGTATTTGCCGTTCGATGTCTTATATAAGTCCTTGATACGTTCAGTAAAGAACAACGTGTTCCCTTCCATCCTTCCGGCATCTCCTGTACGAAAATAACCATCTTCCGTAAACGCCTTTTCATTTTCGGCCGGCTTATTATAATAACCGGACATCACAGTCTTGCCTTTTACCAGAATTTCGCTATTCTCCGGATCAATCCGTACCTGTACATCTGGCATGACTTCTCCGATCGAACCGAACTGAAATCCGATTTCAGGATAGAAGCAGACGGTTGCTGTCGTCTCGCTCAAACCGTAACCATACACAATAGGGATATTAACAGACTGCAAAAATTCATTGACCGTATCCGAGAGCGGCGCACCGGCCACCGGAAAAAAACGACCGCGTTCGATCCCCAACACCCGTTTCAGCAAATTGAAAACAGTCTTATTATACATTTCGAACTTCAATTTCAACCCGAAAGGAGCCGGGATGCTCTTATTTTTATATTCCAAGTTATACTTGCGCCCGGTCTCGATAGCATCCAAAAAGATTTTCTTCATGGTAGAAGATGACGAGTTGATCTTTTCATGCACGCCGGCATATACCTTCTCCCAGAACCGAGGGACGTTGCACATCAATGTAGGGTGTACCTCCGGCAATGTCTTCTGAATCATTTTAGGATCCTGGTTGATCGCAATCGTCACTCCCTTATGCAGGCAATAGTAAGACCACGCTTTTTCAAAAATATGAGTCAGTGGTAAGAAACACATAGAAAGATCTTTATCCGTCACCATCGGGAGGCGGATGTCATGGATACGCATGGCTTCCAAATAATTGGAATGATGGAGCATGACACCTTTGGATTCTCCGGTCGTCCCGGGAAGTATATATTATGGTAGCCAAGTCTTCCGGCACCGCCTCGTTCGTACGGATCTTTACCGTTGTCTCGGCATGCGCATTATCGCCTAGCCGCAAAAAATCGTCAAAATAAATCGAGGTCTTGTCTTCCGGGTTCAACTTGACAGCCGGATCAAACACCACCAGGCGCTTCAGGTATTGAGATTCTTTCTGCACCTTGAATGCATTATTGTACTGCAACTGCTCGCCGACAAACAAAGTATGTATATGAGCATCATTGATTATATACTCGATCTGCCCCGGAGAATTCGTTGCGTACATCGGAATAGAAACCACACGGTTCGCATATGCCCCGAAATCCGTATAAAAGCATTGCGGCATATTCTGTGAATAAACCCCGATATTATCCTGTACTTCTATCCCGAATTCGGCCATTGCCTTGGCCGTAAGCATAACTTTTTCAGAAAATTCCTTCCAAGATATTTTTAACCATTTCCCGGTTGCATTATCACGATATTTCAATGCGGTACGGGAGCCATATTTTTCTGCCTGTCGATGAACCAACTCGGCATAATGGTAGTAAATCATAATTCTTTGTTTTGAATTGATGTTGCAAAAGTACGGTTTTCTATTCTATTTGTCACGAGATTAGCCCCTTTTTTACACAAAAGTGCCGGATTTGTGCAATATTAATGTTAAATTAGGATAAACATAGTAGCATGTATTGCATAGTACATAGGCAATACATATATTTGTAGCGTAAAACAAAATAAAAATGAATGCAGAGAACGTAAAATCACAAATGAGAAAGGGGACATTGGAATATTGTATTCTATTGCTTCTCAAAAAAGAGCCGGCGTACACCTCTGACATTATCCAGAAGTTACAGGAAGCTAAATTGATTGTAGTGGAAGGTACCCTATATCCTCTGTTAACAAGACTAAAGAACAGCGAATTGTTAAGCTACCAGTGGATAGAATCTACTCAAGGACCGCCTCGCAAGTATTACCAGCTCACCCCGAAGGGAGAAGAATTTCTTGGAGAGCTGGAAACATCCTGGCAGGAACTGAATGATACAATAAACCACATCAGAAACAATTAAAATCAGAAAACAATGAAGAAGACACTGACAGTTAATTTGGGAGGAACGGTTTTCCACATTGACGAAGATGCATATCAACTACTCGATAAATATCTAGCAAACCTCCGCATCCACTTCCGCAAGGAAGAAGGTTCGGAAGAGATTATGAACGATTTTGAAATGCGTATCTCCGAACTATTCAACGAGCGGGTTCGACTGGGCTACGAAGTGATCACAATCGAACATGTCGAAGAAGTAATCAAGCGTATGGGTAAGCCGGAAGAATTGTTTGAAGGTGAAGAAGAAAAAGAATCTACGGAAGAAGCCAGGACACAAGCTTTTCAGGAAGAAGAGATTCCCAGAGGCCCGAAAAAGCTGATGCGCGATCCGGACAACCGGGTATTGGGAGGTGTAGCCGGCGGTATCGCCGCTTATATGGGATGGGACGTAACGGCTGTACGCCTTGCTATGATCATCCTGCTTTTCATTCCTTATGCACCGATCATCATCTTATACCTTATACTATGGCTGGTAATGCCGTTGGCCCGAACCGCAGCCGACAAGCTGATGATGCGCGGACAAAGCGTCACCCTCGAAAACATAGGCAAAACGGTTACGGATGGCTTCGAGAAGGTCAGCAATAATGTAAATGATTATATGAGTTCCGACAAACCGAGAAGCTTTCTGCAAAAACTGGCGGACTTGTTTGTCGGTGTGGTAGGTTTCATCCTCAAATTCCTGGCCATACTGATCGGAATCATCCTGCTACCGCCATTATTGCTCGTCGCCTTTATATTGGTCGTCGTCACCTTTGCCCTTATTGCCGGAGGCACAGGCTTCCTATATCAATTGTCGCCGTTCGGGGCCGACCTGATAGTAGGAGCACCTATTTCATTGGCCATTATGGGATGCATCGGATTCATTCTACTGATCGGCATTCCTATTTTTGCCCTGGTATATGCAATCTGCATGCAACTGTTCAAAGCCAAGCCATTGCCTAACACGGCCAAATGGACATTACTGATCTTATGGTTAGTATCCGTAGTGCTGTGCGCCATCTACTTCTTCCAGACCGGAATAAACGGATGGAGCACATTGCCCTGGTACAATTTCTTCAATATATAATCTATAAAACAACAGAATCATGAAAAAATCATATTCATTCATACTGGTATTCATACTCATGGCAGGGCTTTTATGCTCCTGCCATATAAACAAGGTTTCCGGTGACGGCAATGTCGTAAGCAAAGAAATCCCGATAAAGGATTACGACGAGATACAAATCGAGGGAGAAAACATCGACTTCAAATATATGCAATCGGATGACGCTCCCTATCTGAAAGTCGAGACAGACCAAAATATCATGGATCTTCTGGATATCAATACCGATAGCAAAGAGTTGGTTGTCCGCCCCAAAAATAGGCATACCGGAATCAACCCCACACGCTTTATCGTGATAACCAACTCGACTGCACTGAAAGAGTTCAAAATGGCAGGCGGAGGCAATTGTGATTTAGGCAAAGGCCTCAACGGCAAAAAACTGGAAATTAGATTTGCAGGAGGAGGAACTATAAAAGCTGATTCCATTGCCATCACCCGTTTAGATTGCGAAATCGCGGGTAGCGGCACTGTCTCTCTAAGCGGTAAAACAGAAAAGATGAATATTAAAAGCGCCGGTAGCAGCAAGATCAAAGCGTTCGGTCTGGAGACAGAAGAACTTACTTGCAAAGCGGCCGGAAGCACCCATATCGAGATCACCGCAAACAAGGCAATATCCACCAAAATAGCCGGGAGCGGGACTATCCGATACAAAGGAAATCCGAACATAAAGGAAAAGAGCATTATCGGGAGCGGCTCCATAACCAAAGTCGATTAAAAACCCAAAATAAAATTGCGTATAACGATAATTGTGTGTTAAAAAAAGAAGGCCGTCCTTTCACAAAGGGGGGCCTTTCTTCTAAGGTTAACAAATTTATGAGTAAAAACCACTAATGAATCTTTATAAAAAACCGCTTTCTTCCTCTCAATATTGTCATACAGAGGAAGAAGCGGTTACAAATATACATAAAGTTTTTATACCAAAAAGACTTTACCTCATTTATTTAAAGGCATTTCTTATCCGTGCAGCGGTGTCTGCGAGCACGTCCTGAGTAACCTCCATTTTCTTTCCGCCAAAATACATATCAGACTCCTTCTGGATCGGAATTAAATGAATATGCGCATGAGGAACTTCCAGTCCCATAACTGCCAAACCTACCCTTTTGCAAGGTATAACAGCTCCTTGTGCACGAGCCACCCGTTTGGCAAATGCCATCATGCGTCCGAGCATGGGATCTTCTATGTCGAAAATATAATCAATTTCTTTTTTCGGAATCACCAACGTATGACCGACAGCGACCGGATTAATGTCCAGAAAAGCAAAGAATTCTTCGTTTTCCGCCACTTTATGACAAGGGATCTCACCTGCCACAATTCTACTGAATATTGATGCCATAATGTTATATTATTAAATCGATATATCCATAATTTCAAAGCTTCATCATGCCGGATGGGACTTTGATTTCCACAATGTCACCGACCTTTTTTTCCCACAGCCCCTGCGCAATCGGAGTACTGACCGCAATCTTGCCTTCTTTCAGGTTTGCTTCCGAATCTGAGACCAAAGTATACGTCATGACTGCATTGTTCTTTGTGTTCTTGATCTTAACCTTGTTCAGGATCTGAACTTCATCTGTTTGAACACGGGTTTCGTCTATCAAGCGGGCATTAGAAATCAAGCCCTTCAACTGAGCAAGCTTTGCTTCCATTATGCCTTGTGCTTCCTTTGCTGCGTCATACTCAGCATTTTCAGACAAATCACCTTTGTCACGGGCCTCTGCAATCTGGGCAGATATTTCCGGACGTTTCACAGTTTCCAGATAATTGATTTCAGCTAAAATCTTATCATAGCCATCTTTCGTCATATAGCTCACTGCCATACTAAATCCTCCTATTTATTTAAAATGTTATTATTGATTATTGCATAATAAAAAAAGAATCCCGACCAACTGCTTGGCCGGAACTCCTCTTTCTCTGTATTTTTAGACTTTGCAAAGATAAACGATCTTTTTTTAAGAACGCAAATCCTTTTGAAGTGCTTTACAACATGTTAGGACTTATGAATTATGATTCATCAACGTATAAATTATAATTCACAAATCAAAGTACTGCTTTTACGTCTGTTTCCAGTTTCTTCACGTCTTCGACACGCTTAACCAAGTTTCCTTTGCGATCGAGGATGAAAAGAGCGGGCAATTGTTTTACATTGTACAAACCTGCCACCTGCGAATAAACAGACTGAGGATCGTGGACAGTAACCCACGGCAAATTAGAGGCCCCGTTTCTCCAGAAATGGAAATCACTATCCAACGACACCTGATAAATTTCAAGTCCTTGGTCATGGTATTTTGTGTACAATTCACCTAATGCCATATTCAAAGCCGGCGACCATTCCGTCTGATAAGCCGTAAAGTTTATCAACACCACCTTACCAGGAGCAACCGTAGACAGTTTTACCACTTCACCCCGAACATCCGGCAATTCGATATCAAGGAATGAAATTTCTTTTGTTTCCACATTGCTGTAATCGACAGGACGTTGCGCACGCAAGACCTTCATGGATTGCAGTGTCAGATTGTACAAATGCTTCGAACGCGGACTTTCCGGATAAGTATGATTGTAGCTGGTCGCAACCGCTCCATATGCCTTGACATCTTTCCTATCATACAAATCAAAGAACAACAAGCCATCGATCTGCTGGAACAAAGCGAAATAGGCGGCCGTGGACATCGGCGCCGAATAAATATATTTCCGGGCGACTTCTTTATAGGCATCGGCAGCAGCCAAGACCTTCATACGGTAGGTCGTATCTGAAATCATCTTATCCTCATATTCCTTCCGTAGGCGGCTGATAGCCTGGTTTGCATCCAGTTGTGCCAAAGTGATCGCCTTTATCGCCTTAGAGTTTTCAGACCCTTCCACAGAATAGGAAGTCGCGAAAGTACCAGCATCAGCGACGAAGGATATGGTTTCGGTCGAATCGACCGCGAAATTGATCAGCTGATTGTTCAGACGCAAACGATAAAAGTCCGGATACTCAGGACGCTTTTCCGTAAACTTGAACTTCCCGCCGGGAGCTAGCTTGATGGAATCGAGTGTCACCACATTAGAGATTCCGACATTTTCCAAATACATAAGCTGACCGTCAGCCCCAGCCACGACTCCCTTCACAGTGAAATCCGAGGAGTAGTTACAGGCTGAGAGAAAGAACATGCACAGTCCTAAAACAGTCAACAGTCGTGTGGATATTTGTTTCATCATATCTTTACTTCTTATTTTAATTCGCTGCAAATATACATTAATTTACAATTGTGGCACTATTATTCGCTAAATCTTCCCGCTATTTTTATAAAAAAGAGCTTTTCTCATGTTTTTATTTTCATTTTCACACGTTTACAGACAAACTTTCATTACATTTGCACCAATTTTACAGATAGAAAAATAAGAAAAAGATTATGCTTAATCCAATTAACAAGACGATCGAATTGGCTGATGGAAGAACCATCACCATCGAAACCGGGAAATTGGCGAAACAGGCGGACGGTGCAGTTACCGTACGTATGGGCAACACTGTGTTGCTGGCTACTGTTTGTGCCGCTAAAGATGCAAACCCGGGTGTTGACTTCATGCCGTTACAAGTAGAGTACAAAGAAAAATTCTCGGCATTTGGCCGTTTTCCTGGCGGTTTTACAAAAAGAGAAGGTAAAGCTTCCGACTACGAAATCTTGACTTCTCGTTTGGTCGACCGTGCCCTCCGCCCTCTTTTCCCAGACAATTACCATGCAGAAGTATATGTAAACGTTATATTATTCTCCGCAGACGGTGAAGACATGCCGGATGCACTTGCCGGACTGGCTGCTTCAGCCGCATTGGCCGTATCAGATATTCCTTTCAACGGACCGATCTCCGAATGCCGCGTCGCACGCATCGATGGCAAGTACGTAGTCAACCCCACGTTCTCTGAATTGGAAAAAAGCAGATATTGATATTATGGTGGGTGCTACACTTGACAACATCATGATGGTGGAAGGCGAAATGGATGAAGTTCAAGAATCAGAAATGCTGGAAGCGATCAAAGTAGCACACGAAGCAATCAAAGTACAGTGCCAGGCACAGCTTGAACTGTCCGAAGCTTGCGGTAAACTGGTTAAACGCGAATACTGCCACGAAGTCAATGATGACGAACTGCGCAAAGATGTACACGAAAAATGTTATGCAAAGGCATACGCCGTTGCAACCTCCGGCACCGACAAACATCAGCGTGCCGAAGCATTCGAAGCAGTTGTCGAAGAGTATAAAGCTCAGTTTTCAGAAGAAGAATTGACTGACGAGAAAGTTGAAATGATCGGTCGCTATTACCACGATGTAGAAAAAGAAGCGATGCGCCGCGCTATCCTGGACGAAGGAAAGCGTCTGGACGTCGTAAGACTACTGAAATCCGTCCGATCTGGATCGAAACAGACTGCCTGCCAGGTCCTCATGGTTCTGCAATCTTCACGCGTGGCGAAACACAGTCGCTTTCGACTGTTACCTTAGGTACAAAAGCCGATGAAAAGATGATCGACGATGTACTGAACCACGGAAAAGAACGTTTCCTGTTACATTATAACTTCCCTCCGTTCTCTACTGGCGAAGCAAAAGCTTCTCGCGGTGTGGGACGTCGTGAAATCGGTCACGGAAACCTGGCTCATCGTGCATTGAAACGGATGATCCCGGCAGATTATCCTTATGTAGTACGTGTGATTTCCGATATCTTAGAGTCTAACGGTTCTTCTTCAATGGCAACCGTATGTGCCGGAACGCTGGCATTGAGAGATGCAGGTGTTCCGATGAAGAAGCCGGTATCCGGTATCGCAATGGGTCTGATCTCTGAAAACAAAGGCCAGAACTACGCTATCCTGTCCGATATCTTAGGAGACGAAGACCATTTGGGCGATATGGACTTCAAGGTAACAGGAACAAAAGACGGTATCACCGCCACTCAGATGGACATCAAAGTGGACGGTCTGTCATACGAAATTCTTGAAAACGCATTGGCACAGGCAAAAGAAGGCCGTATGCACATTCTGGGCAAGATAATGGAAGCCCAGCCAGAAGTTCGTCCGGATCTGAAACCTCATGCTCCGAGAATCGAAACGATGACAATCGGTAAAGAATTTATCGGTGCGGTAATC
>ENA-OQAB01001563-OQAB01001563.1-human-gut-metagenome-genome-assembly--contig:-NODE-1563-length-10766-cov-1.389040_pt1 | contig 10766 bp, 12 predicted proteins | sample MGYA00242490_ERZ504517 | MGnify/ENA primary metagenome ERZ504517 (study PRJEB26092, sample SAMD00036298) | human gut metagenome | host: Homo sapiens | study: EMG produced TPA metagenomics assembly of... | reverse complement strand
TAGATATGCTCGTCATTCAGCAACCAGCCTGGATACGATTCCATCTATATCCACTACGGATTGCGCATGAACATCATCCGCCATATGTTTTGGACTGAGGCATGACACCGCTGCTGACATAATCCCCATATTTGTTAAAAACACTGATTCTCGTTGCAATCCTCTGTATCCCATTGATGTCTGCCAGGGCACTGACCGCGTTTATATGGTCCACAATATGGTCGCCATAGTAATTATCATTTACCTTGTCGTCAGAAAATGTGCCAAAATCCTGAATCAGCCGCGAATTCATCATCACCTGAAAACCCACATTGCGCATTTCAACCATAAAACTCTCTAACTGCTGGGAAACCTTTATGCACATGGAAATCTGGTTTCGTTCTGCTGTTTTCAGACTGGACTCCCTGACCATCACCGCAACCAGAGTATAGAAAAGTACCAGACCTCCTACAATAATAATCAGATATGACTGCAATATTCTTTTCTGGAAATTTGAAAAAACAAAGGGCCTTTTCACTGTTTCCTCCCCAATGGCTCCCTTTTCATCATATCCCCAGTTCGTTCCTGATTTCATGCACCATTCTCATGGTATTGGCAAGATATAATTCAGGGTCCCTGTAATTCTCCGAGTACAGTTCGCACGTAACATATCCATTATACTTCCAATTGGTAAAGACTGTAAACATGTCTTTTATTGGTATTATCCCCTGGTCCAGCCTTTTATGGGCATCAGTCATCCCGTCATTATTGCAGATATGGATATAGTTCATCCTGTCCTTCAGCTTGTCAAAATAGACTGAAAACGGTTCATTGGCAACCGTTGGCGGCGCCACATCCATCATGGCCTCCACATTATCCCTTCCAATCCTTTTTATGGCATCCACACAGTCGTCTGCCGTTGTGATGACAGGACTTTCCATGGGCGTCAATGGTTCTATCACCAGGCTTACTCCTTTAGGTGCCCCATAGTCGCATAGGTACTGCATATTTTCTATGAAACGTCGGCAGACCAAAGCCTTTGGCGCCTCATACCCCGGATGGTCAGCTACCACCAGCATCCGGGGGCACTCCAAATCATATGCAATGTCAATGGACCTTTGGAAAAATTCCAGGGTTTCCCGTATGGTCCGTTCTTCCAGGGAGCATAGATTATACGGTCCATTCAATGCATTGGGCGTATACATGGGAATTTCCAGTTTATATTTCTTTTTTAAGGCATCAATTTCCTGCAGCCTCTCCTGAGTCATGTCCGTAAAATACCCATGGGGACGCCCACCCCACAGTTCCACTCCGTCAAGGCCGTAACGCCTGGCCATCTTAAAACAGTATTCCAGTGAAAAACGTTTAAAATCCAATGAAATCAACCCAAATTTCATACGGCTCATTTCTCCTTTCCTCTCATTGCAGCCAACCGCTTCAGCATGCTGCTGTCTTTTCCCAGATAAAGATACATTTCCCTGTACATCTCAAATAAGGCATCATAGACAACCGAGGCGGATTGACTTGGTATATAAGTTTTTCCCACCGGCGGCCCCATGGCATTAACGGCTTCCTCAATCGTATCATATCCTCCGCCCCTTCTTCCGGCCGCAACTGCCCCAAACATGGCGCTTCCCATACAGCTTCCGTTTGCTATGGCAGGAACCATGATTTCCCTGTTAAGGACATCCGCCATGATCTGCATGATGAGAGGATTCTTTTTGGCCACGCCGCCTGTGGCATAAAAGCAGCCTGCACCGCACCCCCGCCCTCTCCATCTGCTCTATTATCATCCCTCTTTTCCAAAAGGCAATTCCCTCCATCAAGGCCCGGTAGATTTTCCTCCGGCCTGGTCTGCAGAGTCATGCCAAAAAACATCCCCCAAGGTCGCTGTCATCAGAACAGAACGGCTATCCATTCCACCAGTCAATGGCAATCACACCGCTGCTGCCTGGTTTCAGTCTGCCGGCTTTTTCATCCATCCATTGGAATACAGATATATTCCGGCTTGCTGCCTCCTCATGGCAGACGGACGGAAGGCAGTTTTCCATAAACCACTGAAAATGGTCCCCCATGCAGGCCTGTCCCGCCTCATAGCCGTAATATCCCGGAATGGCACTGTCCGGACATATGCCGCAAAAGCCTTCCACCGGAACCTGATTCCTGCTTATGAGGATATCGCATCCCGATGTTCCAATCACCATGAGCATGGCTCCCTCACCGCACAGCCCTGAACCCGCAAAGGCGGAATGACTGTCACCCAGGCCGCAGGCCACAGGCGTACCTGCAGGCAATCCTGTCTTTTCAGACACTTTTTTGGGAAATCCCCCCTATGCAGGTGCCAGGCTTTACCAATTTCCCCCTAAGCTTCTGTTTTACATCTGACATCTGAGGATGGAGCGCTCTCAGAAAGTCATCGGAAGGATAACCTTCTTCCTCCTGCCACAACGCAGCAACCGTGGCAATACTTTTGCTTCTCATCCTGCTTCCTGTTATCTGCCACGTCATCCAATCCGCACCTTCCACAAACTGGTCCGCTGCCCGGTATATATCCGGTGACTGTCTCAGTATCTCAAGAATTTTTGGAAACAACAGTTCAGAAGATACTTTACTGCCATAATATTTGAGAAAACGTTCCTGCCGCAAACCGGCCTCTCTTGTGATGTCATCCGCCTCCTTCTGGGCACGGTGATGCATCCAAAGTTTAACATAGCTGTGAGGGTCATTCCTGAATGACCGGTGCATGCATAACGGGGTTCCCTCCCTGTCAACCGGCATCACGGTGCATTGAGTGAAGTCAATGCCGATTCCCACCACTTGGTCTGCCCTAAGTTCCCGCCCTTTAAACATGTCCTGAATAAGGAACTGCCAGGCATCCAGGTAATCCCGGGGATCCTGTAAGGCAGTGCCCGGTTCCAGCTTTCTGCCTGTGGGCAGGGAATCCTTCATAATTCCGTGCGGATAACCATACACGGACTCCTTTAAAATCCTTCCGCTTGACACATCCACCGCCATGGCCCGGGCAGACAGACTGCCAAAATCAACCCCTATGGAATATCCCATCTCTGCGCTCCTTCCTATTGACCATAATCCAGCCAGCCTCTTTTTTCTTTTGCATATTCCTCCGGCGCCAGCAATGGTATATCCGCCCCCATGGCCTTTGCGAGAACCAAAGGTCTTGGCTGCCTCCTCCAGATAGATTGCCGAGTATAATGCCTCTTTCATATCCGCTCCATAGGCCATAATACCATGATGTTTTAAGATAACGGCCCGTGATTCCCCGGCATACTTCACGGCCATGATACCCATGCCAATATCAGAAGAAGGCGTAAAGGGTGCCACGTTGACCGCGGCCCCATTGGCATCAATAAGGGTCACCAGAAATTCCGGAATCTGATTCGCCGCAAACCCGGCAGCAGTGGCATAAGGCTGATGGGTGTGAATCAATGCATTGATATGAGGCATATGCTCAAACATATACACCAGAGCCGGAGAATCCGAGGACGGCTTTCTCATTCCCTCCACCACCTTGCATTCCCGGTCTATGACCACCACATCGTCCGCTGTCATCTCCTCATAAATCATGCCCGACGGTGTCACCAGAAACAGATTCTCACCTGCCCTCATACTCACATTCCCTCCTGACAGGGATATGAGATTGCATCTCCTGATTTCCAGGGCCGCATCCAGTATCTCCCTTTTTTCCTTCTCAAACATAATCATTACCTCCTCGTTATGAGCACCTGGCACATCTGATTTTATCTATCATGAATGTCCGTGCACCGCTTATAATATCCATATAATTTTCTTCCGTTTCATTCCACATCTCAATGGTAAGGGGCCCTCTGTATTCCATGGCATCCAGGGCCTTAAATACTCCTATGAAGTCCATATTTCCGGTTCCCAGCGGAACCCCGTAGAAGTAATCAGGCAGCGAGTCTCTCACATGCACATTGGCTATATGTCCTCTGCCCTGGGGCAATTCTGTAACCGGGTCGATTCCCAGGGATTTCATGTTGGCTATGTCAGGATAGATTTGAAGCCACGGCGAATCCGCCTCTTTGACCAGGCGCAGGGTATCGCTGACCTTTACCAGGTTCACCTCTACCGGTTCAATGGCCAGCATCACCCCGGCCTGTTCCGCCCATTCCAGGCATTTTAAGATATTTTCCCTGTACCGGGCAGCTGTCTCATGGCTGCGTGGTTCATAAAAAGCATCATACCCCGCAACCTGCAGCATACGGACCCCCAGATTCTGACAAAAGGCGATTCCCTCTCTCATCATCCGGATTCCCCGCTCCTCCAGGTCCCTGGAACTGCTTCCCAGCGGAAATCTGCGGTGCCCGCTGAAACACGCTGACAAAATCCTTATGTTCTGGTTTCGTGCAGCCCGCCTCACCTCATCATATTGCTTGTCATCCCAGTGCAGGCGTGCCAGACGCGCATCGCTCTCATCCAGGCTGATTTCATAATTCCGGTATCCCGCAGACGAAGCGTCGGCAAACATCTTTTCCCATTCCTGTGGCTTAATCGCCTTTTCATAGATTCCGAAAGGCCTTTGAATCAGTTCCATATCCATTTAACGTTTCCATCTCCTTCCAGGCTTTGGCCGGGTCTTCAGCTCCCCATACAGCCCGCCCCATAATCACACAATCCGCACCTGCCTCTTCCACCTTCCCCAACTCGTCCCTTCCAATTCCGCCGTCCGCGTATATCATCACCTCATCCGGAATACAAGCCCTGGCCCCGCGAATCCGCTCCAGGGCACATGGCCGGAACCGCTGGCCGCAGCTGTCCGGTTCGGATGTCATAAGGAGAAGATAATCAAAGGAACCGATGTAACTGTTGATTTGCTCTATTGGCATAGACAGATTCAGGGCAAGACCCGCTTTCATTCCTGTCCTGCGCACTTCATGTAAGAATTCCAATGGGTATGGAAGTGCCTCCATATGTCCGCAGACAGCAGAAATGCCGCTTTCTGATAGTTCATGAATATATTTGATTGGATTTGTCGTTAAAAGATGAACATCTAATTCCGCCTTGGAATAGGCTGCCACCTCTTTTACAGTTTTCATGCCGAACGTAATATTAGGCAGAAAATTTCCGTCCTCCACATCAATATGTACATAGGGTACGTCTTTAATCCGGTCCAGCTGGCATTTTAAATCCAGCTGTGGTGCTGACGCGATTGATGGTATAATCTTCATGTCATCCCTCCTTTTTGAACTAATCTTAGCATATTATGATTTATTTTGCAATATTTATGATTTTATTATTGCATTTTTAGAATCTTTGTGATACTATTTGAATACAAACTCAATGCAAACTCCTAATTTGAATTGAGAAAGGACTATACCAATATGTCAAACTGGATGCAGGATTTATTTCATGTAGAAAAACCAATCATTGCAATGTGCCACTTACAGCCGCTGCCCGGAGACCCGTATTATGACGCGGACGGAGGTATGGAAAAGGTGATGGCGGCTGCCAAAGCTGACCTCCTTGCGCTTCAGGAGGGCGGGGTTGACGCATTATGTTCTCCCAATGAGTTCAGCCTTCCCTATCTCACAAAAGGTGGAGCCTGTCACGATTGCGGCCATGGCAAGGGTGTCGGAGAGCTGAAACCGCTCATAACAGTTCCTTATGGTGTCAACTGCCTGTGGGATCCCATTGCCTCCATTGACCTGGCGGTTGCTGTAGACGGTAAATTTATCCGCGAAATTATCTCCGGCGTATATGCGTCTGACTTTGGGCTCTGGAACACCAATGTAGGAAAAACCGTCCGTCATAAAATGGCGGTAGGCGCAAAGGACTTAAAGCTTCTTTTCAATATCGTACCTGAAGCTGCCAGATATCTGGCGGACAGGGATATAAAGGATATTGCCAGATCCACAGAATTCAATAACCGCCCAGACGCCCTCTGTGTATCCGGTCTCACTGCGGGCAGTGAAACAGATACTCAGATACTGGGCCAGGTAAAGCTTCTGTCAAACGTACTCCTATCCTTTGTAATACCGGATGTAATGTGAATAATATCACAAGACAGCTGTCTGTTGCCGACGGAGCAGTATGTGCCACTACCTTTAAATATGATGGTGTCTTTGAAAATGCTGTGGATGTAAAGCGGGTCAAAGAATTTATGGATAAAGTCAAGGAGTACCGGGCAACCCTCTAAATCAGGAATACTACATAAACATAGTCTATGGTATACTAAGGGCATCTTTAATCACAGGATGCCCTTACTATTTAAAAAGCCATTTAAAGGAGGTCCGCGCATGAAAAAACATGCATATTTTATTGGAATAGACAACGGCGGCTCTGCTATCAAGGCAGCCGTATTTGACGAAAACGGCAGGGAACTGTCCGTGTCCCAGATACAAATTCCCATGGACCATCCAAATCCCGGCTGGACAGAACGGGATCCTCTTTCTGTCTGGAGAGGCAATTGCCAGGTCATACGTGATGCTATCGGAAAGGCGCAGATTTGTTCCCAGGACATTAAAGGCGTTTCAGTCTGCGGGTATGGCGGAGGTCTTGGACTCTTAGACAATGCAAATACTCCCATTGCTCCTTTCATCGTGTCCACGGATACCCGCGCCAGTCAACTTCTGGGGGAATATTCAGAAAGCGGTATCAACAGCAGTCTGTACCAGATGACCCTGCAGAATCTTTGGGCTGGCCAGACAGGCCATGCTGCTGCCCTGGCTAAAAAAACACCGGCCGGATTTGCTTAAACAGGCCTGTCACATGGTATCCATCAAGGATTACATCCGGTATTGCCTGACTGGTATGCTTGCCACTGAATTATACGGATGCTTCCTGCACCAACCTATTCAATATACGTGATAAACAATTTGACCCGGAAATCTTCGGACTTCTTGACATCCGTGAATATTTCCACTTGGCCTGCGTCCCAATACTTCAGTCCTTTGAAACAGCCGGTTTCGTCACATCCGAAGCAGCCATTCAATGCGGCCTTGCGGAAGGTATACCGGTAGCAGCCGGATTATACGATGTGGATTCCTGCTGTCTGGCCAGCGGTATTTTGGACTCCAGCTGTCTGTGTCTCATAACCGGGACCTGGTCCATCAATGAATATTTGACCAATGCCTGGAAGAATGCATTGGAAAAAACGGCAACACCATTGCCTTTTTTACCAGATTATTATATAATTGAAGAATCAAGCCCTACATCTGCCAGTAACTTTGACTGGTACGCCAACCATTTTCTGAGCCGGATGTATCCAGGCCTGGAACGGCACGAATTATATGATTACTGCAGTAAGGCAATCCTTGAGTCAGGATTAAAGCAGACCGATATCCTGTTTATGCCGTACCTTTATGCCTCCAACTCTGTTCCTGATGCCAAAGGCGCTTTTTTCAATCTCGACAGCAGCCATACCCCCGCGGATATTCTTCTGGCTATTTATGAGGGAATCCTTTTTTCCTCCTGCTGCCACATTGAGAAACTGACCGGCACCATACATCCCCAAAAACAGATCCGTTTATCGGGAGGCATCACAAATTCCCCTGTCTGGACCCAGATACTGGCCGATATCCTGCAGCTGCCTATACAGGTAATGGAAGGGAAGGAACGCGGGGCCTTAGGCGCTGCCATCTGTGCCTCTGTTGCCTGTGACTATTATTCTGACTTTCATAGTGCCGTGAAGAAGATGTGTCATTTATCCCGGACATACATCCCGGATTCTTCCAAAGCTGCTTTTTATAAAGAAAAGTATAAGAGGTTTAAAAAGGCGATTCAGGCATTAGAGTTTTTTTATAAGTAGGAATCAAGGAGAGCTGTCATGTTGAAAGCAGAACGCCTTCAGGCGATTGTTGATATAACCAACAAAGAAAAGATTGTAACATCAGAGGAGCTGATGCGTCAGCTTAATATATCCAAGGCAACCGCCAGAAGGGATATTGAAGAGCTGTCCAGTCAGGGACTGATTCCAAAAAACCCGCGGAGGAGCCATGTCTGCAAACCACGCTTCCCTGGAGCCCTCCTTTGTAAAAAGAAGGAATCCAATGCGGATGAAAAGGCCCGCATTGCCAAAGCCGCAAGGGAACATATCTGTCCGGGTGAGAAAATTATACTGGATTCCGGCACCACGGTATTGGAGCTTGCAAAGCTTGTCAACGACATACCGGACCTGACTGTGGTCACCAATGATCTGCATATTGCATCTGAGGTTAGTATATTCCCCAATGTTACTTTGCTGATGGTGGGCGGAGTGGTACGGAAAGGGTTCAATTCCACCTATGGCTATTTTGCAGAAAAATGCTGGGGAGCATCTCTGTCAATAAAACGTTTCTTTCCATTGACGCCGTTGATGTGGAACATGGCCTGCTCAGTTATATAACCGATGATACAAATATAAAAAAGCAATATATCAAATCTGGCAAGGAGGTTATTCTTCTTTGCGATCACACTAAATTCCGGGCCAGCGCTTTCATTAATATCAGCCAGCTGGACTGTATCAATCGAATTATCGTGGGCAGAGAACTGGATGTGGAATATGTGGATCGGCTTGAAAGTTTGGGGATTGAAGTGGAGTTAGTATAGCGACGCAATTAAAAGACCGCAGCGGCAAGTGCCTGGTGATGCACACAGCCGCAGCGGTCCTATTCATATTATAAACTTTTTTCTAATGAGCATTCTTTGTCTGGTTTCTATTTTCTGTCCGGTCTGTGATACTGGCGGTCTGGTCCACATTTTCTCCCTGGTCCATATTCTCCATCCGATCCACAATATAAATAGGCCTGTCCTTCAGCTCCGTAAACAGAATCGCAATATACTCACCGATAATGCCGATAATCACAAACATCATGGCAAACATAAAGCAAATCAATACCACAATGGTGGCATAGCCGCTGGGAGCCCCTTTTCTGGTACAAAGAGTGTATATCATGACGGCGAAGCCCAGCAGGGCCGAGAATATGCCCGCGTAAATTCCAAGCTTCAGGGGCATGTTGGAAAAGCACAGGATTGTATTGATGGAGAACACGAACAGCTTCTTGATACTGTATTTGCTCTCCCCTGCCACCCGGGCCCTTGCTTCATATTCAACGGCGGTTTTCTTAAAGCCCACGTTCTGCACATAGCCTCTGAGGAAACGCACCTTTTCCCTGTAGCTGTCCTTCAGCACCTGGGCCACATGGCGGGAGACCGCAAAAAAGTCAGAGGCATTTGCCTCAAAGTGTACATCTGAGATCCGGTTGATAAGCCAGTAAAAGCCGGAGGATGTGATATTCTTCACCAGTCCTGCTGTTCTGTTTCTGGTGCGGACCATGTTGATGACCTGATATCCTTCCTCAAACTTAGCCAGGATATCCGGTATACACTCCGGGGGATGCTGCAGGTCCGCGTCCATACAGATAATGCCGTCTCCCCTGCTGTAGTCCAGTCCCGCTATCATGGCCGCCTCATGTCCAAAGTTCCTGGAAAAGCTTATCACCCTGACCCCTGAATCGGACGCGGCCAGCCGGTCCAGTATATCCTGGCTTCCATCCCTGCTGCCGTCATTGACAAAAAGCAGCTCATAGTCCCAGCTGATTTGCCTCAACACCTTTGTGGTTTCCCTGTAAAATTCTTCCAATGCCTTTTCTTCGTTGTAGACCGATACCACAACTGATAACAACCTGTCCATCTCTTTTGTCTGTAATCCTTTCCTGGGGCATGTTAAAATATGCTGTCAATCTCTCTGCCGTCGTCCCCCCAGTGCGTGTCTGCCCCCTGTTCCGGCACATTCTAATCAAAAATACGGATTTGCTGGCTGGAGTGGGTGGGCACCCGTTTGTCCTCCGGCGGCATTTCCATGTAATTTCCATACACCTCTGTCAGTATCTGGTGCCATCCCTTTGGTATCATTAGACGGGTATCCTCAAAATCCGCGTCCTCCACCTGGTCGCAGCAGGACTTATCCACAGTCACATACAGATAATCCGGCTGATAGTTGCTGTAATAGCGCAGGCTCCCCTTGCTGCGCCTGTCCTTCAGGGCAGCGGCCTTCTGCATGGCAAAGATAAGCTTCATGGGCACCAGACGGCCCACGGCTGCCAGCCCTCCCACGAATATCTTGTGAATCATGCTGTATTTGCCAAAATCCAGCTTATACCTGTGCCCCATGGCCATGCCATACACCGCCTTGTGCAGGAAGCGGGTAAATTCCGCCCCCGCCCTGGAGGAAGGAAGCTTGTCCAGAATGAACAAATCCACCCATATATGGTTCAGCTTTCCCTCATAGTACTGCATCTCCAAGCTGTCCTCATGGCATTTGCTTTTCTTGTAAATGATTCTGGGTGTGAAATCATAAAATGCCTTTCCGCCCCTGTAACTGTCCGGCTCCAAAAGCTCCATGGTATCCGGCAGCTCCCTTGGAGCCACCTTCATGAACGCTTCATACTGGTTTCTGGTAAACGCCACATCCGCGTCATCATCCCAGGGAATGAATCCCTTATGGCGTACGGCGCCTATGAGGGTGCCTGCGTCCAGCATGTAGCGGATATTATACTTACGGCAAATCCGGTCTATCTCTTTTAATATAGTCAAGTTAGCCTCATGGACCCGGCTCATATCATAGGTTTCCATCATAATCAGTGCTCCTGCCCTTTATTCCTGCCGTGTTTTTGGCACGGCGCCCAAACTGTGCCGCAGAGTCCCTATGCGCGCTCCACTGCTTCCTTAATTGTCCTGGCCATATAGTCGATCATACCGTCTGTCATTCCCGGATACACACCCACCCAGAATGTGTCGGACATTATGCGGTCCGTGTTGTCCAGGCTTCC
>ENA-OQAB01001562-OQAB01001562.1-human-gut-metagenome-genome-assembly--contig:-NODE-1562-length-10769-cov-2.412704_pt1 | contig 10769 bp, 11 predicted proteins | sample MGYA00242490_ERZ504517 | MGnify/ENA primary metagenome ERZ504517 (study PRJEB26092, sample SAMD00036298) | human gut metagenome | host: Homo sapiens | study: EMG produced TPA metagenomics assembly of... | reverse complement strand
AAATATACTTTCTGTCAATGCTAATTGTGACAGTCGGTATACTATTTTCCTCCAAAGTGTATATGGTGGAAGCATACCAGTGTAGTCTTCAACCACATTGCGGGATGCGTGTGTCAAGTAAACATAAAGTGGAGTTTTACCTACTTGTTGACTTAGCTTTTCTGACAAGAGCTTATCGGTCTCTTTCCAACCACGGTCAGCACGGGCTACGAGTATATTTAGATTAGCTTCTTGTAGTAATTCCAGCGATATGCTAGCTTCCCGCAGATTGGGATATTCAACGATGAGAATATCTTCTTCCTCTGATGTGTATAGATCGGTAATGCTTTTGGCCAGGTTGTATTCTCGTGAATCAATTCTGAAGTCTGACTTCCATGTTATTACTTTTGTTTTAAGTCCGATACTGTTCCAGTATTTTTTAGGGCTTCGATCACATAACTTTTGCCTTCCCCGCCTTCTGTGCTAATAAAATTGATAATGTAGGGCAATCCTTCTTTCTTTTGCTGACAGAAACGAAGGATACTATTGCTTAACTGTTTTGTAGCTATACTTTTTGATTCTTCAACATAATTGTGATACTCTAAAATAGAGTCTTTTGGAAAGGCGCCTAACATCGGAAGTCCAATCAAACGACGTGTACGAATAGAATCGCGTAGAGTACGGTCTAATAATTCAAGAATTAAGAAGAACCCCAAAATAAATATGAAGGTACCGGCACACGCTGCCATCACCATTTTTTTTCAAAGGAGTGGGCATGGCACTGATCGGATATGCCGGAGCATTTAATACTTTTAATGCAGCGGAGGTCATTTCCAAATTTTTTTCTACGCATGAGGGCATCATTATAGCTTTTCAATACAGACAAGTAATTTTGCTCTATAAAAGTTATGTTACGCTCTTGACGTTTGATAGTGGAACCTACTGGTGCAAACTGTCTGTATTTCTCGTTGAGGTCTATACGGCTTTGCTGTATAATTTGTAAGTCTGATTTGGCTTTTTCGTATTGCATGGTTACTTCAAGCCACTGTTCTATGATGTTCTCTTTAGCTATTCCTTCTTTGGTATATTTGTTCTCTACATATTTGTTTGAAAGCTCGGAAAGCTCCTTGCGCGTTTGATTTAAGCGATTCTTATATTCCTGTAATGAGGCTTCTTGATTCTGATGATCACTTGAAATCGTTTCCATTTCTGAGATTTTTCCTGTAAGCGAAGCGGCTTCATTTAGTTTATCCAAGAACTGAAGATTGTTGATTACATGTTTGGCATTGCTGCCCATTTGCTTTTCCAGTTCGTTTAACATTGCTTTGGCGCTATTGTATGCAATCAGTACGTTTTGTTCACGTAACTCAAACTCTTTGTTGATGGCAGCGATTTCTTTGGTCTCATCGTAATAATTAATAACACGTTTTCTACGTTATATTGCGTTAGTGAGTCTTCTTTAAGCCGAAGTTCCTTTCCGATGCGTTGAAGTTCGCTTTTAAAATATTCGATAACTTTATCTGTTTCACCATAGCGGATTGCACTGTATTCGTTTACAAATTCTTTGGTCAGGATGTCGATGGTATTATAGGCGATACCCGGATCACTTGCCGTATAACTTATTTCAATCAGATCGCTGGCACCTTTACGCGCTACTCTGATTGCTTTGAGATCATTATAAGAGTATAGGGCAAATTATAATAGAATACTCCATAGAGATAGTTTGCTTGGGTCGGTCTCAAGTAATTGAAAAATGTTGGCTACCGTTTTATCTTCGCTGTTTTATCTATTAATGACAGTATTTCTTTCCCGTTCGGACTATTCTTTAGGTGTTCATATATTCTGTTGTAATTGCTGGCTTTGATGAATTCATTGTCTTCTTTTGGATTACCTTTGATCAGACTTCGGGCATATAATCGGATAGATACCCGTTTGAGTGTACTTTCAGCCTTGATAATGTTCATTAGGTTATCCATAGCGTTCTGAGTTGTCGCCCAATCCACTTTGTTATTTCCACCTTCTAGATTGTAGCCGGAAGCAGCGCCAGTGTAGAGGGTTGCCTCTACGTTATATGTTTTGCCTATCATGCGTTTCCCAAAATAGTAAACAGCAAATGTTATAATGGCTGTTCCAATAAGTAACCACCAACGGATACGATATAGGAATCTGCTGATATAAAGGATGTATTCCATAAATGTATGTTTATTTGTTTCTTAAAATGGGAGTGTGGGTGACTAACTCAAGTATCATTAAACTCTTGCTTAGCTCGAATTTGCTGTTTTCGAATTTCTCTTGTGCGTCAGATTGGCGAGATTTTTCAGATGATAAAGTTCCCGAATCAATAGCTCCATTCGAGAAATCCTTTTCAGCTATACTATATTGTACATTAGCAAGCATGAGGGCTTCGGCATTAAGTTTAAGAATGTTTAATTGGGAGGTCGCAGTTGCGTATAGAAGGATAATTTCCTTTTTCATTTCCTCAAACTTAACTTCTCTTTCAAGTTGGGCGGTACGTACATTCAGTTTTTGGCGTTTTACCCGCGCTGTCAAGTCAAAGAGACCGTCCAAAGGAATGTTGACTCCTGCACCTACTGTATATCCGTTCTGTGCCTGTGTTGCATAGGTCAGGTAAGGTGCAATTGCTACATCTGTATAAGTAGACTCGTTACCGAACATACCATACTGGTAGCTGCCCCGTAAACTGAAAAAGCCTAAGAAGGCACGCTTCTCTTTTGCCAGAAGCTTCCGTTCAATTTGTTCTTTTACTGTAGCTAATTCATAGGTCGGAGCGCTTTTTGCGTTCTCGAAAAGAAGATCCAGCGGTGGAAGTGTAATGCTGGAATAATCACTTGGTTGTAGTTTTGAGTAATCGCTTACCTCTTGCGCAGTTACGCTTCCGATGGAGGCAAACAAAAATAGTAATCCTCCGAAGAGGTATCTGATTTGTTTCATAAATTAACCCTATTATCTGCTTTTGCTGTGTTATAGCAACGCAAATATAAGGATTAATTTTATTTAATGATGTTCTTATGGAAGCATTTTATCATCTTTCTTGTTAATTATGAGCAAATACTTGTTTAGAATGCCTCCGTCATGTTGAAATAGAATAAATTCTGCTTGTTCACCATGTCTCTGCCGAAGTCAAGACGGACGTTCATACGGGGCTGAACTTCAATGCGTAAACCGAGTCCCAGATTAGGAAGTACACCTTCGATTTTGCCCGGAGTAGGGCCCATGAAGCCGCATCCTCCCCATGCTACGTAGCCTACATGATTCAGCATCTTCTTCACCCAATTGCTTTTGTCCGTATTTATCATCTGACGGTATTCTGCCATCATCACATGGGATGACTTGTCGCGAAACTGTCCCATGTAATAACCGCGAAGGTCGAAAGGAGTGCCGCTGAGTGCGTATTTAGTCAATGGAACATTGCCGAATACATTCTTTGTCTGCACTGTCCAAGCCAATACTTTACGTTTGCCTAGGGTCTTGTATTGGCGGTAGTCTATTTCCAAACGGTAGAAATTATTATCGCTTCCGAAGGCTTTGTTGTACATCATCCCACGAAAGTCCAGATACGTTCCCCGATAAGCATTGGCGGGAACGTCACGGGTGTCGTACGTCAGCAGGAAACCGAGTCCGGAACTGAGGTTAGAGTAGCCGTGATCCGTACCGCCGGCGGCAATATACGATGGTTGCTCTATCATTCCTGCGGCAGGTTTAGTGATCTTGTCATAATTGAAGTCGATCTGCGGACCGGCAAAGAAGTTGCTTTTCCCCAGACGGAATAAAAACCACGGATTCACCTGCACACCGCTATAACGGTATTCGCTGGTGTCTTCGCCACGCGGATAGTCCTTGTTGGTGCTGTATCCGATGCCGTAGAAATTTTCCAGTGTATTCTTATATGCAAAGACTCCGAAGATGCGGAATCGGTCGCCTTTGAAGAAAAGCTGCGGTTTGGTGAACAGGTTCAGTCCTCCTTCGAACATCAGGGCGATGGCCATCGGCACCACCGAACGTTGTTGGGTAGTATCACTCGGATTCATCCGAAACGTCATCAATGCACTACCGCCGATCAGTAATCCGAAGTCAGGAGTATAGCTGGGGCCACCTAATATATTATAATGTAGATTACGTTTGGCTACACGCTGGCGTCGCAATTCTTTTTTGGAAAGGGTGGGGGTGGGATCTGCCGGGGCTACCCCGACTTCGTCAACAGAAGTTGTAGTCGTTTGCAGTTCATCGCTTTTTACTGCCGTGTCAGCCGTTTGAGCTAACGAAATATTGATGAATAGAAACATCATCAATATACCTATTGTATATCTTTTCATATTCTTTCTTGAAATCCGCTGCAAAGGAAACTATTTTATTTCGATTAGTTTCATTCTCATAGATAATAAATCTAAAAAAGAATCGTATTTTTGCCAATTAATAATATGTAAAACGAAATTGCCAACGGATTACTATTAGCATACAGGCAAAGTTAATTTATAAACGATCTATAATGAATAAACGAATTTTATCAGTTTTTGTTTGCTGTGCCCTTTACTATTCTGCACAGGCACAGGACGCGAAAGGCGGCATCAGCACTGACATGATGCAGCAAATCAAACAGAGTTATCAGGGCACTTCTACCGACAAGGCTATCCGGAACGCCATCAGCAACAACGACATCCGTAAGCTTGCCCTGAACCAGGACAACATGAAGGGGATGGATACACATTTTTCTGTCAAAGTGAACTCCAAGGGGATCACCGACCAGAAATCGTCCGGACGCTGCTGGCTCTTCACCGGCCTGAACGTAATGCGTGCCAAAGCCATCGATAAATACCATCTGGGTTCTTTCGAATTCTCGCAAACCTATCCTTTCTTTTTCGACCAACTGGAAAAGGCCAACCTTTTCCTTCAAGGCGTCATCGACACCAGCGACAAGCCTATGAACGATAAAATGGTGGAATGGCTGTTCCGCAATCCGTTGAGCGACGGCGGTACATTCACCGGAGTAGCGGACATCGTAAGCAAATACGGCCTCGTCCCCAAAGACGTGATGCCCGAAACGAACAGCAGCGAAAACACCGCCCGCATGGCGAATCTGATCGCTCTGAAACTTCGCGAACAGGGGTTACAACTCCGTGACATGGCTTCGAAAAAAGCTAAACCTGCCGCTATAGAGAACGCTAAAGTGGAAATGTTGAGCACCATTTACCGTATGCTTGTTCTGAACTTGGGCGTACCTCCTACAGAATTTACCTGGACGCAATATAATGTCAAAGGCGAGCCTGTAGAAACCGCCACCTACACCCCGCTTTCTTTTCTGAAGAAATACGGTGACGAAAAGCTGATTGACAACTACGTCATGCTCATGAACGACCCCAGTCGCGAATACTACAAATGTTATGAAATAGACTACGACCGCCACCGCTACGACGGCAAGAACTGGACATACGTCAACCTCCCGATCGAGGACATCAAGGAGATGGCCATCGCCTCTCTGAAAGACAGCACCATGATGTATTACTCCTGCGACGTCGGCAAGTTCCTGAACTCTGACCGTGGTCTGCTCGACGTCAAAAACTATGATTACGACTCATTGATGGGCACCACCTTCGGCATGGACAAGAAGCAGCGTATCCAAAGCTTTGCCAGCAGCTCCAGTCACGCCATGACCCTCATGGCAGTCGATCTGGACAAAAACGGAAAACCGACCAAATGGATGGTTGAAAATAGTTGGGGTGCCGGAGCCGGTTATCAAGGTCACCTCATCATGACAGATGAATGGTTCAACGAATATACCTTCCGTCTCGTTGTGGAAACGAAATACGTGACCCCGAAAGCACTCGAAGTCTTGAAACAAAAACCGATCCGCCTGCCGGCATGGGATCCAATGTTTGCCGGCGAAGAATAACCAACCGACAAACACGCTGCATAGACTTGTACGCTGCAAGGTCTTCCGGCCTACTTTATTAAAGAACGTGTGCTGAACACAAAAGGAATTACGGATATTTTTCGTAATTCCTTTCTTTTTTCCTCCCGAATCACATTATTATTTATTACTTTTGCGGCAAATTTTATGAAACCATTATTTTATATAGCATGGCAAATGTAATAAAGTTACGTAAAGGCCTTGACATAAACCTGAAAGGAAAAGCTGCTGAAACGTACGCAACAGTAAAAGAACCGGGATTCTACGCACTTGTACCCGATGACTTTCCTGGAGTGACGCCTAAGGTAGTTGTGAAAGAGCAGGAATATGTAATGGCTGGTGGACCCTTGTTTATCGACAAGTATCATCCTGAAGTGAAATTTGTTTCGCCGGTGAGCGGCGTGGTGACGAGTGTAGAACGTGGTGCTCGTCGTAAGGTATTGAACATCGTAGTAGAAGCTGCTGCAGAGCAGGACTATGAAGATTTTGGGAAAAAGAATGTTGCTTCGATGGATGCTGAAGCTGTGAAATCCGCTCTGTTAGAAGCCGGACTTTTCGCGTTTATCAAACAGCGTCCTTATGACATCATTGCAGATCCGACGGTAACCCCGAAAGGAATCTTCATCTCCGCATTCGATACCAATCCATTGGCTCCGGATTTCGAGTTCGCCCTCAAAGGCGAAGAAGCAAACTTCCAGACAGGGCTTGATGCTCTTGCCAAACTGGCAAAAACCTACCTGAACATCAGTGTGAAACAGAACGCTGCTGCACTGACACAGGCTAAGAACGTTACAATCACCGCATTCGACGGACCGAACCCTGCCGGTAACGTAGGTGTTCAGATCAACCACCTCGACCCCGTTTCAAAGGGCGAAACTGTGTGGACAATTGATCCGCAAGCCGTTATCTTCATCGGTCGTCTCTTCAATACAGGCCGTGTGAATTTCACCCGCACAGTAGCCGTGACAGGTTCCGAAGTGTTGAAACCTGCTTACTGCAAACTTCAGGTAGGTGCATTGCTGACTAACGTATTTGCCGGAAACGTAACAACTGACAAAGATTTGCGCTACATCAGTGGTAACGTGCTGAGTGGCAAACAAGTTTCTCCTAACGGATTCCTGGGTGCTTTCCACAGCCAACTGACTGTAATCCCCGAAGGTGATGACGTTCACGAAATGTTCGGATGGATCATGCCGCGCTTCAACCAGTTCAGTGCCAACCACTCATATTTCAGCTGGTTGATGGGCAAAAAGGAATATACGCTGGATGCACGTATCAAAGGCGGCGAACGCCACATGATCATGTCCGGCGAATATGATAAGGTATTCCCCATGGATATCATGCCCGAATATCTGATTAAAGCGATCATCGCCGGTGATATCGACCGCATGGAAGCGCTGGGTATCTACGAAGTGGCTCCCGAAGACTTCGCACTCTGCGAATTCGTCTGCTCTTCGAAGATGGAACTCCAACGCATCGTCCGTGTCGGACTCGACATGCTCCGTGCTGAAATGGCATAATCCGCATGGCAAATTGTAAATTGTAAATAGTAAAATAGTAATATATTAATGAAAGCGTTAAGAAATTATCTCGACAAGATAAAGCCGAACTTTGAAGAGGGCGGCAAATTCCACGCATTTCGTTCGGTGTTCGACGGCTTCGAAACATTCCTGTTCGTGCCCAGCAAGACTGCGAAAACGGGAACGCACATACACGACGCGATCGACAGCAAAGCGTATTATGTCGATTGTGGTTATTTCGTTAGTACCGGCGCTGCTGTTCGGTATGTACAACGTAGGTTACCAGCATTTTCACCCACACAGGTGCTACTGGCAGCTTCATCGAAATGTTTATCTACGGATTCCTGGCTGTATTGCCTAAAATTATCGTATCATACGTTGTCGGTCTGGGTATTGAGTTCGTCGTAGCTCAATGGAAGAAGGAGGAAATTTCAGGAAGGATTCCTTGTTTCCGGTATTCTGATCCCGATGATCGTTCCGGTAGACTGTCCGCTTTGGATTCTTGCCGTAGCAACTGCATTCTCTGTTATCTTTGCAAAAGAAGTATTCGGTGGTACGGGTATGAATGTGTTCAACGTAGCGTTGATCACCCGTGCATTCCTGTTCTTCGCTTATCCGACCAAGATGTCCGGTGACGCCGTTTGGGTATCCGGCGATACCATTTTTGGTATGGGACAGGCTGTAGACGGTCTGACTGTGGCTACCCCGCTGGGACAAGCTGCTACATCGGGCACGGTTCCTGCATTCAACATGGATATGATAACAGGTCTTATTCCCGGTTCTATCGGTGAAACAAGTGTGATCGCCATTCTGATCGGTGCCGTTATCCTGCTGTGGACAGGCGTTGCAAGCTGGAAGACGATGCTTTCCGTATTCGTTGGTGGTGCATTCATGGCCTGGGTATTCAATGCTATCGGCATGGAAAACAACACAATGGCTCAGATGCCTTGGTACGAACACCTTGTATTGGGTGGTTTCTGCTTCGGTGCCGTATTCATGGCTACCGACCCTGTGACATCCGCACGTACGGAAAGAGGTAAATACATCTTCGGATTCCTGATCGGTGTGATGGCTATCGTTATCCGCGTACTGAATCCGGGTTATCCCGAAGGTATGATGCTCGCCATCCTGCTGATGAACATCTTCGCTCCGCTGATCGACTACTGTGTAGTACAGAGTAATATCAGCCGTCGCGAGAAACGCGCTGTTAAGTCTAACCAATAATACCGAATGAAAATGAATACAAATAGTAATAGTTATACTATCATTTATGCTTCGGTAATGGTTGTTATCGTTGCATTCCTGCTGGCATTCGTTAGTTCTTCACTGAAAGCTACACAAGACAAGAATGTGCAGTTGGACACTAAAAAGCAGATTCTTGCTGCATTGAACATTAAAAATGTAGAAGATGCTGATGCCGAATATCAGAAATATGTAAAAGGTGATATGCTGATGAACGTAGACGGCACGCTGACTGAAAACACAGGTGAGTTTGCCACTAACTACGAGAAAGAAGTGAAAGAACACCAACGTCTGCACGTATTTGTATGTGATGTAGACGGTCAGACTAAATATGTGGTTCCTGTATACGGTGCCGGTCTTTGGGGCGCTATCTGGGGATACGTTGCTCTGAACGAGGATAAAGACACTGTTTACGGTGTATACTTCTCACACGCAAGTGAAACTCCGGGGCTGGGTGCCGAAATCGCTACTGACTGGTTCCAGCATGAATTCGCAGGCAAGAAGACACTGGAAAACGGTGCCGTTGCTCTGGGTGTTGTTAAGAATGGTAAGGTAGAAAAACCTGATTACCAAGTGGACGGTATCTCTGGTGGTACGATCACTTCGGTAGGTGTGGATGCTATGCTGAAGGCTTGTCTGAATAATTACATAAGTTTTTTAACTAAATAATAAGGAGGAGGATAAAGAATATGGGACAACTGTTTTCAAAGAAGAATAAAGAAGTATTCTCTGCTCCGTTGGGAATCGATAATCCGGTAACCGTACAGGTGCTTGGTATCTGTTCTGCACTTGCTGTTACTGCCAAGCTGGAACCCGCCATTGTGATGGGACTTTCAGTTACTGTGATTACAGCGTTTGCCAATGTCGTTATTTCACTGTTGCGTAAGACGATTCCAAATCGTATCCGTATCATCGTTCAGTTGGTAGTGGTTGCTGCTTTGGTTACCATCGTTAGTGAAATTCTGAAAGCGTTTGCATACGATGTAAGTGTACAGCTCTCTGTTTATGTAGGTTTGATCATTACCAACTGTATCCTGATGGGACGTCTGGAAGCATTTGCCATGCAGAACGGTCCTTGGGAATCATTCCTTGACGGAGTTGGTAACGGTTTGGGTTATGCCAAGATTCTGGTAATCGTAGCTTTCTTCCGCGAACTGCTCGGCTCGGGAACTTTGCTTGGTTTCAATATCCTGAATTATGAGCCTATCCAGAATATCGGTTATGTAAACAACGGTCTGATGTTGATGCCGCCGATGGCATTGATTATCGTAGCTTGCATCATCTGGTATCAGCGTGCACGTCACAAAGAACTGCAAGAAGAAAGTAATTAATATAAATGAAGGGTGAAGAAGGATGAATGAAGGTAACACTCATAAACTCGAAATTCTTCATTCTTAATTCTTAATTAAAATATATGGAACATTTATTAAGTTTATTCGTCCGCTCCATCTTTGTGGACAACATGATATTCGCGTTCTTCTTGGGTATGTGCTCATATCTGGCTGTATCGAAGAATGTGAAGACTGCCGTAGGACTGGGTATCGCCGTAACTTTCGTGTTGGTGGTTACGCTTCCGGTCAACTATTTATTGCAGACCAAGGTGCTGGCTGCCAACGCTATCATTGAAGGTGTTGATCTCAGCTTCCTGAGTTTTATTCTTTTCATTGCCGTTATTGCCGGTATCGTGCAATTGGTGGAGATGGTGGTAGAACGTTTCAGCCCGTCGCTGTATGCTTCACTGGGTATCTTTCTGCCGTTGATCGCCGTTAACTGTGCTATCATGGGTGCTTCTTTGTTTATGCAACAACGCATCAATCTGGGTGCAAGCGATCCGAAATACATCGGTGATGTATGGGATGCGCTGTCTTACGCACTCGGTTCGGGTATCGGCTGGCTGCTGGCTATCGTCGGTTTGGCTGCTATCCGTGAGAAAATGGCTTACTCTGATGTACCTGCTCCGCTGAAAGGTCTGGGTATCACATTTATCACTGTAGGTCTGATGGCAATCGCATTTATGTGTTTCTCAGGTTTGAACATCTAAAAAGAAAGGAATAAGACAATGGATATGAATTTAATATTATCAAGCATTGGGGTATTCCTTG
>ENA-OQAB01001561-OQAB01001561.1-human-gut-metagenome-genome-assembly--contig:-NODE-1561-length-10769-cov-7.657771_pt1 | contig 10769 bp, 9 predicted proteins | sample MGYA00242490_ERZ504517 | MGnify/ENA primary metagenome ERZ504517 (study PRJEB26092, sample SAMD00036298) | human gut metagenome | host: Homo sapiens | study: EMG produced TPA metagenomics assembly of... | reverse complement strand
CAATGTTTTGGTGTATATACGATCCGTATCCTATGGTCTTTATGATGCAGAAATTCTGCGCGGCTTTCCTGGTTTTTTAATATCCCGGATCTTCCCTTACTGCCCAGATCTTCGGATAATCCACACTAGGTGTTTATCTGTGGGGAAGACAGACATATCACAGCCAATCTGTGAAAGCACTTGAATAGCAGTCATAGGATTCTTATTGAATCCGGGAACAGTCCTTATTAGATTTAAAGCAGCCTCGTATTTATCACTGAGACAAAGGATTTCCCGTTCTACTTCTGAAATGTGCTTGTTCAGTTCATCGATGTGATCAAGGCACTGTCTAAGTTTAACAGCTTGTTCCCTTGAAATGGCACCATCAACAGCGGCTTGTATTTCTTCAATAGGAGTCTTACAGCGCCCGTGAACAAAAGGTGCTACATCAAATGTTTCCCCAGGGTGTTGCAAAATCTGTTCTGTAATGGAACGAGAAGATTTACCAAATACATCGGAAAAGACATCGTCAAGTTTTAAATTAGATACTGTAGACAATTTTGGGCACGATTCTTTTCACCGGTAATCATACAAGTGAGTTTAAAACGGTATCTTACAAGATCGCGAAGCTCCCGGATGTCAGCAGGTGGAATAAAGGAAGGCTTAACCATTCCACACATATAAAGGTCACAAATCCATTTCGCATCCTTGCGGTCAGTCTTGTTCCCTTTCATTGGTTTTGTGTATTTGGGATGAGAAAGAGTAACCCATAGATTGTGTTGCTCTAAAATGTTAAAAACAGGGATCCAATACTTACCGGTAGATTCCATACAAACATCTGTACAGTTATATTTGGCAAGCCAATCACACAGCTCATTCAATCCTTTAGTAAAGGAAGAAAAGCGAGCTTGCTTATATTCAGTACGATTATTGGAGTCTGTGATACCGATGCAGGCATAGATCCATGTTTTGTGAACGTCAAGTCCACAGCAGTTAAATTTTAAGATTTTAAAAGACAATAAAATAACCTCCTGAAATTTATAGTTATAAAACTGACAGTGACTGGTCATCCGGCGAGATCGAGTCGACTCTGGAAGAGATAAGTTTACGGGCTACTGTTATGCGCCACTCACTGATGCCTTAACGGATGACCGACAACATATAAATATACGAGGTTGCCGCTATACAGCCCCGCCACTCAACTCCACGTGCTCTGTAGTGTGTCAGTCTTATTAGAAAATAATATCAGAAGGAAACTATAATAGATAGTGAAAGGCAATCGAACGTTTCATGACGCATTGGTGCCTTTCGCAGAAAGGCGGATTATAAGTATGAAGAAAAAAATTATGGCAGTGACATTGTGTTTGGCAATGGCTTCAACGTTTGTAGTTGGATGCGGACAGAAAAAAGAGACAGATTCAGGAAAGAGTGAAGAAAAATCTTCAGGTAAGGTAGAAATTGAATTTGTGCAAGTAAAACGTGAAGCAGCAGAAAGCTATACCAAAGTAATTGAAGCATTTCAGAAAAAAAACCCAGATATTGTCATTAAACAGAATGTGGTTCCAGATGCTCAGGAAGTTTTGATGACAAGAGCTAGCAGTGATAATCTTCCAGATCTGATGAATCATTGGCCAACAGATGCACAATTTGTGCAGTTTGAGGATGAAGGATTGCTGTTGGATTTATCGGAAAAGGATTATATGAAAAATATAGATAGCAAGTATCTGGATGCTGTAAAAGCAAAAGACGGGAAAAATTACATGGCTCCATACAATGTCAATTTTATGGGAGTTTATTACAATAAAGATAAGTTTGAAGAGGCTGGATATACTATGCCTACCAAATGGGATGAATTAATTGCTCTTGCTGAAGAAATTAAGGCGAAAGGAGAAATACCATTTGTTTTACCAAATAAGGACTCTTGGGTGGTTTCTAATTTGTGGACTAATATTGAAGCAAGAGATTTAGGAAGCCATGAAGACGAATATGAAAAGATGAAAGCAGGAGAAGAGTCTTTTGAGACAATTCCAGAATATAAAAGCAGTGTAGAAAAAATGATTCAATTGTTGGATTATGCTAATGAAGATTCACTTGCGCTTGGTTATGACCAGGCGGTTAATGACTTTGCAAACGGAGAAGGCTGGATGTTTATTCAAGGAAGTTGGACATTACCATCATTTTTGAGTGCAAATCCAGACTTTAATGTAGAATTTGCTGTTCTTCCGAATGATAATGGAAAACCGATTGCAACACAGGCTGTAGATACAGGTTTTTGTGTAAATGCAAAGATAGCAGATGAACTGGAAAAAATGGAAGCCATTGATAAATTTTTATCTTTTGCACTTTCTGTAGAAGGGGCTCAGATTTATACAGATAATGACAAGAGCCCATCTTGTGTAACAGGGGTAAAAGCGGAAGTTCCTCAGTTCCAGCCATTTTTTGACTATGTAGAAGCAAATGGATTTGAAGCAGATGGAGCATATCCTCCAACAGGATTTGAAGATACAAAAAGAGGAAAAATCCAGAATGTATTATTGGATAAGAATGTAGATGCATTCTTAACAGAAATGACAAATGACTGGAACCAAGCGGTAGAAGATTCTAAGTGATTGTTAAGAAGGTGATGTGAATGAAGAGGATAAGTAAAACTGAAATAAAAGAAAGGCGCTCACAATCAAAGAAGAATCGTATTATGTTTGCTTTTACATTGCCAACTGTAATTTTATATACAATATTCTTTTTAGTAACAATGTTAATTGGAGTGTATTATAGCTTTACAGATTGGAATGGTATTTCTAAAGATTATACGTTTGTTGGCCTGGAGAATTATGTAAAAGTATTGACTGACGAAAGATTTAGGGAAGCCATATGGTTTAATATTGGGTATACGATAGCATTAGTGGTACTTCTTATAGTTATTCCTCTTATGATAGCATTGGCGTTAAACAGAATTAAGAGATTATCTACTCTTTTTCGCTCTATTTATTTTATTCCAGCAGTCATAAGCATGGTCACTGTTGGATTGATTTGGAATGAGTTATTTTATAGAGCAGTTCCAGTTATAGGCGAAATGTTGAATATAAAGGCGTTGTCTACAAGCCCTCTTGGAAATCCTAAACTGGCGGCTATTGCTATTTTGATGGTAAATATTTGGCAGGGTTGTGCGATTCCTACAGTGCTTTTTATAGCAGGATTGCAGAGTGTACCGAAGGAACTTTTGGAAGCAGCAACGATTGATGGAGCTGGAAATTGGGCAAGATTTTGGAATGTGATTATACCGTACTTAATTCCAGTATTAAATATGGTAATTATCACACAAGCAAAAGCCGGCTTGACAGTATTTGACTATATTAAAGCTATGACTAATGGAGGGCCTGCACAGTCAACAGAGGCAGTAGGGTTATTGATATATCGCCATGCGATCAATGAAGGAAAATTTAGCATTTCAGTGGCGGAAGCTATGATTTTATTTGTAATCGTGGGGGTTGTAGCGGCATTTTCACTGAGATTGACAAGTAATAAACAGGTAGGTGAGTAAGATGAAAAGAAGTAAAAGTAGCAGAATATTAAAGATATTGTCCTATGTTTTATTGATTACAGGAATGATAGTTATTCTCTATCCTTTTTATCTTACTATCATTACCGCTTTAAAGACACCACAGGAATCTTCTCAAAGCTTTTTTTCCTTTCCGCAGAGTTTTTATTTAGGAAATTTTGTAAATGTTCTTCAAAAAGCAAATTATTTTGTGTTTTTTAGGAATTCAGCAGTGGTGACCTTGGTATCTGTATTTCTTATTATGGTTTTGATTCCAATGTGTTCTTATGCAATAGCACGAAATATGGAAAAAAGGTATTATAAGACTATGTATTTTTATCTTTTGGCTGGTATTTTTGTACCATTTCAAGTTATTATGGTACCATTAGTAAAATATCTTTCAAAATTAAATTTATGTAATATACCTGGCTTAATCATTATGTGTGTTACATTGGCATCTTCTCAAGGGGTATTTTTACTTGTGAATTATATCAGATCTGTACCTAGAGATTTGGAAGAAGCCGCTTATATTGATGGATGTGGTACGGTAAAGGCTTATGTGAAAATAGTGCTTCCTATGATTAGACCCATTCTAGCAACTATTTTTGTGTTAAATGCACTATGGGTATGGAATGATTTTCAAATGCCTTTATTAATATTAAATCAGTCACAGGATATGTGGACATTGCCATTATTTCAATATAATTTTAAATCACAATATTCGTTTGATTATAACTTAGCATTTGCTTCTTACCTTATTGCTATGATTCCAGTGTTGATAGCATATGCTTGTGCACAGAAGCATATTGTTTCAGGTTTGACACAAGGAGCTGTAAAGTCTTAATATTTAGGGAGGGATGTCAGAAATTACTGACACCCTTCCTGTTTTTGTTTTACAAAGATAAAAAATTGATAGAAAGGTAGTAACAAATGAAAAAGCGTTCTTTTAGAAGTTCTTTTGTAAGTGTGATTTTGGTGATAACCATTGCAATTTTTACAGTAAATCTTGTTGTGTATGGAATTAATATAAAAGAAATTAGACAGGCTGAAGTTTTGAAAATGAAGACCGCTGGGGAGCGGATAGACGATATGATTACTATATCTTTAAATAATATAAAAGGACTAAAACAAATTTGTTATACGGATAACTATGCTAGAAATATTTTGCTGGAAAATAATGAAAAAAATGATATCGGTACAAAATTCGAAAATCAGAATTACATGGACAATGCATTAAAACATATTGCTTCTATGGACACACTTATTTTGAGAGCTACCATAGTAAATGAATATGGAAACATTTATTGTACGGATACATCTATACCAGAAGAATATGTCAAAACTATTAGAAACATGACAAAAGAGTGGATGCTGTTTGAAGGAAAAGAGAATGAATATTATTATGGGGGCTTACAGGGGGATAACACGAATATTTTAACTTTTTTATATCCTTTATACACGTATGGAAATACGCCTATTGCTCTTTTAGCAGTTGATATTAACTATAAAACATTTCAAAGTATTTTAGAAAATGTTTTTTATGAAAATAGCGGTGAGTGTTTTATTTTGACGGGGGAACAGGAACTGTTTCATATCGGAGAAGATTTATATCAGAAAGAAGAAAAAGGATATATTTTTGATAAAAGTCAAAAAATGATGAAAGAAAATCTAATAGTAGATACATTTCAGAGTAAAGGAAAAATTTTTTATATAAGTTCCAGACAGAACATGCTTTCCGGATGGAAAATTATTCAAGTAATACCAGAAGAAAGGATGTTTGAAGAGGTTAATCAAAAGATAAAGTGGAATAGTATATTTCTCTTAGGAGCATTGATATTAGTGGTTTCTTTTTCTGTTTATTATACAAAAAAAATTTATTGAACCATTAGAAGAATTTTGTAAAAAAATAAGCCATACTAAAGGAAATCAACTTCAAATTATAAATTTAGAACATATGAAATTAACAAGAGAAATTACCAATGTGATAGAAAACTACAATGAAATTGCAAATAAAATGAATGAATATCTGGTAAGAGAAATTATTTATGAAAAAAAATCAAAGAAAAATTCAGTCTAAAATGCTGCGATATCAAATCAATCCGCACTTTTTATATAATACATTAAATTTAATTGCTTCTATGGGGGAACTTAGCGATTTTCCAGAGATTGTGGAAATTACAAAAAATCTTTCTTGTATTATGCAATACAATGTAAAAGGTAGTCGTTTTGTTTCCTTAAAGACGGAAGTGGAAATGGTAAAGGCTTATCTAGAAATTCAGAGAATACGTTTTCATGATTGTTTTAGCGTAGAATATGAGATAGAAAGACAGATTGAGCAAGTAAGAATTGTGAAATTTATTTTACAGCCTATTGTTGAGAATATTTTTGAACATGGATTTACGATGGATGAAAATGACAATAAAATTTGGATTAAGGCGTTCAAATGTGAAGATGGTATTGTAATACTTGTAAAAGATAATGGCTGTGGGATTGATAGTGAAAAAAGAGAAGAATTAAATAGAATTCTTTGCGAGAGAACAAGAAGAATTTCTTATATTGATGAGGAAGAAAAAAGTATTGGAATAAATAATGTAAATACTAGAATTAAAAATTACTATGGAGAAAAATATGGAGTGAAAGTTGATAAGGCAGATAAAGGAACGGAGATACAACTATTACTTGGAATTGAAAATCTGGAAGAGGAGAATAAAGATAAATGAAAAAAATATTAGTAGTAGAAGATGAGTATTATGCAAGAAAAAGTATTGTCAAAATCTTACAAGAAAGCGATTTGGACATTCAGGTATGTGGAGAAGCAGTAAATGGAATGAAGGCCATAGAATTACTAGAAGAATATAAAGATATTGCATTGGTTATAACAGATATACAAATGAAAAAAATGGGAGGATTGGAACTGGCCTCATATTTACATAAACATAGACCTGAAATAGATATTCTTATTCTGACTGCCTTTGAAAATTTTGATTATGCAAGAGAGGCACTTCGCTATAATGTAAAAGATTATATCGTAAAACCCATTTATAAAGAAAATCTTTTGCCACCAGTAAAAAAGGTTTTAGAGAAACAGGAAGAGAAGAGTCGAAATCAAGAAAAAATTAAGAATTATTATCAATGGGAGGCAACCAAAAATTATTTCCCTGTGAAGACAATCGTGGCTCACGAAGAATTGTATAAAGAATTTTTTAGTTATAATGCAATACATCAAGAAGAAAAATTCTGCATAGTTGTGATGCAAGAAGAAGAACTGGTGACAGATGTAGAATTAGTGAATAGAATCATTAAGGAAAATATAGAGGGTTCATAAAGGATTTCTTTTTTTCTAAAATTAATGAGGAATATGTAATGCTTTTGAGTGGAATAGAATGTATGGATAATGAACTGATTGTTCAGGAGAAAGTAAAAAGTATGTTATCGTATTTTTGTATATGTAAACATATGAATATCACTATGGGTGTAGGACTAGTATATTCATCTAAAGAGAAGGTACATCAGTCTTACAATGAGGCGTTATATGCTTTAAATCAGAGATTGATACAAGGATGGAATAGAGCATATTTTTATAAAAATATGGACGGATATGAAGCAAGAATTGGAAAAGAAGAAGAAATTAAGCTAGAATCTATAGTAAGAACTAGAAAAGAAAAAGGAAATTAATCAAGTAATTCACAGTATTTTAGAGGACATAATCATTAAAGAAGAAAGTGCACAGAAACTGTACATGGCAGTTGTAGAAATATTGAAAATTTTAGGGAATTATTATGCAGAATTATATCAAAATGAGGATATTGAAGAATTAAAAGATATAAAAGTTATGTTTTCCAGACGTTATGATTTGTACAAATTTAAACATATTGAGGAGCTGGAAAACTATCTGAAAGAAATGGTAATAGTGATATGTAGCGGAAAAGAAAATACAAAGAAAAAAAGTAAAATTGTTGAAGAAATTGTTCATTATGTAGAAGATAATTATTATAAAAATATTTCTTTAAGAGAGTTAGCTGAAAATAAATATTTTATGAATTATTCTTATTGTAGTAGATTATTTAGCCAAGAAACAGGAATGACTTTTTCGAAATATTTAATTCAATATCGTTTAAAAAAGGCAAAAACATTGTTAGAAAATAAAGATATGAAGATTAGTTTTATAGCATTTGAAGTGGGATATAATGACGTTTCTCATTTCATTCAATCATTCAAAAAAAGTTATGGATTAACGCCAGAAGAATATCGAGCGAGGAAAAAAATCGAGTGAAAATAAGGAAAAAAAGTTATATTCTGCAAGTAAAAATATTCATAAAGTTGCGTCCGTTATTATGCTAAAATCAAATTCAAGAAAGGCAATTAGGAGGTAACATATGGGTAGAAAAGTAGAAGTAAGCTATAATCCACAGTTGGGGTATTTACAAACAATATTCCATCACAATTTTGATTTTTTAACAGGTATAAAGAGTTATACAGAGAGAACAGATGGAGTAGAATTTGTAGTAGATACTTACAAAGAGAACACAGTAAAAGTGTTCATTCAATGTGTTGGGGAAACCGCATTTCGTTTTCGTATGTATACGCCTGGAAATGAGCAGCCTTTTGATAATAGTATATATCAGTTAGAAGGACAGAATGGCGTAAATATAACGGAAAACGAAGAATTTATTTCTATATCTAAAGGGAAGATAGAAGCTAGGGTTAGGAAATATCCGTGGGAAGTTAGCTATTATCTTGATGGAAAGTTAAAAACAAAAGAGCAGATTAAAGATTCCAATGTGGATAATATGTGTAAAAATTTGCCCGTAGGATTCACTTATGATGAAAATAAAGAGATTATTGGCGTTAATGAAACAATGTATTTATATGCAGATGAAGAATTCTACGGTTTCGGAGAAAAATTTACGAATTTTTGTAAGAGAGGACAGACTATTAATTGTTGGCAAACAGATGCTCTAAGCACGAATACGGAAAAATCTTATAAAAATCATCCTTTCTTCATGAGTAGTAGGGGATATGCTATTCTGTTAAATACTTATACAAGGTCGAAATTTGAGATGGGTAGTTTTTCAAATGTGGCATATAACATGAGCGTAGAAGATAAAGTCTTAGACTACGTCATTTGGATGGGAAATGATTATAAGGCACTTTTAAAGTCTTATATAAATCAAACTGGAAAAATTCCTATGATTCCCAAGTGGGCTCTGGGACTTTGGATGTCAAAATGTTCTTATCAAACTCAAGATGAAATTTATGAAGTAGTAAAGATTTCTAAAGAAAGGGATATTAAGATTGATGTAATACATATCGATGGATGGCAGAAACAAGGTGATGCAGGCGCTTGGGTCTGGGACTATGAAAGATTTCCTAATCCAGAAGAAATGATTTACAAGTTAAAAAAAGGAGGGAATCCACCTTTGTCTTTGGATTTTCCCCTATATTGATGAGAATTCAAAATATTTTAAAGAAGCAGAAGAAAAGGGATTTTTAGTAAAAAATACAAAAGGTGTTACAAGCAAATTTTATTCTACGGCAACAAGTACCTCAAAGGTAGGATGCTTTGACTTTACAAACCCACATTTTTTAGAGTGGTACAAGCCTAAAGTAAGGTCAGTTGTTAGTATGGGCATTGGAGCAGTAAAAACTGATTTTTCAGAAGCTGTTCCAGAAGATGCGGTTTATTTTGATGGTTCTACAGGAATTCAGGGACATAATAAACTAACATTTTTATATGCCAAAACAATTTATGATGTTATGGCAGAAGTGAAAATCCCTTTAGGAGAACTTCCAATGCTTTGGGGAAGAAGTGGATATGCAGGCTCTCATACTATTCCAGCAGCGTGGGCAGGAGATTCATCTACCCATTTAAATAATCATGCATGTATTCTTAGAGGAGGCTTAAGTGCTTCTATGAGTGGAATTCCTTTTTGGGGATTTGATATGGGGGGATTCTATAATACAGATCATGAAGGGTATGAATGTGTTCCTACAGATGAGGAGTATATTAGAAGTTGTCAGTTTGGATTTTTTAATTCACTTAGCCGATGTCATGGGAAAACACCAAGAGAACCCTGGAATTTTGGAGAAAAAGCAGAAAAGATTTTTAAGGAATTTAATGATATAAGACATTTATTATTACCGTATCTGTACAGTACAACTTATAAAACACACCTCTCAGATATTCCTGTAATTAGGCCAGTAGTAATGGAATATCCAGAGGATAGAAGTGCCCGTAATGTAGAGTTGGAATATTTTCTAGGAGATTCTCTTTTGGTTGTACCAGTATTTGATCAGGATGAGGATGAAATAGATGTATATTTGCCAAATGGACAATGGATTGATTTGTTTACGCATGAAAGAATAAAAGGCGGTAGATGGGTTAAAAGAAAAATCGAAGTAGATAAGATTCCAGTGTTTATTCGTCAAAATAAAATGATTCCAATGTTAACCAAGATTCCAGAGAATATTGAAGAAAAGTACGAAAATTTAGATGTCATATTATTTTGTGAAGATGAAATTAGAGACACGTATATTGATGATGGTAACGTACAGAATTTGAAAGCAAAGATAGAAGAGGGAACCTTGTTTATAAACACGGATATGAATGCCAGCTATTTTACTGTATACGCAGAAAAATGTTTGGACAACGCTGTGGTAAATGGACAGAACTGGGAAATCAAAAAGGAAAAAGAAGGATACTATAAGATTGCTTTAGAAAAATAAAAAGGAGTTAAGACAAAATTTGAATAAAGAAAGAACCATTTTATATCTGTTCAGCATAAATGCAATTATTTATATTGCCAGCGGTTTTTATACCCCTTTTTTATCTGCTTATTATGCACAGAAAGGAATTGATGCTGAGAAGATAGGAATTCTTTTGATGATTGGTCCGTGTGTTGTTTTGTTAATACAGAGGTTTTGGGCAAAAATTAGTGATAGGACGGGTAAAAGAAAAGAGGTTCTTCTGGTTGCAATAGTGGGAAGTGGATTTAGCATGCTTTTATACTATCTGGGAAATAGTTTTCTTTGTATGTTTTTTGCAACGGTTGTGGTAACTTCCTTTACCACAGCCGTAATTCCCTTAAGTGACGCAATTTTGATTGCTCGCTCTTTAAAAGAAGGATATTCCTATTCAGTTATTCGTCTTGGAGGAACTCTAGGATATGCTGTTATGACAATTTGTGCAGGAATGTACTTAAAGACAAGACCACAGATGCAATTTGTATTTGCATTTTTCGCCTATATGATTTTG
>ENA-OQAB01001560-OQAB01001560.1-human-gut-metagenome-genome-assembly--contig:-NODE-1560-length-10770-cov-2.609321_pt1 | contig 10770 bp, 8 predicted proteins | sample MGYA00242490_ERZ504517 | MGnify/ENA primary metagenome ERZ504517 (study PRJEB26092, sample SAMD00036298) | human gut metagenome | host: Homo sapiens | study: EMG produced TPA metagenomics assembly of... | reverse complement strand
CACGCTACTTGGCTGGTTCAGACTCTCGTCCATTGACCAATATTCCTCACTGCTGCCTCCCGTAGGAGTTTGGACCGTGTCTCAGTTCCAATGTGGGGGACCTTCCTCTCAGAACCCCTATCCATCGTAGTCTTGGTGGGCCGTTACCCCGCCAACAAACTAATGGAACGCATCCCCATCGATAACCGAAATTCTTTAATAGTAAAACCATGCGGTTTTAATATACTATCGGATATTAATCTTTCTTTCGAAAGGCTATCCCCGAGTTATCGGCAGGTTGGATACGTGTTACTCACCCGTGCGCCGGTCGCCATCTTTAGTTTGCAAGCAAACTAAAATGCTGCCCCTCGACTTGCATGTGTTAAGCCTGTAGCTAGCGTTCATCCTGAGCCAGGATCAAACTCTTCATTGTAAAAGTATCTTTTCATCTGTTAAGATGATTTTTTTGCTCTGTTCAGGACACCGTAATTTTATTGACCTTATTCAAATACCTATTATCTTCAATCGTATCACTACTCTCTCGGACAAGTATTGACGGTTCTATTTTTTTACTTGTACTACTTGTATTGTTTATCAATATTTCAAAGAACTTGCTGCTTTCGTTTTAAAAGCGGGTGCAAAGGTAAAGGCTTTATTTTTAACTACCAAACTTTTTCGGAAGTTTTTTTTATTTTTTCTTTTTACTCATTTCTCAGGCTCTCTATGCGAAAGGGAAAGAATGCACAAAAGAAAAAGAAAGGCCGTTTTCTTTGCGAATCGGACTGCAAAGATAAGAACTTTATTTATTATCTTCCAAAACTTTTCGGAAGTTTTTTTGTTCTTTTCTTTAAGCGCAATCTCGCTTTTTCACTATGTCAATTCTGCAAGGCTTTCTTCTCTTGGAAAGCGGGTGCAAAAGTACGCCTTTTTCGTATACAATCCAAATATATTAAACTCTTTTTTCGAAGTTTTTTTGAAAGAATCTGCTAAAGCGCTGAAAGATAATGATGTTGTAGAACATATTTTTTATCATGAGTGGATTGCGGGCGAAAACGGTACACATGGGATACATTATTATATCACACGCGGGCGCGTAGGCGCACGCAAGAGAGAAAAAGATGCAGAAGAAAGAAATAACAAAATTACAGTCGAATTACAGATGAGAAAAAGACAACAGGAAGAAAGAGACAAGAAGACAATATAGAAGGAAAGCAACAAAATGAACCAAATGTAAAAAGAATACTAGGGATATACCACAAAGGGAAATTACAAAAGGGGATTATTAAAGGGGATTATTAAAGGGGATGGATTAATTGGAATGGTTAATTGGGCATGACCAGCAGAATACAGGATATTCAGCGACGCAGCGCCACTAGAAATGATTTCTCATTTTCATTTCTCATATTCTCATAGGTTGCACAATAATCAACTGTAAATCATCAATATAACACTATGAGAAATAAAATAAAAAGGCATTTCTCATAGTATTACCAGCGTTTTATACTGAAAACAGTGCATTTCTCATACCTTTTCAAGGTATTTCTCATAGTATTTTGACTATTTATGCTATAAATTCTCAAGCTAGATCCTAAACTAAAGACCAGGTTGAATACCAGACTAGACACAGCTTTACAATATATTATCAGTGCTTATTGAAAGTATATAGAGCAGACATTCGCATATTTTCCTACCTGCATCTGTATCGTTGCACTCGAGTGAACAGGCCTGTGCACTAGAGTAGAAAGAACCGTCTACTCGAGTGAAACGATCTGTTCACTCGAGTGCAACGATACAGATAGTAGTAGGAAAAAAATGGTAATGATTAAGGAAAAGCATAAGGATATAAGGTGCATGATACACAGGAAAGCAGTAAACAATAGGAAGTTGCTTAATAAACGACATAAGAAAAAGGAATAATCGTAAAGTTCGACGAGAGTCTGGGAAAAGATACAGCCATAATGCATGAGAAAGGAGTAAAATAGATAAAAGGAGTATGAGAATAAGATGAGAAACGATTTAAAACCTATGAGAAATGCATCATTTTTAAGGATAAATGATAGAAATAGTATGAGAAATACCATTTTATATTTTATTTCTCATACTATTATATTATTGATTTACATATAATTACCGTATTATTTATGAGAATATGAGAAATGAAAATGAAAAATCGTTTGCAGAAGAAAAGAACAAGAGGAATCATTCACCAGGCAGGGAGATGTGTAAATTAAACTATGTATGCTTTATTCTCATTCAATCTCATCGGTCGGTGAACGGCCAGCGCCAAGGAGCAGGACTACCCGTCCCAACGGACGTAAAATTGCAACATTTTAAACCTATCTACAAATTTTATCGCCAGTTGTCGTGCACTAGCTCCCCAGTTAGCCAGTATGACATGGTCCATTTCTTACATATATTGCGATAAGCGAGGTAAAACAGTTTTTTTAAGGGCGGTGTTGTTAGGGAACACGCCCTTGTTTTTTTGTCACTTTCCGTATCTGATGATGACAGTCCTCAACTGTATTTATGGTATAAATCATACGATGTATATCCGATGTGAACTGAAAGTATTCAGTAAGTTTTCCCTACGTTCATAATCCTCACATATGACATTCAGTTCTTTCAAAAGCAGAGAAATATTATTCATATTTTCTTTACCTCAAAAATTCATTTTTCGATTAAGACTACAAATAAGTTTTTCACAGTAAAATCAAACGAGAAACACTCCAGCAAAAGATCCTAAAACAGACTTATCTCTATTATTATTGATATCCCATTTCTTGAATATTTATATTCAAATATCGGCCCAATTTGAGCCGATATTCTTAATTTAAAGGTATACGCAATATCCAACAACCTATCATTCCCAAGATAACTTTAATTGGAATTATATTCTAACCACTTCTTTATAGTTTTTTTTCGGGTTGTTTGTTTGTAAATCCTTTCAAGTTTGGTGTTGGATCATCGTTCGCATATTGTATTATCAGATTAGGATTATCTTGTAGATCTTCATACAATCTTATTGCAAAGAAATTATCCTCTTCTGTTACCATCTTCTCAATCAATAATGGAATGATTTCTTTTCCCATAGCCTTTAAATCGGCATATTGAGGTAAATTTCTTGTAGTAGCAGTGTTATTACTAAGCGAGTAATGCCATGCTTCCTTCCATTCATTAAACAGAGATTCAAACCTTGAACTATCTCTACATGTTTTTACTTTTCTAGCAATCATCATCAACTCATCCGGTGAGAAGATTATATTTTCGTGAATATCCTCACTTATTTCTTTCATTGCATTAGCATCTATTTCACTTAGACTACGGGTAGGAGAAACTGCCCCATAGGTTTCCACAGGAACTCCATACATTCCATTAGAAAACACACTTACAAGGTGCCACAATAGCCACATACGCCCCATCTTAGAATAAGGTGCCTCGCAATGGGGACTACCTCCAAGAGATGCATGCAGAGGGGTATTTCCCCAACCCCAAACTACAGGATAGTATCTTGATATTGAGGTTGCCCCTTTCATGTAATCATAAGCGGCATGATACACGGAACTCGCATTTTCATATCCATATCTTACTTGATCCCAAGTACTAAACTCTATCCACTTATTATTAAACCCCAACGAATAGGCAAAACAATTATATCCAGATGACGGATAATTCATAACAACTGTATTGGAATATTCAACTAAAGGAAACGATTTCCTTAAAGCATTCCTTTCAGCAGAAAAGAGAGGTCGTGGGAAAGAGTTCCTGATCAATTCGCGCTGTTCATCTGTTAATTGAGAATCCCAATTATCAGGAAGAATATACCCTCCCCCTGGTAGATTTGATCGTGTCTTAGCCATCGGTCCAATAATGCTATAAATATAATCCATAATTTCAAGGCTATCAAGCAAATTAACAGTTTGTATAGCCACTTCATTAGCCGGCTTTACAGATTCCTCAACGGTACTTACAATATCTTCGCTACTACAAGCAAAAATACACAACAGAGCGAATACTACAGTTAATTGCTTCATATCACAAGTATTTAAGGTGAATATTATACGAATGTATATATTTTTTTCGAGCATTCCTAACACTTTTCTGTTTTTTTACTCAATAATATTCCATTCTTTTGTTATTAAATGATATAGATGCTAGTGACTTTAAAAACCTTTTGAATATTTTAAAATAGCAGCAGCCAGAGGAGATGCAATCGCATGGTTAAATCTAGGAAATATGTATATGACTGGACAGGAGCATCCTTAAAATAAATGATTTCACCTTATCGTTTTCAATAATAAGGTGAAATCAGCATACAATTCAGACTGAAATTATTCAGGTAAAATCTGTTCGATTTCTTTCAACTCATCTGCCATGAATTCCAAATGTTCCAGTGCTTTCAAATTGTCGGCCAACTGGTTGACAGAGCTTGCGCCCACAATCACCGAAGTCATCCGTTCGTCTTTCAATACCCATGCCAGTGCCATTTCAGCAAGTGTTTGTCCACGTCGGAGGGCTATTTCATTCAACTGGCGGGCGGCTTCTACCTTTTCAGGCGTCACTTGCGAAAGCTGGAGAAAACCCGAAGAACGTGCGGCACGAGAACCTTCCGGAATACCATTCAAGTATTTATCTGTCAACAGTCCTTGCGCCAAAGGAGAAAAAGCGATGAAACCGGAACCATATTCTGCTGCCAGCGGAAGTGTTTCGGCCTCCACCTCACGGTCGAACATACTATACCGATACTGGCTGATGAGACAGGGAACACCGGCTTTTGTCATCATTTCGTAGGCCATACGTGCTTGTTCGGGAGGATATTTGGAGATTCCGATATACAGCGCTTTCCCTTGTTTCACGATATCAATCAATGTCTGAATGGTTTCTTCGACCGGAGTAACTCCATCATAACGATGGCTATAAAAGATGTCGAAATACTCCAACCCTGTCCGGCGGAGACTTTGGTCAATGCTCGCCATCAGATTTTTACGGGAGCTATTCCCTCCATAAGGACCAGCCCACATGTCATGTCCGGCTTTGGAAGAGATAATCATTTCATCCCGGTAGCCCTGGAAGTTCTCGCGCAAGATTCGTCCGAAATTAGTTTCGGCACTTCCGGGAAGAGGGCCGTAATTGTTCGCCAGGTCGAAATGAGTGACACCATGATCGAAAGCATACTTAATCATGTCGGTAGCTACATCGAAATTGTCCACACTACCGAAGTTGTGCCACAACCCCAAAGAGATTAAAGGTAACTGCAAGCCGCTCTTGCCACAATATTTATAGGGCATCCGTTCGTAGCGTCCGGCTGCCGGCTGATAACTGAAAGAGTTTTCCATAAAACAGAATGTTTATATTTTCCTTTCACAAAGAAAGGAAAATATATTTTAATAATACTTTTGAACCAGCCTAAATTTTACGGCAGCATTATTTAAATAAAATTTCCATAACAACCCTGACAGTCTCTTTACTTGAGACAATTAAACAAAAATATAAAACCGTTCTACCCCTTACAAAAAACAATAGCCGGTAGTCCACGTTACCTAAAAAAATAGAAAAATATGATAACTATCAAGGTTAAATTCAGAGAATCAACAATTAAGAAAAAGAAAGGAACCATCTATTATCTGTTGACAAGGAATAAAGAATACAGAGAGATAACAACTCCGTATAAGATTCATTCACACGAGTGGAATGACAAGCGTTCGCTAATTGCGATATCAAATGCCGAATATCAGCGCAGATATGAACTGCAGCTCATTGAAAACTCCATCATCCGGGATATTCGACACCTTCAGCACATTCTGACAAGTGAAAACAACATTGATACCATCATCAAACTTTTCAAAAAAATTCAAGGTGAAAGCCTATTATCCGTATTCAGCAAGAGTGTCACAAATGATTTGTATATCAAGAACCAACCCCGAACCGCAAAATCATATATAGCTTCAGTAAAAAGTTTCCTCCGGTTCAGAAACGGAGTTGACATTTCTTTCGAAGAACTGACTCCTAAACTTATTTCAGACTACGAAAGATATCTGAAAGAGCAGCAGATATGTAATAATACTATTTCATTCTATATGCGAAACCTAAGAGCCATTTATAATAGAGCTGTCGAAGAAAGCTATACAGAACAAAAGCATCCATTTAAAAAAGTATTCGTAGGCAATGATAAAACCATCAAACGGGCAATAGACGAAGATGTCATATCAAGATTAAAAACATTGGATTTATCGTCAAAACCACGATTGGCTTTTTCACGCGATATGTTTATGTTCAGCTTTTATGCACGAGGGATGGCTTTTATTGATCTGGCGTACCTAACCAAAGAGAATATCCAAGGAGAATATATTATTTACCGACGCCATAAGACCGGACAAGAACTTAGCATAAAACTAGAAATATGCTTAAAAACTATTATTGATAGATACTCTCATTACAGTAACGGAACTTTCTTATTTCCTGTTTTATCAGAAAGTACACAGAATTATGATAGTGCCTTGAGACTTCATAATATTCATTTAAAGAAAATCTCCGGCTTCATGGGACTTCCCAAACCTTTGACTTCATACGTGGCGCGCCATAGTTGGGCTACACTAGCCAAGAAAAAAGGTATATCTACACAAATCATCAGTGAAAGTATGGGACATAATAGCGAAAAGACAACCCGAATATATCTCTCATCTCTTGACAGGTCCGTGATTGATGATGCTAATGCCAAACTGATTTCCGGTATATAAGAATATATGCAGGACTGCAAGATGGAATTAAAGTCTATGCATAATCAATTGATTTACAAATTATTGTTCACTGCAATTCTTTCTCTTCAAAAGAGACGGAATAAAACTTGTATTATGTGCGTAATCGTCTTATAATTAGATGTGTAGTTGTGCGCTTGGCTGACGGAAAGTTCCTTTTATTTGTGAAATATGGGTAAATATATTTGCGGTAGCTTGAATTCATAGTGATCTGATTATTTTGAATATAGCTTAAATATTGTTTGAGAAATACTTGCGAGTAAAGATTTAAATTGTTTATTTTGCAAACAAATATTTTATTCCGTCTCTTTTGAAGAGAAAGAACAGATAGATATTACATTTTTTTCAATTAACGAAACAAACTGGCAAATAGTACAAACTTAAAAACACACATACAAAAATAATCAACAAGTAAATATAATGAAAATAAGAAGTATTTTCACCCTCCTCATCCTAACCCTCCTCGTTTCATACTCGAGAGCGCAGGATATAGCCATAAAAACAAATTTACTTTACGGAGGTTATACCTATACCCCGAATCTTAGTCTTGAAATAGGTTTGGGTAAAAGAAGCACACTCGATTTAGGCGGTGGCTATAATCCCTGGAATCTTGACGGAACGGCTGAAAACAACAAAAAACTAGTCCACTGGCTAGGCGAAATAGAATATCGTTACTGGCTATGCCAACGCTTCTCCGGACACTTTCTCGGAGTGCACGTTCTCGGTAGCCAATATAATATTGCGCAACAGGATTTGCCACTCATATTCGGTAAAGGTTCTAAAGAATACCGCTTCGAAGGCTATGGCTACGGAGGGGGAATTTCATACGGCTACAACTTCTTTCTAGGCATACGATGGAGTATTGAAGCCAATCTAGGAATCGGATATGCACGCTTGCACTATGACAAGTACAAATGCCAAAAGTGCGGCGAAAAAATCGGAACAGAAAGCAGAAATTATTTCGGTCCTACGAAAGCGGGAATATCACTGATATATTACCTTAAATAGACAAACAAACATGAAAAGACAATATATGCTATTCGTCATCGTGTTGTTGTTCTGCACGAACACATCAGCACAGCAAAAAGAGTATTCCGGGAAAATACACGTCACGGCGCTGTCCCTGCAACAGGAAGGGGATTCAGTGTACGTGAAACTCTCTTTCGATATTTCCGGGGTAAACGTAGATTCACGTCGTTCGATCAGCCTGATTCCCGCTCTGGTAGCGGCAGGCGACAGGCTGGACCTGCCCGAAGTAGTCGTCAAAGGACGTGAAAACCTATACGTGTACCGACGGGAAACCGCCTTGATGAGCAACCGGGAAAAAGCGGCGTATGCCGCAGAAGCTCCGTATGCAGTCGTCCCCGGGATTCAAATCGGGGAACGCAAAAAGCAATTAGCATACAGCGTAGCAGTGAAATACAACCCGTGGATGGCGGACGCAAAGCTGGATATGTATGAAGACCTTTGCGGCTGCGGCAATCCTGCGCGGAGAATAGGCATCACCATGCTTGCCAACCGGATAACGCTAGAGAAAATAATAGAGCCGTACGAAATAACTCCCAGCATGGCATACGTGCAACCTGTCGTCGAACCGGTAAAGAGACGCGAAATCATCAGCGAGGCTTTTCTGGATTTCGTTGTAAACAAGACCGACATCCGCCCCGATTACATGAATAATCCGCAGGAACTGAAGAAAGTCACCGACCTCGTTGCCGGGATAAAAGACGACCCGGACATCACAGTCCGCGCGATCAACGTAATCGGCTACGCTTCACCGGAAGGCTTGCTGTCCAACAATCAACGGTTGTCCGAAGGCCGGGCCAAAGCACTGACCGATTATTTGGCTTCACAATTCGATTATCCGCGGAGTTTATACAAAGTCGCTTTCGCGGGTGAGAACTGGGACGGACTCAAAGAATGTGTAGAGGCGTCCCAAATGCCGTATCGTAAAGAAGTATTGGAGTTCATCGGGTCTTTCCCGGCCGAATGTGGCTACGCTGACCAAGTGAGGCGCAAAAAAACATTGATGAATCTGAAAGGCGGCGAGCCATACAGATACATCATCCGGGAGTTCTGCCCCTTGCTTCGCAAAGCGATTTGTAAGATTGACTTTGACGTCAGAAATTTCAGCATCGAACAGGCTAAAGAGGTGTTCAAAAGCCGTCCGCAAAACCTTAGCTTGAATGAGATGTTCCTTGTTGCCAACACCTACGAAAAGGGATCGCAAGAATTTATCGACCTGTTCGAAACTGCCGTGAAGCTATATCCCGACGACGTGACCGCCAATCTGAATGCAGCCACCGCCGCGTTGTCATGCAAAGATACGGTCTACGCCAAACGATATTTGAACAAAATAGAAAAATCACTCGATATCCCCGAATACCACAACACAATGGGAGTACTGGAAATGCTTTGCGGCAACTATGACAAAGCAGCATCACACCTGAACAAAGCAATGGAAGCCGGACTGCCGGAAGCCAAGCAAAATCTGGCAGAAATGGCAAAGAAGCAGGAGAATGCCATTCTTATCAGGCAACAACAGTCAAAGAAAAAACAGCAGAGATGAACAACAAAGATTACTAACAGAGATAAATAACAGATTTATAAACACCAAAAAAACAAGAAAGCATAACAAAAAACAACCTCCTACAGGTAAGCATTCACCTATAGTTTGCTTAGGGACCAAACTATCAAACGGGCAAAACAAAAGCTAAAGCAATTATTAAACATTTTATTTATAAAACAATGAAGAAATTATTTCATGGCTTTATTCGCCGCCACTCTCTCCGCTTGTTCCAATGAGAACAACGAGGTGACCCAAGAAACAACGAACCTGAAATCACTCGATTTTTCATTTGATGTCGCTACTCCTAAAACGAGAATGAGCGATGACGAAGTGACCACAGCAATAACAGCGGTCAGAAGCAATATTCAAAACATTACCATCGAGTATTTCAACGCATCCGATGCTTCGCTTGGCACGTATGACTTTACACCCGAGCAGGTAGCTACGGCAAAAGGTGACGACCAGACTGCCGCTGCTGCAGACCGCAAATCAGTTAATATTAGCAACATTCCCAGTGCTACGACTAAAGTGAACGTTTATATGAACGTCGATAAGAGTGCTGCCGACATTAATGACTTGCAGATAGGATACACAAAGATGGAATATCGTGGTACACCTGAAGATATCACATTGAAAACACCAGGAGGGGAAAGAACAGACGGCAGCACGAACGACCTTTACAGTGTCGAAGTTTCCGTGGCGCCTGTATTGTCACGTTTCGAGTTTCACGGTAAGGCATCAGACATTAAGGTGAATAGTTCAACAAGCGGTACACTACCAACCGAAGTTACAAACGGAACAAAAGATCAGGCTAAAGACCATGTAAGCGATGCTACAATTACAGCGGCAGAAAAGGCCGCTCAAGAAGCGTGGAGAAAAGCAAATCCGGGCTCTCCCGATCCGACATGGAGCTTCACATACACTGTCACGTATGAATACGATGCTGCATACACGATTACAGGTATTGACGGATATTATATGAATAATATTCCTCTCACCAAAGGTGGAAATCTGGTCATAAATGCCAACAACGGTACAGGTGACTGGAACGATGCTGCTAAGGAAAAATATAAAATAGATGGTGATATGGAAAAAAATGTTCGATACCACTGTAGAAGCAGACAAAGTTATCGCATACAATTTATTCCCTCAAACAGCAACAAACGGCACAGGTGCCAACACTACCGATGTAAAAACAAGTATGCCGCACTTCGTTCTGAAACTTACCACTAAAGCAAACGGTGCAACCGCCCCCCGCTGGCTGACAATCCGTGCATTGAAAGCTGCGGATGCACCTGGTTACCTCTTTCGACGCCGGCAAAGTATATGTACTGAATGCCGCCGATATTAATATTAATCAATAATTCCGCCAAGCTGAAAGTTACCGCCAACGGTACAGTAGGTCCTGAAATACCGGAACCGTAGACCGACAGATCCGAACCGGAACCGGTAGGCAAAGACCTCGACGTT
>ENA-OQAB01001559-OQAB01001559.1-human-gut-metagenome-genome-assembly--contig:-NODE-1559-length-10780-cov-3.229794_pt1 | contig 10780 bp, 11 predicted proteins | sample MGYA00242490_ERZ504517 | MGnify/ENA primary metagenome ERZ504517 (study PRJEB26092, sample SAMD00036298) | human gut metagenome | host: Homo sapiens | study: EMG produced TPA metagenomics assembly of... | reverse complement strand
AGATGCGTCCGTCCTTCACGACCGGTTCGAACGGCGAGGTGCGCCATTCGTCCACCGGATCGACCGGCATCACGTCGTAGTGGCCGTACACCAATACGGTCTTGGCTTTGGGATCGACGATTCGTTCGGCGAAAACAACCGGATTGCCTTCCGTGGGAAGTACCTCGGCATGGTCGGCACCGGCCTTCATCAGCGAAGCGGCCAGCCATTCGGCGCATCGGGTCATGTCGGGTTTATGATCGGATTGCGCGCTGATCGAAGGGATGCGCAACAGCTCGAATAATTCGTTGAGAAAACGGTCTTTGTTCTTCTCTATGTAACTCTTTACTTTATCCATGGAATTTGATTATTTGGTGAGTACGTATTGGTCTGCGAGTTCTCCGGTGATAGGCTGCTTCTTTGCATTAAGACGGCGCAGGCGGTTTTCCTCCACCTTGTAGTACTCGGGGGCGGGAAGCCCTATGCCGACTTTGGCGCGCAGCGTCAGCAGGTTGCCTTTTACCGTATAGTTTCCTGTCTGTTGAATCGGCTCTTCAGAACGATCCATATAGCTGGAATTCATCGTATAGGTGTTGTCGTTGTGAAGCGTGAGTTCAATCTCGATGCCCGGGCAGTCCGCAGCAGGAAAAAACCCCTTTGTAAGTTCCCTGGTAGTCGAGTGCGTTTTCGGCATTGTGCATGTCGGGTACCCCGGCAGTCGTCTTTTGGCGGGAGTTTCCTCCGCAGGCTGTCAGCATAATTGCGGCAGCGAGTATCAATAAAATGTTTTTCATCGATTTATATATTACAAATTTGTTTTATTTCCGCAATGATCCGCCGGGGCCAGCGCATCGGCCTCCGCCATCGTTTTCGCTTCGGTATATACGCGGATGATCGGTTCCGTATTCGATTTGCGCAAGTGTACCCAATTCTCCGGGAAATCGATTTTTAACACCGTCCGCATCGTTCACCTTTTCATTGGCATAACGGGATTTCATCTCACGCAATACTTTATCCACGTCGATGGCCGGTGTCAGCTCGATCTTGTTCTTCGAGGCGAAATAGGCCGGATAAGTCTTGCGCAGCTCGGTCATGGTCATACCTTTTCGGCCAGATAGGTCAGGAAAAGCGCGGCGCCGACCAGTGCGTCGCGGCCGTAGTGCAGTTCGGGGTAGATGACTCCGCCGTTGCCCTCGCCGCCGATGACGGCCCCGACCTCTTTCATCTTGGCGACTACATTGACTTCTCCTACCGCCGATGCAAAATATTCTCCTCCGTGCATTTGCGTTACATCGCTTAAAGCTCTCGAAGAGCTCAGATTCGACACCGTATTGCCGGTTTTGCGGGAGAGGATATAGTCCGCCACGGCGACCAGCGTATATTCCTCGACAAACATCGAGCCGTCTTCGCTGACGAAGGCCAGCCGATCCACATCGGGATCGACCACTACGCCCAGATCGGCCTTTTCGCGGACGATCGCCTTCGATATTTCGGTCAGGTTCTCGGGCAGCGGCTCCGGGTTATGGGCGAACTCTCCGGTCGGTTCGCAGTTGAGCTCCACGACTTCACATCCCAACTCCCGCAACAGCTTGGGTATGACGATGCCGCCGACGGAGTTCACCGCATCCACGATCACCTTGAAGTGCCGTTTCCGCACGGCTTCCGCATCGACCAGCGGCAGGGCCAATACCCGACGGATATGCTCGTCGTTGTAAGATTCCCGCGAAACGACCTTGCCGATATGGTCCACATCCGGGAAAACGAAGTTCTCGTCTTCGGCCAGCGCCAGCACCCGCTTGCCCTCGGCGTCGCTCAGAAATTCTCCCTCGGCATTCAGGAGCTTCAGGGCGTTCCATTGGCGGGGGTTGTGCGATGCGGTGATGATGATGCCGCCGTCGGCCCGGTGCGCCGTAACGGCCAGTTCGGTTCCCGGCGTAGTGCAGAGTCCGATGTTCACTACGTCCGCGCCGCAGCCCAGCAGCGTGCCTTCGATGATGTCGCCGACCATTTCGCCCGAAATACGGGCGTCGCGGCCCACGACGATTTTGAGCCTTTTCCCGGGTGCGGATTCGGCGATGAAACGCACGTAAGCGGTGGTGAATTTAACGATATCGAGCGGGGTGAGGTTCTCCGTCGCAGGGCCGCCGATCGTTCCCCGGATGCCGGAAATGGATTTGATGAGAGTCATGTCGCAAATATCTCTTTTCTTGTAGTCCGCCGAGCGGGATACAATATATTTATGGAAAATTTATCGTGGCGTATTTTTTGAAATTCGAGGTAAATGTAGTACTTTTATGCCAATTATGAAAATATAAAAACCGACACTATGAGAACCATACCTTCTTCCGAATTGATAATCAACGACGACGGATCGATTTTCCACCTGCACCTCAAGCCGGAGCAGCTTGCCGACATCGTCATCCTCGTGGGGGATCCCGGCCGCGTAGCCATGGTCGCTTCCTTTTTCGATACGCAGGAGTACAGCGTTTCCAACCGCGAATTCAATACCGTGACGGGTACCTACAAAGGCAAGCGGATGACCGTGCTTTCGACCGGTATCGGCATCGGCAACATCGACATTTCGGTTACGGAGCTCGATGCGCTGGCCAACGTGGATTTCGCCACGCGGCAGGAGAAGGCGCAGAAGCGGCAGCTCACGCTGGTCCGTTTGGGTACTTCGGGCGCCATTCAGCCCGACATCAAAGTGGGGCAGTTCGTCTTCGCCCGCACTTCGGTCGGCTTCGACGGTCTGTTGAATTACTACAAGGGGCGCAACGAGGTTTGCGACCTGGAGATCGAGAAGGCTTTTATGAAACATACGGGTTGGAGCGATTTGCTTCCGAAGCCCTATTTCATCGATGCGGATCCTTCGCTGGCCGAGCTTTTCCGCGACGTAACCATCGAAGGCATCACCATCGCCGCCCCCGGCTTCTATGCGCCGCAGGGACGCTGGGTGCGTCTCGAACCGGCCGACATCCATCTGAACGAGAAGATCGAGTCGTTCGACTATCACGGACGCCGGGTCACCAATTTCGAGATGGAAAGTTCTGCTTTGGCCGGGCTGGCCGCTCTCATGGGCCACAAAGCCGCCACGATCTGTACGATCATCGCTCAGCGGATCGCGCTGGACGCCTGCACGGATTATAAACCTTTCGTCAGAAAGATGATTCAGACGGCGCTCGATAAACTGGCGACGTTGTAACCGACCGGATTTCGGGAATGGTTCCGGGCAGCGACGCGAACCCGGAGCCGAGTTCGATGAATACCCGGGCACCGCAGCGGGATAGGATGGTTTCCCGATTCTTTCAGGTAGTAAAAACGAAATAGGAAACTTCAGACGCGGGGGCTGCCTCGGAATACCCAACCAATAAACAAAAGGCTTCAAAAGACTAACAGAAAATAAATTACATTAAAACCTATGAAATTTTCCGTATCAAGTTCTGCATTGCTCTCTCTCCTGGCCACGACCGGCAAAGTAATCAGCAATAAAAATACATTGCCCATCCTGGATTATTTCCTGATGGAGCTCAAGGGGGATGAGCTGCGGGTGACTACTTCCGATCTGGAAACCACGCTCGTGGGCTCGATTCGCGTGGCGGCGTCGAAAGCGAAGGCACCATCGCAGCTCCGGCTAAACTGATGCTCGATTCGCTGAAGGAGTTCGCCGAAATGCCTCTGACGATCGAAGTGAACGATCAGAACTGGGAGATCCGTTTTGAGTTGGAAAAGCGGTTCGCTCTCGATTCCCGGCGCCAGCGCCGTGAGCTATCCGGCGATCCCGGCTCTTTCGGCCGATTGCAAGGAGTTGACGCTCGATGTGGACGTGCTGGTGAACGGCATCAACAAAACGATTTTCGCCACGGCCGACGACGAGCTGCGTCCCGTGATGAACGGCGTCTATATCAACCTGGCCCCTTCGATGCTTACATTCGTGGGTACCGACGCCCACAAGCTGGTGAAATACGAGGTGGAAACCGCTAATGAAGTGGCTTCGTCGTTCATCCTGCCCAAGAAGCCGGCCAACCTGCTCAAATCGGTGCTGCTCAAGGAGGAAGACGCGATCAAGGTGAGCTTCGATTCGAAAAACGCCATGTTCCAGCTCAAGAACCATACGCTGGTGTGCCGCCTGATCGAAGGCAATTACCCGAATTACAATGCGGTGATTCCGACCGCGAATCCCAATAAGGTACTCGTCGATCGTATCGAACTGGTCAATGGCATCAAGCGTGTGGCCGTCTGCTCGAACCCCACGACCAACCTGATCCGCATGGACATCGCCGACAACCGGATGCAACCTTACGGCGCAGGACATCGATTTCTCGGTATCGGCCAACGAAACGATCAGTTGCAGCTACGAAGGTCAGAATATCACGATCGGCTTCAAATCGACGTTCCTGGTGGAAATCCTCTCCAAATCATCGATACGCCGACCATCGTCATCGAATTGGCCGATTCGACCCGTGCCGGCGTATTCAAACCCGTCTATGACGACAAGCAGTCGAGCGCGACGCTCATGCTGCTTATGCCGATGATGATTAACGCATAACCCGGATGGAGCTCAACCTCAAGCGGCCGATCATTTTCTTCGACTTGGAAACGACCGGCATCGACATCGCACGGGACCGCATCGTCGAAATATCGATGGTCAAGGTTATGCCCGACGGCGAGGAGATCGTCCGTACGCGGCGGATCAATCCGGGAATGCCGATTCCGGCCGAAGCTACGGCCATTCACGGCATTACGGACGAAGACGTGAAGGATTGCCCGCTTTTTCCGCAAATCGCCAAGTCGTTGGCCCAGTTTATCGAGGGATGCGACTTCGGCGGTTTCAATTCGAACCGCTTCGATCTGCCGATGCTGGTCGAGGAGTTCATGCGGGCCGGTGTGGACGTGGATTTCCGCAAACGTAAATTCATCGACGTGCAGAATATCTTTCACAAAATGGAGCAACGGACGCTGGTGGCGGCCTATAAGTTCTATTGCGGCAAGGATCTCGCGGATGCCCATTCGGCCGAAGCCGATACGTTGGCGACGTACGAAGTGCTGAAAGCCCAGTTGGACCGTTACGGGGAGTTGCAGAACGATGTCGCGGCTCTGGCTGAATTTTCCACGCGGGCGGAATCCGCCGACTTTGCAGGACGCATCCTCTATAACGAAAAAGGGGAAGAGGTCTTCGGATTCGGCAAATATAAGGGCCGTTCGGTCGCGGAGGTTTTCCGCGTCGAGCCGAGCTATTACTCCTGGATGATGAACGGCGATTTCCCGCTCTATACCAAGAAAATTATTACCGAAATCCGCTGCCGGGAGAAAAACGAGAAACAATAGACTATGCTGAAGGAACTGTGTTGTACCGCGATGTTGCTGACGGCCGGGGCGAACCTTTATGCCCAGGAGCCGCAGTCTATCGAGAAATCGCAGACGATCGTTTATATCAACGGTGCAAAATACTATGTCCACAACGTCCGGCACGGGGAAACGCTCTATTCGCTGGCCAAAAACCTATGGAGTGGCGGAACAGGTGATCGCCGCCGAAAATCCGCAGCTCGACTCAAGGGCTCAAAGCCGACCAGAGCCTTAAAATCCCGGTCGTGGAACGGGTGTCGTCGTACAGGAGCAGCTTTCTCCTAAAAAGCTGAAGAAGACCTTCGATCAGAACCGGCTGCAGAAAGGGCGAAAACTCTTTATGGAATTTCGAAGCGCTATGCGATCTCGGTCGAAAACCATCATGGAGGACAATCCCGGTCTGGATCCGATTCACCTGAAACCGGGTTCGGTCATTTTGATTCGCAAAAAGGCGGTCGGCAAGACCGACGCAGCGGAAAACACGGCGGCCTGGGAGCAGTACAAGGATCGCCTGAACCTGGTTGCCGAGGAGGGTTATATGTACCACATCGTCGCTCCCGGGGAGACGATGTACGCGCTGTCCCGTCGCTTCGGTACGACGGTTGAAAATCTGGAGCGGCTGAACGGTATTTCAGCGCAAGACCTCCGTTCGGGAAGTATGCTGAAAGTCCCCGGCGATGCAAAGTCCGCGACCGAGCCGGCGCCGGAAGAGCGATTCGGACAGCCCGAGCCAACGGAGAGCGATACCTTGACGACGGTCGAACCCCAGGTGAAAGAGGTGGATTTTCTGGCATTGAGCAGCGGAGAGCCGCTTCGTGTGGCGCTGTTGTTGCCGATGACCGATGGCGACAAACAGAATCCGAATTATCTCGATTTCTACCAGGGATTTCTCCTGGGGCTTGAAAAGATAAAGACCCAATACGGATACTCCGTTCGGGTCGATCTGTTCAATACCCGGCAGGAAAGCGACCGACTCCGTACGATTGTGGACGACGCCGATTTTCGGGCGGCCCGCTTGATCGTAGGCCCGGTTTACGAAGAGGAACTTCCTGCCGTAATCGGGTATGCCGAGGAGTATGCCGTGCCGGTCGTATCGCCTCTGGCCGATGTCAAGAACGTCGATAGCGATGTTTTGTTTCAGATGGCACCGCCCCAGATGCGGAAATATGCCAAAATCGAAGAACTGACTCAGGGTGAGCACAAACAGGTTACCTTGATCTACGGAGAGAAGAACGACCGGGAGTTCGAACGGGAAATTCTGGCTGCACTGCAGGGTGTACCTTACGCGCGGCATAATTATCGTTACGCTGTCAAGGAGGGCGACCAGGGGCTTTCGTCGCTGCTGGCCAATGGCAAGGACAACCTGCTGATTGTTTTGAGCGACAGCGGGCTCGAAGTGGACCGTATTCTGGCAGCCATCGCTTCGGCCAATACCAACCTCGTAGCCCGCGGCAAGACGCCTCCCCGTTTCACGATCGTCGGCAATTCGCGTTGGAACCGCTTCGGGAACCTCGATCGGGCGCTCTACTTCAAGGACCGGCTCGTGCTCTTCTCGACTTATCACGCCAAACGCGATGCCGAGGTAATCAAGACTTTCGACAGCGACTACATCAAAGCTTTCGGGGCGTTGCCGTCGCTCTACTCTTACCGGGGTTACGATGCGGCGATGATCTTCGTTCCGGCGATGTATTCCGACATCCAGTACGATATGGAGGGACGCCGCTACACGCCGCTGCAAACCTCTTATACGTTCCAGCAAATGCCCGGAGGGTCCAACCATGTCAACCAAAACTGGATGCGTGTGAGCTACCGACCGGACTTCACCATTACCGTAGATTGAAATGGCTTTAATACCCAACGGAATTCCCGAAAAAACGATCGAGCGGCTCAGCGAGTATCGCCGTACGCTGCTCGCCTGCCACAGGGAGGGCATTACCCACATTTTTTCGCACGTGCTGGCCGGGATTCACGGCATTACGGCTGTGCAAGTGCGTCGGGATCTGATGTTGATCGGGTTCTCGAGCGATACCAAGAAAGGCTACGACGTGAAGGTGCTGATCGATTTTATCAGCAACATCCTCGACAGCGAAAATCCGGTGAATATCGCCGTAATCGGTATGGGACATCTGGGGCAGGCCATCACCAAATATTTCAACGGGAAGAGCCTGAAGCTGCGGATCACGGTCGCGTTCGACGTCGATCCCGCAAAAGTGGATACTGCGATCGACAACATTCCGTGCTACCACATGGAGTGTTTCGAGAAGGTCGTCCAGGAGAACGACATCTCGATCGTCATCGTATCTTCGCCGACCAAAGTCGCCCCCGAACTGGTCGTGCCGATCATCAACGCCGGCATCAAGGGCGTACTCAACTTTACCTCGACACGCCTGAATTTCCCGCAAGGTATCTACGTGGAGAATTACGATATTACGACTCTTCTGGAAAAGGTTGCTTACTGCGTCAAGGAATCCGAAGAGAATAACGACAATAATTAAGGTGTCGATGCGAGTATTCCACGGCTTCGAAAATCTGCCTTCGTTCCGTTCGCCGGCGGCTACCGTCGGATCGTACGACGGAGTTCATAGCGGACACCGGGTTTTGCTCGACCGGATTCGCCGGGAGGCGGCCGCTGTCGGGGGAGAAAGTATCGTGCTGACCTTCGCCCCGCATCCCCGCGTGACGCTCGGTACACAGGAGCGGTTGCGGCTGCTGACTTCGCTCGAAGAGAAGATATACCTGCTCGACCGGTTCGGAATCGACAATCTGATCGTGATTCCGTTCGACCGGGCCTTCAGCCGGATTCCTTCCGAGAGTTTCGTAAAGGACTATCTGATCGGGAAGGTGGGGGTGAAGAATCTGGTCGTCGGTTTCAACCACCGCTTCGGCCACGACAAGGAGGGAGATTACCGGCTGCTCAACGGATTGCATGACGAGTTCGGCTTCCGTGTGACGGAGATCGAGAAACAGGATGTCGATGCCGAGAAGGTGAGTTCGACGGTCATTCGTCGTCTGATCGAGCGGGGAGAGATGAATAAAGCTGCCCGGATGCTGTCGCATCCGTATCTGTTGGCAGGCGATGTGGACTGCGCAGGACATATCGCCTCGGGAGAGGCTCTCAAGCTGCTTCCGCCTCCGGGTGAATATCCCGTGCGGATCGAAGGTAGGCCCGGTGTGCTTCGGATAACCGCCAAAGGTACTCCGGAATTATTGAGGACGGCGGGAAAAATGCCGTCGGGCCATATACTAATCGAGTTTTAACGCCATGCTGACAAGAGATTTCAAATTCAGAGTCTGGTATAAGGATACCGATCAGATGGGTATCGTACACCATTCGAATTACATCTGCTATTACGAAGCAGCCCGTTCGGAGCTGCTCCGCAGTTTCGGCTCTTCGTATGCCGATATGGAGGAGAAGGACGGCGTGATGATGCCGATTCTCGAAGTACACTCCAAGTACCTGCGTCCGGCTCATTACGACGAATTGATCACGGTTCGAATTTCCCTCCGGGAGTTGCCGAAAGGCGGACCGGCAAACGGCATGCAGTATTTACGATTCGAAGTAACTGAAATTACAACGAGCGGGCGAGCTGCTCAATACGGGTTCTACGGTTCTGGGTTTCATCCACCGCGATACGCGGCGTCCCTGCCGGGCTCCGAAAGGATTTATGGAGCTGTTGGAAAAAAACCTGTAATTCACGCTGTTTTTTACGAATCGCCAGTCGATCATTTCGGTTTTTCCCAAGAGGAAGATATTTCGGATTTTCGTCGATGGAGAACCCCGGATGGGAGTTCCGTACGATTTTATCCGATATAAAATAGCGGCGGCCCCGAAAAGGAGCCGCCGCTTCGATATACGGTAATTTACTGCTATTTCTCGATCAGTGAGATACTGCGTTGGATGAACTCCGTCAGGTTTTTGCCCTTGAGTAATCCGTTGGAGAGCAATGCCAGGTCGATGATCTGTTTGACGAGCTTGTTCTCGCCGCCGATTTCGCGCAGGCGCGTATCGCGCTCGTCGCGCAGGGTAACGATCTTCTTCGAAAGCTCCTCGCGCGTCGATTTCTCCTCGGGCGTGAGTTCCTCCTCTTTCTTGCCTTTGACCACTTCGTCGAAACGGCGCTCTTCGGCAACCGCAGCATCGATCTTTTTGGTGATGGTCTTCAGCTTGTCGCCGTAGCTCTTCTCCACATCGGCCAGGATGTCGATCACGATGGGGTTGTTGCCATTGACGGCGATCGTGAAGTTATCGGGCATCTGGCTGTAGAATTGGCTCATACCTCCGCTGCTGATGGCTGCCATCTCCTTCATGCGCCGCATGAATTCGTTCTGCGTAATCACCACGGGCGCAGCATCGGCCGCCATCGCTTCGAACGAAATGTTGTAGTGGATCTTCTCGTCCTTGGGCATCTGGCTTTCGAATACGGGACGCATGATCTCCTGCTGGGCCTCGCTCAGGGACATCTTGAGCGTTTCGTCTTTCTGGATGAGCTTGTCGATCACGTCGCTGTCCACGCGCACGAAGCGGGCGTCCTTGTGTTTCGACTCGTACCAATTGACATAGTGGTTGTCGAGTTGTCCGTCCATAACCAGCACGTCATAGCCTTTGGCCTTGGCCGATTCGAGGAACGAATTTTTCTCTACGGGATCGTCCACATAGAGGAAAACGACCGTACCGTTCTTGTCGGTCTGGTTACCTTTGACGACCTCCTTGTACTCTTCGGCGGTGAAATACTTGCCCTCGGTCGTCTTCCACAGCATGAAACTCTCTGCCTTCTCGGCGAACTTTTCGTCGGTGATAATGCCGTATTCGATGAAGATCTTCAGATCGTCCCATTTCTGTTCGTAGTCCGCACGCATCGTCGTGAAGAGCTCCTGCAAGCGATCGGCCACCTTGCGGGTGATGTAGTTCGAAATCTTCTTGACATTCGAATCGCTCTGCAGGTAGCTGCGCGATACGTTCAGCGGAATATCCGGCGAGTCGATCACGCCGTGCAACAGGGTGAGGTATTCCGGTACGATCCCCTCGACCTGGTCGGTCACATACACCTGATTGGAGTAGAGCTGGATCTTGTTTTTCTGAATTTCGAAGTTGTTCCGAATCTTCGGGAAGTAGAGGATACCCGTCAGGTGGAACGGATAATCGATATTCAGATGAATCGAGAAGAGCGGCTCTTCACCTATGGGATAGAGTTCGTGGTAGAACTCCTTGTATTGCTCGGCGGTGATCTCGGTGGGTTTTACGGTCCACAGCGGGGCGATGTTGTTGATGATGTTGTCCTTGTTGGTATCGACGTATTTGCCGTCTTCCACTCCTTCACCTTGCCGAAAGCGATGGGAACGGGTAGGAAGCGGCAGTACTTGCCGCAGCAGCTCTTCGACCTCGAATCTTCGCCGTATTCGAGCGTATCGGCCGAAAGGTGCAGTACGATCGTGGTTCCCCGGTCGCGTTGCTCGGTCG
>ENA-OQAB01001558-OQAB01001558.1-human-gut-metagenome-genome-assembly--contig:-NODE-1558-length-10782-cov-3.152229_pt1 | contig 10782 bp, 6 predicted proteins | sample MGYA00242490_ERZ504517 | MGnify/ENA primary metagenome ERZ504517 (study PRJEB26092, sample SAMD00036298) | human gut metagenome | host: Homo sapiens | study: EMG produced TPA metagenomics assembly of... | reverse complement strand
AGCGTCTATGCGGCCCTGCTGGACTGGTGCGACACGGCCTACATCACCAAAATCGGCCGGGCGTGGGAGGGGGCGGACGCCTTTTTCCCAGATTTGGACGCCGGCCCGGACTGGGAGATGGCCGAGGAGGAGGAGCCCCAGGAGCACGCGGGCATCCCCTTCCGCTATGTGACCTACCGGAGGAGGAAGCCCCCATGTATGTGGATGAAATTCGGGCCTATACGCCCCAAAATGAGCAGGAGGCGGCGGATCAGCGGCTGATTCTGGAGTACATCCGCCTGTTTCCGGACAACATTCTCACCCGGGACAACGAGATCGCCCATCTGTCCAGCTCCGGCTTTGTGGTCAATGCCGACGGCACCCGGGTGCTCATGGCCCACCACAATATTTACAGGGTGTGGGCCTGGACGGGCGGCCATGCGGATGGGGAGGGCGACCTGCTCTCCGTGGCCCTGCGGGAGGCCCGGGAGGAGACGGGGGTGGAGCATATCCGTCCCCTCAGCCCCGCCATCGCCTCCCTGGACATTCTGCCCGTGTGGGGCCACGTGAAGCGCGGGAAGTGGGTGCCCTCCCATCAGCATCTCAATGTATCCTACCTGCTGGTGGCCGACGAGAGCGACGCCCTCCAGATCCGGGAGGGGAGAACAGCCGGTGGGCTGGCTTCCGGCGGAGCGCCTGCTGGAGTACACCAACGAGTGGCAGATGGACGGCGTGTACGCCAAGCTGTTGGCCCGGGCGAGGGAGCTGCTGCGGAACGCATAAGTGGATTGCGTGGACGTGCCCTCTTGAAAATATTGGGACAATGTGATACAGTAAGGATGCCAAGTGTGCCGGCACACTTCTGTACTTTTGCTAGCAAAAGACAAATAACAAACTGACAGCAGATGGAGCCGGGGCGCAATTTTGTAAAAGGAGGAACAACATGAAACGGGCAAAAAAAGGATTGGCGGCGCTACTGTCTGTGTGTATGTTGCTGAGTCTTCTTCCTGTGACTGTCTTTGCGGAAGAGACTCCGGCAGCGGACACGCTGGAGGAAGCGGCTCCTGCGCCGATGGAGGAAAAAGGCGCCTATGACGCGCTGATGCAGGCGATCGAAGCCGCTCCAGATGGGGAGGAGACCACGGTCGTCCTGACGGGCGATATCACCGGGATGACCACGGATCAGATCATCACCATTCCAGAGAAGAAAAACATCGTGCTGGACATGGACTGCCACAGCATCACCGTGGCGTCGAACTTTACGGGCAGGCCGATTGTGAACAAGGGTACTCTTACGGTGACAGGCGACGGCGTCATTGATTCATCTGCGTCTGAAACCGGAGTGGGCGCAATCAACAACCAAAATATACTTACGATCGAAAATGGAACCTATCGCGGAGCGACCTATGCCGGCGGCGCGGCAATCCGGAACACAGGGGCGTCTGCGGTACTGACCATTGAAGACGGAACCTTTGAGAAGGCTACATGCGCGGTTTATAACGAGGGTACCGTAACGATTGAAGACGGAACCTTCACGGGGACTACGTGCAGCCAGTGCAACGGTAATGTTTGGGGATATACGATCCAGAATGGAGCTGCCGATTCCCAAATGACCATCAACGGGGGAACCTTTACAGGGGTACAGGGCGCGGTATCCGCTTCTGTGGGGTACTTCGAAATCAACGGCGGTACGTTTAAGTCGGTCAAGTGTGTCAACGATTCCAAGCACACGGCCACGTTCTACGCCCTCTATGTGGCGGGTGAGGTCGGCGTGGTAAAAGCCGTAATCAATGGCGGTACCTTTGAGACAGAGGGAACGTATACCGCGGCTCTGATTGGAAACGACAACACTGGCGGGGACGGGGGCATCAATGAAAAGGCCACCGCGGTCATCAACGGCGGCGTCTTTAAGGCCCCGGAAGGAGTGCCTGCCCTGAAAGGTGCGGAAAAGACTGGTAACCCCATCATTTATGGCGGCACGTTCTCCAGTGATGTGAGCAAGTATGTGGCGGAGAATGCCGCGATAACCGAAGGCCCAGACGGTACGTTTACCGTAAACGAACTGGATGAAACGAATGGTGTGGCCGAGGTGGGCGGTAGGTACTACGCCAGCCTCCAGAAGGCGGTCGACAACGCCGGGAAGGGCGAGACGGTTACTCTGCTCCAGGATACGGCGGAGGATATCGTAATCCCCGAGGGAGCGGAGCTGACCCTCAATCTGAACGGAAAGACCTTGGCCAACCACGAGAACCACACGATTACCAACAAGGGCACTCTGACCATCACCGGCGGCGGCACGGTGGACAACGTGACCCACGCCAGAGCGGCAATCCAGAATGAGCCCGGCGGCAATGTGGTGCTCAACGGAGGCGCGTATACCCGCAGTAAAGAGAACGGACAGAATGCCGAAGCCAGCGGCGGGAATTCCTATTACAACATCGTCAACCACGGCACCATGGAGATCAATAGTGGAGTTTCCGTCACGCAGAACGGCCAGTTCTCCAGCATGATTGAGAACGGCTGGTATAACGGAAGTCAGAATACAGGTGGAAAAAACTCCGTGCTGACCATCAACGGAGGCACCTTCTCCGGCGGCCTGAACACGATCAAGAACGACGACTATGGCGAGCTGGTCATCAATGACGGCACCTTTACCAGCATGTCCCAGGCAGCGTTCCTGAACTGGAATGTGGCCACTGTCAACGGCGGTACCTTCGATGCGGCGGGCGCCTCCAACGGCGTCATTCTGAACGGCTATATCGACGGCACCATGGATCAGGGCAAGCTGACCATCAACGGCGGTACATTCAACGCCGGGGAAAAGACGGTAATCACCACAATGGGCGGTGGAACCCACAGCGGCGATATTGAGATCACCGGCGGCACGCTGAACGGCTCCGTTGTCCTCACGGACAGCAGCGAGGGCGCCCGGCTGACCATTACCCAGAAGGCCAAGGTTACCGGAAACGTGACCAACAGCGGCAAGGCGGATGTGGCCATCACCGACGGCGCCACCGTGAGCGGCCAGGTGTCCAACAGCACCGCCGGCGGCACCATGAGCGTGGTCAACAGCACCATCGGCAGCGTGCCCGAGGGCACCACCGCAGAAACGATCGTCATTGTCAACAGCACTGTGGATGGAACTCTGACCACGAATACTGCCGAAAATGCGGCGGTGATGGTGGGCGGCAAGACCTATGAGACCTTGGGTGCGGCGATCACAGCGGCCAAAGCCGGGGACACCATCTACGTCCTGAAGGACATCCCAGAGGCGGCCGGCATTGCCGTGCCCTCTGGTAAGAACTTTACCATTGATTTTGGCGGCCACGCCTATACCCTGAAGGACCCGGGAGCGGGCTCTGCCGGAACGGAGAGCAATGGATTCCAGTTCCTGAAGGATTCCACCATCACCCTCAAAAACGGCACCGTCCGTATTGCCGAGGGCACGACCTCCATCAAGCGCATCATTCAGAACTATGCAAACCTGACCCTGGAGGATATGCACTTCTTCGCCGAGCATCAGGCGGACGGCGAGGACTACGCGCTGAGCTTCAACAATGGCAGCATCATCTTCAAGGGAGATACGGATATCGTGACCACCAGCGACGAAGCCATTGCGTTTGATGTCTGTAAGTATAGTAGCTATCCTTCTACCAATGTCACCTTTGATGAGAGCTACACCGGCACCATCAACGGCAAGATCGTGTATGACAGCACCGTCGCGGACACACACAAGCTGACCATTCAGGGCAACGGCACCTTCGGTGCCATTGAGGCGGCCAGCGGGGCCGCAGAGGCTGCAAAGAGCGGCATCGAGGTCACCAGCGGTCACTTTGCCAAGCCCGTCAACGAGGACTATTTGGCTGACAGCGTCAAGGCCCAGTTGGAGAGCGCCTCCAACCCCGAGGCTCCCTACAGCTACTATCCCAGCCTAGAGGCCGCCCAGGCCGCTGCCCAGCCGGGCGACACCATTACCGAGGTAAACGCCACGACTGGCAAGACGAAGTACACCGTTACCCTGGACTATGCCGACGGAGAGACGGCGAACAGCCTTTATACGGTCGCTGAGGGGACCGAGCTCACCCTGTCCACTCCCAGCCGCTCCGGCTACACCTTTGAGGGCTGGTATGACGGCAGCAGCCGGGTGAGCAGCCCCTACAAAGTGATGAAGGATGTTACCCTGACTGCGGAGTGGGACTACAACGGCGGCAGCTCCTCCTCCGGCTCGACCCGGTACACGGTGAGCGTGGAGGACACGGACAACGGCAGCGTGAAGGTGAGCCCCACCCGCGCCTCCAAGGGGAGCACGGTGACTGTCACCGTGAAGCCCGACGAGGGGTATGAGCTGGACGAGCTGACCGTCACCGACAAGAACGGCGATTCCGTCAAGCTCACCGACAAGGGCGACGGCAAGTACACCTTCCAGATGCCCGCCTCCAAGGTCACGGTGGAGGCCGTGTTCACGGCGGTGGAGCCGGAGCCGGAGGGCCTGCCCTTCACCGATGTAACGAGCGGCGACTGGTTCTATGACGCCGTGGCGTATGTGTACGACAAGGGAATGATGGAGGGGACCACGGACACCACCTTCGCCCCCACCATGAACCTGACCCGGAGCATGATCGCCCAGGTGCTCTACAACCTGGAGGAGCGGCCGGAGGCACCCGGCGCGGCGGGCTTCACCGACGTGGCGGCGGGCGCATGGTACGCCGACGCGGTGAACTGGGCGGCGGCCCGCGGTATCGTGAAGGGGTACGACACCGGCGCGTTTGGGCCGGAGGACAGCGTGACCCGGGAGCAGCTTGCGGCGATTCTGTACCGCTATGCCCAGGTGAAGGGCTATGACACCACCCAGGGCGGGATGGCCGTGCGGGAGTTCAGCGACTCCGCCAGCATCTCCGACTGGGCGCAGGAGGCCATGGCGTGGGCGGTCAACGCGCAGGTGCTCTCCGGCAAGGGGAACGGCGTCCTGGATCCCCAGGGCACCGCGACCCGCGCCGAGGTGGCCCAGATGCTGATGAACTTCGGCGAGCACGTGGGCTGAACACAGTTCCATTCAAAGAGCAATAAAAGAGCCCCCCGGAATCCCATTGGGATTCCGGGGGGCTTAGTCTGTCCGCAAACTCTCCGGCTAAAGCGTTCAGATAGACTGATAAAAAATTGTCTATTATGACTAAGGATATGAAGGGGGGCTTTCCGTTGTACTGCAAGTTTTGGGGATGAAAGAGAAGGGAAGTAGTGTCAAAAAAGGGGCAAATAATTAGCGACTGCTGAAAAAGTGGAATTCTCTGTTGTTGGATATTGAACAAATAAACGATATGACAATTATTATTTAATCAAAAATAAACGTTTTAATAAAAATGTATTAGAAATGGAGGCGCAGCTATGATGACTGAATTGAAGCGGGCAGGTGGAAACGAGCCGCGGGACTTTAAGGAGCTCTCGCTGGAAGAGCTGCGCCGCGGATACGTCATCCATAGAGATGGTACTTACACCTGCATTTTCTGCGGCGCGTCTTTTGAGACAGGCGTCATCTATCACAGCCGCGGGCGTGATGTGACGGCAGAGCGGGCGATACGGGAGCATATGCAGGAAGTCCACTCCGGCACATTCTGGCCCATGCTGGAGCTGGATAAGACGCTCAACGGTCTGACCGAGGTGCAGAAGACGCTGCTATCCTGCATCTATGAGGGGAAAAGTACGGACGAGATCGGTGAGATCATGGGAATCAGCACTGCCACAGTACGCGCCCACAAATTCAACCTACAGAAAGCCAAAAGGGAGGCCAAGATCCTGCTGGCTCTGTTGGAGATTCTGGAAGGCGAGGAGCCGCCTGTTCCCCGCCCGGTGCACGGAGAGAGCGGAGCGGAGTCTTCCGGGATAGAACAGACAGATGACCTGTTTTCACTCAATATGCTGCACCCATTTTTTACACAGTTCCGGTATAAATAGGGGGGACGATATGGAACGGCCGAGCCCAGGGCGGAGAAAGATCTGGAACATAACCATGTTTATCATCAGCTATGCGCTGAACAATCTGGTCAGCGGCATCATCTATGATACCTATGTCAATTACATGCAGGAGATGGCGCGTTCGGTAGCGACATCCTTTTGGGCGTTTTATGGGTATGCGACCTTTATCAGTGCTCTGATGCTGCTGCTGATTCCGAAGACGGGCTATAAAAAACTTTTGGTGTTCTGTTCGGCCTCCTGTGCGGCGGCCCTGTTGAGCGCGGTATTCATGCAGACTGAGTCTGTATTCTTTCTGACCACTCTGCTTGCACTGGTAGGCATTCAGCTCCATTATATTATGCTGGCGCCTTATGTGGCGGTGTTTACCGACCAGAGCAACAATATTGACTGGTATACGCGGGCCTACTATCTGGGTTACCTGGGGTATTTTCTTACTACTTATCTGGGCGGCGTGCTGACGGTCAAGATGTTTTCCCTGCGGGCGGGCGTGACCTATCAGGCGGCAAAAACACTGACGGAACACGTCGACACCATGGCGCCCGGGCTGCGGGAACACTACCTACAGGGGAACCGGGATGTGCTGCTGCTTGTTGCAGTGCTCGCGCTGGTTGGACTGATTCCCGTGCTTCTTATCCGGGAAGAGCGGGAAGACCACTGCATCGCCATATCAGAGCAGGTTCCCTGGCGGCAGCGGCTACGGGAGATGCGGCAGGCTCTGCTCCAACGGGATGCGGTGATCTATCTGATCTACTGGGTGCTGATTTCTTTTGGTATGGGACTGTTCACTTCCTATTATTCGATTTTCCTCAACCGAAATCTGCACATTGACCGGGCGACATCTTCACTGCTGGTCTCCCTGTCCTATCTGGCCATCGTTCTCTTCCTGCTATTCACCCCGGCGGTGGTCAGACGGTTTGGGCAGATTGTGACGCTGGGCGGTGTGGCGATGCTCTCCGTTCCGTTTATGCTTCTTATCGCCAACGGCGACCGGTTTGGCCAATTTATGGTTCCAGTCGTGGGCATCGCCCTGTTTATGCGTTCTGGCTTGATCAACCTCAGTTCGCCGGTGGACAGTGCTTTGTCCATGGAGCTGGTACCACGCCAACTCCGCCCGGCCTTTGCCTCTATGATCAATCTGGCGGCGGGGCTCGCCAGTATTCTCAGCGGTTGGTTTACCGGGAATGTGCTGTTTGTGGAACAGGAGGGCTACCGCACGGCCTATTATATTGCCTCCGGTATTTATGTGGTGGCCTGCATGCTGTTGATGGCCGGTCTGTGGAAATACAACCGGGCGGCACCGAACAAGGAGGAGGGGAGATCATGAGACGTTGCGCTTCCGATGCACAAAAGCTGGAGCAGCTTCGGCGGCTGATCCGTGAGATCGAATATCTGAAATATACACTTAACTCCACGCTTTACTGGGACAAGATGACCTACATGCCGGAGAAGGGGCTGACCTATCGCAGTGAGGTGATGTCCTTTCTAGGCGCGCAGCTCTATGAGCGGTTTCGCTCGCCGGAGCTGCGGAGCCTGGTCGATCATTTTTCCCGGCAGAAGGACGCTCCACCCCAAGTTTCCGCAATGGTTCGAAGGGTAGAGAGCAACTACATTTATATCAATAAGATCCCGCAGGAGGAATATCAGGCATACATTGCCCTCATTGCAAAGGCTGAGCAGGTATGGGAACAGGCACGGGAAGCCAATGACTTTCAGCGGTTTGCTCCCTATCTGGAGCGGATTGTGGATACCTTCCGGGCTTTCGCCGGATATTGGGGGTACGAAGCGGAGCCTTACGACGCCCTCATGAGCTTCTATGAGCCAGGGACTACCGTACAGCAGATGGATCGTCTGGCGGATGAGCTGAAACACTTTGTGATCGACCTGTTTCAGACACTGCAGGCCCGTGGAATGCCATGTGGGGAACCGGCGGAAGGGCGGTTTCGCCTCCCGCTGGAGGAACAGCGGGCCCTCTCGCAATATGTATTGGAGACAATCGGATTTGATTTTGCATCAGGCCGTCTGGACGAGGGACCTCATCCAACAACCCTGGCAGCTTCACCGGGCGATGTCCGAGTGATCACATCCTATCAGGCGGAGGATTTCCGCTCCGGTCTGTTCAACACCCTGCACGAAGGCGGTATGGGCCTTTATGAACAGGATATTGATCCGGCTCTGCTGGGGATGCTTCTGGGCGAAGTGGCATCCTTTGCCACCGAGCTGGCGGAGGCCCGTCTTTATGAGAACATCATTGGCCGGAGCGCCGGATTCTGGGAGTATCTGTTCCCAAGAATGCAGCAGCTCTGCCCCTCACTGGCTGTGGGCGAGCGGGAGACGCTCTTTCAGTCGGTCAATCAGGTCCGTCCCACGTTGATCCGGAACAATGCCGATGAGCTGACCTATATTCTCCATATCCTCATACGCTATGAGGTGGAGAAGGATCTGATCCGCGGAACGCTGTCTGTGGCGGAGCTGCCACAGGTGTGGAGACAGAAATACACCGATTATCTGGGAATCACACCCCGGAATGACCGGGAGGGCGTCCTTCAGGATATCCAATGGGCTGCGGGCTATATGGGCTATTTCCCCGGTTACCTTACCTCCAATTTGATGGCCGCACAATTTGCCGCCGCACTGGAGCGGGAACTGGGGCCCCTTCGCCATTTGTTGGCTGCCGGGCGCTTCCGGGAGATCCATCAGTGGCTGGCAACGCGGATCCACCGCTTCGGAGCGATCTATCCGCCGGGCGAGCTGGTGAAACGGGCCACAGGGGAACCCCTCCGCTCCACCTACTTCATCAACTATCTTCGGGAGAAGTATACTGAGGTATACCAGTTGAAAAAACAATAAGGAGAGAATGAAAAATGTCCAAACTGTTTTCGAAGCTTGGGATGGGCGAAAAGACCGCGCGGAATTTCATTACCATCCTGCTCATCGCCGCAGGCGGTGCCATCATCTACGGCCTGCCCTACTTCCGGTATGACTACTATGACGCCTATTTGGAGGTTTATCATCTGACCAACACCCAGATGGGCGTCTTCGGAAGCATCTTCGGCGTCTTTGGTATGATCTCCTACTTGTTCGGAGGTTACCTGGCAGACCGGGTCAGCATCCGCCTGCTGCTGACGGTGTCGCTGGTAGGAACCGGACTGGGCGGCTTCCTCCACCTGCTCCCCCTGACCTTCCCCATGCTGGTGGGCCTGTATGCCTTTTGGGGCTTCACCTCCCTGTTTCGCGTTCTGGCCCGCCTGTGTGAAAGCCGTCCGCGTCTTGTCAAGCCCGGAAGACAAGGGCAAGTCCTCGGCTGGTTCGAGGGCGGCCGCGGCGTGACCGCCGCCGTCATGGCGCCTCTGGCTGTCGTGGCCTTCCGGATCGGTCTGAGCGCCAGTAATATGGATGACAAGATGGGCATGCGCTATGTGATTATCTTCTACTCTGTTCTTACAGTGCTGAGCGGACTGCTGGTGTTCTGGAAGATGCGGGACGAGTCCACCATTGAGAAGAGTGAGCGTATTACCTTCCGGGATCTGGGCAAGGTGCTTAAAATGCCTGCCATCTGGATCATCGGCCTGGTGACCTTCTGCAACTATGTCTTTACGCTGTCCCTGTACTACTTCACCCCCTACGGCACCTCGATTCTGGGCATGAGCGTCACCTTCGGGGCGATTCTGGCGGCCTGTAAGCGTTTCCTGTGTCCTGTTTCCAACGTGGGCGGCGGCTACCTGGCCGACAAGGTGGGTACCAGCTCCCTGCTGTTCACCTCATTCATCGCCATGGCGGTGGGCACTGTGGCCATCCTGTTTCTGCCACAGGCCACGGCCTCGGTTCTGCCGTTTGTGATCCTGTTCCTGGTAATCTATTTCTTCTACAATGTCAACTATGCCCTGACCTGGGCCATGATGGACGAGGGTAAGATCCCGGAGCGGTATTCCGGAACGGCGGCCGGCATTATCTCCACTGTAGGTTATCTGCCGGAGATCTTCTGTTCCCTGCTGGCGGGTGTGCTGATCGACGGCTATCCGGGCGTCACCGGCTACCGCTACTATTTTGCCTTCCTCATCGTAATGCTGCTTCTAGGCGCAGGCATGGTGTTGGTTTGGAAGCGCTTCCTGAAGAAAAGTCAGGATAAGTAAGCCTCTCTTCGGAAAGGAGAACGTTCTTGTGGAACAACATATACCTGGTATTGTGCTGAAGGACGGCCTGACGCAGCCGGTTTTTGATTATAAAAGGTGTCTGTTTGAGAAGGTCTATGTGGAGACGCCGGTAGATACAGACGGAGACGGCCGACTGGATCTGATCGCAGTCTACATCCGCCGCCCACTGGAAACCACCCAGGGGATGAGGGTGCCCGCGATCTATGTGGCCAACCCCTACATGCTGGAGTGTAATGAGGATTGGTATGTCCCCCACGATGTGGACCGGGATGTGAGTCCCTATCCCCAGCAGCACATCACCGAGTCGGACATCACATTTGACCCGTCCACAGTATCCTTCCCCCAGCCCAGATACCCCAGGGCCACCGTCGGCTATGCGGATACCGCGCCAACGGAGGAGATCCCGTTGGACTGCATCAGTGACTGGTACAGCTACTTCAACTCCCGTGGCTACGCCTCCGTGTTCTGCGGCGGCCTGGGTACCCGGGGATCCCAGGGATTCAACTGCTGCGGTTCCCCGGAGGAGACGGCGGCATTCAAGGCGGTCATCGACTGGCTCAACGGCCGCTGCCGGGCCTTTACCAACCTGACGGACAACATTGAGATCCGGGCGGACTGGTGCACCGGCAAGGTGGCCATGTCCGGCAAGAGCTACCTGGGGACGATGTGTATCGCGGTCGCC
>ENA-OQAB01001557-OQAB01001557.1-human-gut-metagenome-genome-assembly--contig:-NODE-1557-length-10796-cov-4.640172_pt1 | contig 10796 bp, 5 predicted proteins | sample MGYA00242490_ERZ504517 | MGnify/ENA primary metagenome ERZ504517 (study PRJEB26092, sample SAMD00036298) | human gut metagenome | host: Homo sapiens | study: EMG produced TPA metagenomics assembly of... | reverse complement strand
AAAAGGAAGCTTCCATTTTCTGAAAAGCAGGTCAAAGGAAATTGGCTTTTTTGCTGCTTCCGGATCCAGACGGCAGCTGCTGCGGGAGCTGGAGAGAATGAGAGAGCAGTCCTTGTCCATAAATCGGCACAGTCCCCAAAGTGCTTCCAGGACAGAGGACTTCCCACAGCCATTTGGCCCATACAGAGCGATCACGGGGAGGAAGGTTTCCTGATCCCCCGGAGCGGTCAGAAGAGAGCGTTTGTGTTCATTGATGGGAGCAGGGAAAAAATCAAGAAGCGTTTCATTTTGAAAAATACGGTAATTTTGAAAAATAAACTGATTCAGCATAGCAGTAACCCTCCAAAAACATGAGAAAAAAACTCATAAAATACAGCTGATTTTATGTTAACACAGCAGAAAAACAAATGCAATAAATGAGAAAAAATCTCACAAAAATTCCGCCAGGGAGGGAATGAAACGAATGGGTTATTCCTATCTGCAGCGTTGAATATAAGATAAGATAGAGAAAATATAATGAGAAAAAATTCAATGGTAAAAAATAGAAATATAACGCCTGGTATAACGCGGTATCTGTTATGATAGGGTTAAGCAAATTTTAGAAGGAAAATGGAAATAAATTAATCTTTTTTTAATGAAACCTTAATTTGTAACCAGATTGTAACTCCTGTATGGTATGATTTGCTTATACGGACCGGGGAGGCCGTAAAAATCTTAAGAGAGAGGAGAAAAAGTATGGAAGGACAGAAAAGACCAAGGGTGTTTCTGCAGAAGCGCTATAACACCCAAAAGCGTTTCCTGGCGCTGATGCTGGCGTTCGCGATGATCTTTACCAGTGTGGGTACAGATCTGAACGTGGCCTATGCAGCAGAAGGAAACAGAGTCGACTTCGAGATCTACGGAGCAGATCTGGTGGAAGCCATCAATGATGCAGTAGAAACCCAAAGCCCGGTGACAGCGGATGATCTGAACTTTACCAATGGAGCCATTGAAAAGTTCGATGCCCTGTTCTTTGGCGAGGGCAAGGTCTACGAAGTATTTCCCCCGGTGGAAGGCGGAGATATGGACGCAGAAGTAAGAGTGTTCGTTCGTCTTCCTGAGGATGCCGATGATATGTATATGGTCACAGGCGATGAGGAAGTCATCTTCTTATACATAAATAACGGAGAAGACACCATTAGCTGTTCCACAAAGATCATCCGCACGGTAGATGGGGAAGAAAAGGTCAAGAGCACCAAGCGGATCACAGTCAAGAGCTATGAAGACAAATTTGGTGAAGAAGAGAGCAATATCATTTCAAAGCCGGAAGAAACATTGCCGGCTGTGCCTGAAACAAGTGCTCCGGAAAGTCAGCCGGAGGAAACCCCGGCCGAAACACTGAACCCGGCTGAGACAACAGCTCCTGAGGAGACCACCATCCCTGAGGAAACGGAAGCTCCCGATGCGACAGAAGAATCTTCCGAGACAGAAGAAACAACCGAAGCGCCGGAGAGCACAGAGGCTCAGGAAACAGAAACCTCCGAAGAAACAAAGGAAGAGGTTACAGAGGCTGAAACAGAAGCCACAGAGGCAGAGAAAGAGGAAACGGAGGCTGTTGAGGAGACTGAAGAGCCGGAGACAGAGACTGATGAGGAAAAATCTCAGGATGATTCCGCAGTAACCCTTTCCTCCATTTCCCGTCATCAGGTACCTGTGGTAGCTGTGAAGGAAGATGCAGAGCTGATCGAAACTGAGGCTGAAGAAACCGAGAAGGAAACTACAGCTGCTCCTGAAAAAGAGACAACGGCCGCTGAGGAAACCACTTCCAAAGAAACAACCGCAGCGCCGGAGGAAAGCACAGAAGCAACAGAGGAAACCTCCACAGAGGCTGAAAGTAGTGAAGAGGCTACAGAGTCTGAGGAAGCTACAACTGCTCCTGAAACTCAGGAGACAGAGGAAACTACAGAAGCTGAGACCGAAGTTCCTGCCGAGACGGAGACGACAGCGCCTGCTGAGACAGAGACTCAGGCACCCGTTCAGTCGGCAACTCCAGCTGAACCGGAAGAGGGAAGCAAGCCCGCTGCCACAGATACCGACCTGGTTGGTATGGGATGGTGCAGTACGGCGAAGGCGTATACGACAACTTTAAAGGCTTTAAAGGTATTTGAAAGTCAGATTGAGCTTACAGCAGATGTAGCCGGTGCTGAAAATGTTACGGTTACACTGAGCGCAATGCCTGGAGTAGTTCCGGAAGGAAGTTATGTTGAGGCAGAGGCGATTACAGATGAAGATCAGCTGAATTTGATGAAGAAGGAAGCTGATAAAAAGCTTATGAAGAAAAATTTGGCTGCAGTAGATATCTTTGCAGCTGATGTTATGCTTTATGACGCAGACGGCAATGAGATTTGGCCGGACGGAAATGTAAAGGTTACATTTGAGGGAACCGGAATAGACGGTGGTTCTTCGACTGTATACCATATAAATGAAGGTTCCACGTATGCTAAGATTGAAGCTGAGGAAACCTATTATTATGAAGTAAACTTCTATTACAACAATGGACAGGAAGATGTACTTATCTCTGGCGTTCAGTATGTAAAAGAAGGTGAAAGGGCAATCGTACCGGATGCTCCTGAACAGGAAGGAAAGAATTTTGTGGGATGGGAGCCGGAATTGGGCCCGATCACAGAAGACACAAACTTTTATGCTCAGTATGCAGAAAATGCTGAACAGATCCATTTGACAGTTAACTACCAGTATAAGGATGGTTCCATCTGCAGCACAGCCGTGGGTTGCAGAGGTTCAGGCAGGTGTAAAATGTGATTATACCGTAGAATCACCGTCAATTGATGGATTTGAGCCAGATCAGAAAGAAGTCGTATTTAAGGATGCATATGATACAGACCAGACAGTAACAGTAACATATACGGGTGCTGAGGGCAGATATCAGATTGAGCATTGGTTATTAGATGTTCAGGGAAATAAAACCGGAGAGCCGGCAGAGACAGAGACAGCAGTTGGTGAGGTAGGAAACTATACTCAGGCTGTATCTAAGGAGTATGAGGGCTTTACTGCAAGAGAGATTTCTCAGGTGAAGATTGGCTCTGACGGCAATACGGTTGTAGAGGTTCTGTATGAGCGAAATAGCTATACTTTGACCTGGAATACCGGAGAGGGTGGAAGTTATATCGCACCGTCTGAAATCGTATATGGTGCAGCAGTTGAAACACCTGCAAAAGATCCGAGCAGATTAGGATATGATTTTGCAGGCTGGGAGAATCTGCCTGCAACAATGCCTGCGCAGGATACAGTAGTGACAGCCAAGTGGAATCCTGCTCAAAAAGCAGACTACAAGGTTATCTACTGGAAGGAAACTCTGACAAAGGGTGAGTATGCAGTAGGTGAGATTACCTATGGTAAAGGCGGATTCGTTGGAAACAATATCCCATATTCTACACAAAAGAACTATGAGGGCTTCAAGCTGAATGAGACTAAGTCGGAAGGGAATGTAGAAATCACACCTGATGGTATGGCGGTAAAGAATGTATATTATGACCGCGAGACGTATACCATTAAGTTTATGAGAAAAAAGAGCAGGAAATGGTATGAGGATACAAACCTAAGAATCACAGCCCGCTATGGCGAAGATGTTTCCAAACAGTGGGAGAAAGCCTGTGAAAAAGATGGATGGGGACCCAATAAGGATGAAAGTTGGGGTGAATCTATTATCCAATATACTTTAATAGCTAATATGCCTGCTGAATCATCTGACAATGTATGAGAAAGATCCAACTGGTTCTGAAAAGATGATTTACTATTATGTAGAAGGCTTAGAGGGAAACAAAGAGGTATATGCTAGGTTTAAAGTAGGGAGAGGCGTTTCTTTGTCAGAGGAAGACAAGCAGCCTATTACTGGATTTACATTTAGCGAATGGAAGAAAGAAAGTAATTCATTGCCGTGGGAGAAACCGGCTGATCTTTGGCTTTATTATACCCGAAATTCCTACGAACTCTACTTTGAAAACTGCGAAATGGATCCAGCATCCATCAAATTTGAGGCTTTGCTGTCAACAGGAAAACCATTGCGTGAACCAGGACGTCCGGCAAATGTAGATGATGATTACGAATTTGCTGGCTGGTATCTTGATCCTGCATTTGAAAATCCGGTTGACTGGAATGCTGCTATGCCTGCAGACAACATAAGGATTTATGCTAAATGGCAGGCTCCTGAATACACAGTATCTTTTGAAACAAATGGTGGTAATTTTATTGACCCTATTACAGTGACGAAGGGAGATCAGATTGAACTTCCGCGGGATCCTGAAAAGGAAGGAGATACTTTCCTGGGATGGTATACAGATGCTGACTTCGTTAAGAAGTTTATCTCCGAGTCAAAGATTGTAGAAGATATTACACTTTATGCTAAGTGGGAAAGCTCTGAAACAGTTACTTATACGGTACGATATGTTACAGAAGTAAATGGAGAGCAGAAAGATATTTGGGATTCAAAGGAAGGAACTGCTAAGTTAGGTACGTCTGTGACGGAAGAGGCAGTTGCTGTTGAAGGCTATTATCCCAGATCCATGTTCCTGACCAGAAATATTTCAAAGCCAGGTATGGTTATTACCTTTGAATATGATCCGGTTCAGACATGGCAGTATACTGTAAAATATCTTTTAAAAGATGACAGTATACCTGTTGCAGATGAAGAAACATTTGAAACCAGTAATCATGCAGTAGCAGTTAATTTTAAACACATTGACGGATATACTTTGGTATCCGATCCTGTGGTGACTGTAACAAAGGATTCGGCGGAAGCGGTATTCTATTACACAACTCAGAAGGCTATTTATCATACACAGCATTGGCGTGAGGGATTGACCGGAGAGTTTGGACTTTATTCTATAGATACTGTTTCTGATGTGGCAGCAGGAAATACTGTACAGGCAATACCAGCGACTTATGAAGGATTCACATATGATTCCAATCATGCTGGAACAGTAGCAAGCGGAACAACCGATATCCAGAATATTTTAACTATGAAGCTGTACTATACAAGAAATCAGCATCAGGTTAAATATGAGATTACAGGAGATATTCCTTATGGAGTTGTGCCGCCGGTAGAGAGTACACATAAGTATAAGACTCAGATAGACGTTGAAGTTCCTTTGAATGTTCCGGGATATACATTTAGTGGATGGACAACGGAAGATGTTCAGGTGAATAATAATAAGTTTGTAATGCCTGATAAAGACGTTGTTCTTAAGGGAAGCTTGACCGAGAATGCAGCAGTACGGATTAGCTACAGACCAGATGATGCAGAGCACGGAAGCGTAACCTTAGAGGGAGAAGATGTAGCACCTGCAACTGGAAATCCTGCTGGCTCCACAGCAAGTGAGAAGGAAGGCTGGGCATTCAAGTACTGGACGAAGGGAGACCAGATCGTAAGCTGGGATAAGACCCTCAGCAAAGAAGTAATCGATGCAAACAGCAAGGTTGACGGCCTGTATATAACAACTGATTATGTAGCAGTATTTGGAGAGGACGAAAACAGGGACAAGATCCCGGATGAGTACCAGGTAAAGGTAACATATGAGGCAGTAAACGGAAGTGTAAGTATTGCTGAAACGTATGTAACCCTTTATAAAGACGGCCATTATGCAACAAAAGCAGAAGGCGGAGTCGGATACCTTACAGAAGATCAGATTGCAGAAGCAACTGCAAATGCTGGTTACAATCAGGCAAGCGAAAGCTGGAAGCCTGAGAAACCGGAAGCAGGAGTAACTAAGATTACAACAGCAACCAATTATGTAATCACCTTCACGGAGAATGAAGCAGTACGGATCAGCTACAGCCCGGATGATGCAGAACATGGAAGTGTAAGCCCTGAGGGAGAAGAGGTAAAACCTGCAACAGGAACACCTGTTGGCTCCACAGCAACAGCGAAAGACGGCTGGGCATTCAAGCACTGGACGAAGGACGGAGAGATCGTAAGCTGGGATAGAAACCTTAGCAAAGAAGTAATCGATGCAAACAGCAAGGATGCAAATGATCTTTATGTAGAATCCGGGTATGTGGCAGTTTTTGGCGAGGACAAGAATAAGGATAACATTCCGGATGATCTTCAGATTGTTTTTACTTATGTGGCAGATAATAATGGAACACTTGAAGGAATTACAAGCGAGTATCATAATAAGTACAAGGTAAAAGCAGATGGAACGCTTGAACTGGGTTCAGACGGTAATCCGATTCCGGTAGAAGGAATGATTAACCCAGAGGTTAACGTTACAATTACCCCATCCACTGGATATAAGTTTGACAGTTGGACAGATAGCAACAACAATACTTATAATACAACAGATGCGTTAAAAGCGGCACAGTATGCGGTGAAAGATGAAACCTTTACCGCTCACTTTACCAAAGATGAATTTGCATATAAAGTATACAAGCATTATGAAAAGGCTGAAACGGTAGTTGCTAAGGAAGGAACAGGAACATTCGAAGAGAATATCCTGAGTGTTTCAGGAATTGTTCTGGCTGACGCAGAGGATTACAATGGTCACCATTACATCCTGGAAAAAGTAGATGGAACAGGTTCAGTTATCACAGCAAATGTTGATTCAAACCGGGTTGACATTTACTATGTACTGGATGAAAAGGGTGGAACAGACCCGACTGATCCAACAAATCCGAATAGGCCGGATGGCGTGGCTGATAAGTATCAGACAGTATTTAAGTATGTAAGCGCTGGAAATGGAAGCGTTACCGGAACTACATATGAAGTGCATACTTTTAAAGAGAATGGGAAGTATACAGAAGCATCTAAGATGCCGGTATCTCCTAAGGCTGAGGTAAGTGTAACACCAGCAGATAAGTATGCATTTGACTACTGGACAATTGATGAAAGCCAGAAGGATTATTCTTCTGAAATGGTTGCTTTGAAGTCACAGAAGTACAATCAGGATACAACATTTGTAGTGCACTTTGATACGGACGGTAATGGAGATCGTATACCGGATAAGTATCAGGTAATCGTTAGCTATGAAGCTGTGAATGGTACGGTAACAATTACAGAACCTGTTTATGTAACTCTTTACAAAGATGGGCATTATGCGACACCGGAAGAGGGTGGAGCAGGTAAGCTCGAAGCAGATCAGATTGCTGATGCAAGTCCGTTAGATGGATTTGATCCGTCTACTGAGCAATGGAAAGCAAATGACAAAGTAGCTGAAAAGCCAACCACAGAAACACAGAATTACCGAAAAATACGAAGTATGTAGTTACTTTTGGAAAGAACGGATATGTGTATGATGTGGTAAAGAGATATCTGGATGTTAATGGAAATCTGGTAGATGAAATAGTTACCAGTGCAACTGCACTTTATGGTGAGAACATTCTGGAAGTATCTGGTGTAACTGTATTGCAGGAAGAGGTTTTCAGAGACGAGTTCTACGAGTTAGTGAGCGTAGACGGAGCTGATCGTTTGATTACAAGTGATCTGGAAGCAAATCATGTAGAAATAGTCTACCAGCAAAAAGAATATGGCTATGACGTAGTGAAGAGATTCCTGAATGCGGCAGGAGAAGAGGTAGATGCTGTAACTAAGCTGGGAACTGCTTTATATGGTGATAATATTCTGGAAGTGTCAAAAGTAACAACAGAGCAGGAAGAACTTTACAAGGACAATCTTTATGAATTAGTAGAGATTAAGGGAGCTGATCTGCTGATCACTAATGATATCCAGGCCAACCATGTAGAAGTGATTTACCAGCAGAAGGAATACGGCTACGATGTAGTGAAGAGATTCCTGAATGCAGCAGGAGAAGAAGTAGACGCAGTAACTAAGCTGGGAACCGCAGCATACGGAACCAACATACTGGAGGCATCTGATGTAACAGTGCTGCAGGAAGAGCTTCATGATGGGAAACCTTTACGAGTTAGTGAAGGTGGAGGGAGCAGACCTTCTGATCAGCAATGATATTCAGGCCAACCACGTCGAAATCATTTATCAGCAGAAGAATTATAACTATGAAGTAGTGAAACACTATGAAGGTTTAAATGAAACTGCAGTTGAATCTACCAAGGGTACAGCACCATATGGAACAGGTATTCTGGAGATGTCTAATGTAGATGTTTTACAGCATGAGACATATAAGGAACATACATATGTTCTTACAAAGGTAGATGGAGCGGATAAGCTGATTACAAATGATGAAACCCAGAATCGTGTAGACATTTATTACGTTCTGGATGAAAAGGGCGGAACCGATCCAACCGATCCAACTAACCCAGACAAGCCAGACGGACATCCCGACAAGTACCAGATTATTTTCCGGTATGTGAGTGCTGATGAAGCAATGGGAACAGTCAGTGTAACAGAGGCAGAGGTTCATACTTTTACGGATGACGCCGGAAATTATGTTGACAAAAAGAAATCAGCCCCAACGGAGCAACTGCACATGCCCTTGGAGGATTTGCCTTTGATTACTGGGCAGATACCGAGGGAAGAGATTACACTGCAGATATGCAGAATATGAAATCTCAGACCTACCTTGAGGATACTACATTTACCGCTCACTTCTCAGAAGATAAGATCGGTGAAACAGATCCTCAGAATCCGGATGGAATCCCGGATAACCGCCAGATCACCTTCCGCTATGTATCTGAGAATCCAAGCTACGGAACCGTAAGCGGAACAGTAGTTGAGGTTCGTACGATCATGGAGGTTGTAGAGGGCGAGAACGGATACCAGGTTCTTGAAACCAAATCTGTAAATCCATTTGCAGAGGTAACCGTATCCGCAAACGGCAGATGCAGATTTGAACGCTGGTCTGACGGAACAACTAATTTTACAAACGCAGATGAAATTTCAGCAGCAAGCTACAGCGCTGACGCTGTCTTTACCGCTTACTTTAACTACTATAGCGGCGGCGGAAGCGGCGGTGGCGGCGGTGGAAACGGCGGAGGCCCAAGCGGAAGCGGCGGCGACTCCTCCAGAGGCCCCGGAGTAACAGTTACCATTGATAATCCGGACGTTCCATTAGCTCCCGCACCGGAAACTGGCACAGGCGATGTGATTTCTATTAATGACGGTATGGTTCCGATGGCTCCTCTGCCAAAGACAGGCCAGACCACAATGAGATCCACATTGCTGATGGCATTCTCAGGAATCCTTCTTGCAATTACCGGTTTCAGTAAAAAGCGTAAAGAAGAGGAACACTGATGCTGAGAGAACAGCTGTAAAGCATTAAACCACAAAGCCCCGGCTCTAAAAAGGCCGGGGCTTTTGTAGTCTGTAAAGAAAGTATTCGTTATTCCCCTCCGGGGCCGTCACGGCGCTCTCTGGTGGATTCGGGCAGCGGGGCTATAGGAGTGATGACCTCGCTTCCCAAATATAGGGCAGGGACTGCCCGAATTAACGCCTGTGGATTAAGAAACTGCGTGCTTTACGAAAAATCTGGCATCAAAGTAAGACTGCTGATGACAACAGGGTGTGTTGAAGAAGGTATAATAGCCGGGTTAAGAGGGGACTTGCATTATTTTAAATACTTTTCTGCGTCTTCCCTTGTCAAACCAAATTTTTCACATGTTTCAATTAAGATGGTTTCTGTGGGTATTTGCAACTTTTTCAAAGTAGCTATCATTGCCTGAATTCCTTGCTCCAGTCCTTTTTGCAGTCCTTTCTGAATGCCCTGCTCCTCTACACCTTTACTTAAATTACACATAAGCGACACCTCACTTTCTAATGTCTGTGTCATTTTTATTTTGAAATCTTCTTCTAATATCTGGCATTTGTCCTCTGAAGCTGTTTCTGTCGAAAGAAGGACATTTAACAGCTTTAACACATTTGTATCTGTGGATGCTTTCTTTCCAAGACAAATCATGACAGCTGTCATTAAGTCATAATTCGACTTCTTTTCTTTTACATTTCCTATCAGATTTTTCTCTGAGATCACATAACCGGTAATGCTGTTTTCACGGTTCTTCGGCGGATTAATTCTCCTGACACCGGAGCAGCTGCCAGAAAACGGATATCATAAGTAATCGTGCCCTCTGATAATGTGGCATCCTCTACCCCTGTTCCATGAATTCTGGAAGTCTGATTTGTTTCATCTGGTGCAACGGCAGTTTCACCTACTTGCGGCTGTCCTTCGATATAGTTTTCCGCTATTTCATTGACATCACAATTTTTTGTATTCCTCTACGCAATTCTTCATAATCCATGCTAAAATGATTTTTTCTGATAAAAGCCGCTTGCAGGCTGCATCATAGCTTGCTTTTTCATCAGTTACACGGATATTCTTTGCTATTGTTGTGTCAGTATTCACGCCATCACCTCCTGTAGTTATTGTTATTGTACCACAATATTCTTTGAGAAACTATAGAACATTTGTTAACTGAAATAAAAAGGGGGTTATGAAAGGAAAAATTATTCCGGAGACAGATGCTTTCGGAAAGGAACGAATGTCAGATACACTCGTTTAAAAACGGAAGGATGGAATCAAGCTTTGTCTTTAAAATGCCTTCCAGTTCGATCACTCGTTCAAGAGTAGCCTGAACAGAGGTATCAATGGCAATGAGCGCCTCGTAGTCGCTGGAAGCGGCAATTACCCGGTTGATTTTTGCGCATTCTGCATTTAAAATGCAGGCCAGAGCGTCTTCCTCATGGGCGATGGAGGATGCGATGCTTAAAAGGATGGGGCAGGGGCAGGCAGTAGGGCACTGGGTCTGGCAAGGTCAGGAGAAGTTGTTTCATTCATAGTGATTATCTCCCTTCTTCCCGATGATGGATCGGGATACTATAATATATGGACAAGGAG
>ENA-OQAB01001556-OQAB01001556.1-human-gut-metagenome-genome-assembly--contig:-NODE-1556-length-10796-cov-4.838410_pt1 | contig 10796 bp, 10 predicted proteins | sample MGYA00242490_ERZ504517 | MGnify/ENA primary metagenome ERZ504517 (study PRJEB26092, sample SAMD00036298) | human gut metagenome | host: Homo sapiens | study: EMG produced TPA metagenomics assembly of... | reverse complement strand
AGGAGCAGTTATGATGCAGAGTCTGACAATTTTTCGGCAGGTCCGGCCGTGATGCCTGAGGAGGTGCTCAGGGAAGCGTCAGAAGAGATGATGGATTACAGGGGCTGCGGCATGTCAGTGATGGAGATGAGCCACCGCTCTAAGGACTTTCAGGATATTCTCAAGGAGGCGGAGCAGGATCTGCGGATTTAATGGAGATCCCTGATAATTATAAGGTACTGTTTATCCAGGGCGGAGGACACATGCAGTTTGCCATGGTTCCCATGAACCTGATGAAAAATAAGGTGGGAGATTACATTATCACCGGCCAGTGGGCCAAGAAGGCATTTAAGGAAGCTCAGATGTATGGAACGGCCCATGCCATCGCTTCCAGCGAGGATAAAACCTTCAGCTATATTCCGGACTGCTCCGATCTTCCGGTGGACGAGGACGCAGACTACGTATACATCTGCCTGAACAATACCATTTACGGAACCAGGTTTCCAGAGCTTCCCAATACTAAGGGAAAGACTCTGGTGGCAGACGTGTCCTCCTGCTTCCTGTCCGAACCGTTAGATGTGTCTAAATTTGGAATCATCTGGGGAGGCGTGCAGAAGAACGTAGGCCCTGCGGGAATGGCCATTGCCATTGTCAGGGAGGATCTGATCACAGAGGACGTCCTTCCCGGAACGCCTACCATGCTCCGCTACAAGACGTACGCTGACAACGATTCTCTCTACAACACGCCGCCCACCTACTGTATCTACATCTGCGGAAAGGTGTTTAAGTGGCTGAAAAAGCAGGGCGGTCTGGCTGCCATGAAGGAGAAAAACGAGAGAAAGGCAAAGCTTCTCTATGATTTTCTGGATGAGAGCCAGCTGTTTAAGGGAACGGTTGAGAAACAGGATCGTTCTCTGATGAACGTGCCCTTTGTAACCGGATCGGAGGAGATGGACGCGAAATTTATAAAGGAAGCCAAGGAGGCGGGATTTGTAAACTTAAAGGGACACAGAACCGTGGGAGGAATGAGAGCCAGCATTTACAATGCCATGCCGGAAGAGGGAGTGGCAAAGCTGGTGGAATTTATGCGGGAATTTGAGAGGAAGAACAGCTGATTGGACAGCCAGGGAGGAAATGAATATGAGAAAGATTCACTGCTTAAACCCGATTTCTGAGCACGGAACAGGGCTTTTCACAGAGGGATACGAGATGACGGAGAACGCCGGGGAGGCGGACGGAATTCTGGTGAGAAGCGCGTCCATGCACGGCATGGAATTTTCCGAGAATCTGCGGGCAGTAGCCAGGGCGGGAGCCGGAGTCAACAACATTCCGCTGGACGAGTGCGCCAGCTGCGGAATTGTAGTGTTCAACACGCCGGGAGCCAACGCCAACGGCGTGAAGGAGCTGGTGTTAGCCGGAATGCTGCTGGCTGCCAGAGACGTGGCCGGAGGCATGAACTGGTGCAGGGAAAACGCTGGAAACGAGAATATTTCCAAGGATATGGAGAAGGCCAAGAAGGCCTTTGCCGGAAACGAGATCAAGGGCAAGAAGCTGGGCGTCATCGGCCTGGGCGCCATTGGGGCGGAGGTAGCCAACGCCGCCGCCGGCCTGGGCATGGAAGTGCTGGGCTACGATCCGTTTATCTCTGTAAACGCTGCCTGGATGCTTTCCCGGGACGTGCGCCACATCACCGACGTGGACACAATCTACAGCCAGTGCGACTACATTACCGTCCATGTGCCGCTTCTGGACTCTACCAGAGGCATGATTAACAGGGAAAGCATGGCAAAGATGAAGGATGGAGTAGTGATTTTAAACTTTGCCAGAGATCTGCTGGTGAACGACGCAGATATGAAGGCGGCCCTGGCTGAGGGAAAGGTAAAGAGGTATGTGACAGACTTCCCCAATCCGGCTGTCATGGAAATGGAACATGTAATTGCAACGCCTCATCTGGGCGCGTCTACAGAGGAGTCGGAGGACAACTGCGCCGTGATGGCGGTGAAGGAACTGATGGACTACCTGGAAAACGGAAATATCCGCCATTCTGTCAATTATCCGGACTGCGATATGGGAGTGTGCACCTCGGTGAACCGGGTGGCGCTGCTTCACATGAACGTGCCGAACATGATCGGACAGATCTCCGCCATTCTGGCCGCCACAGACATGAATATCGCCAACATGGTCAATAAGAGCCGGGAAAAATACGCCTATACCATGATTGATCTGGAGACAAAAGTGGATCAGGAGACCCTGGAGAAATTAAAAGGAATCAAGGGAATGATGCGGGTGCGGGTGATTCAGTAGCGCCTGCGGAAACAGACGCGTATACGCGAAACGGCAATAGGAAAACGCAGAGAAAGCAGCAGACAGGGCCTTACGGCCCGGCTGCTGCTGTTTGCTGTCAGCGGATACGCCCGGCGCAAAAATGCACCTGGCGCATTTTTTTATTTCTGGCTAAGGATTCCGGCTGTGTTCTGCTTCTGCCACAGCAGGGTCCTTCATGCCGTAGATCCGCTCCCACTCCTTTGTCCCCTCTTTTTTGGCCGCTTCCGAGCGGTTGATGCTCAGAAATTTCATCAGCTCGTAGCAGTTGACCCAGATTTCCCCGTTTCCTTCTTTCTGGGACTCGTCAAAGATCAGTTGAAGGCCGAAGTGAAGATGAGTTTTGGCGATATTGTTGGTATTTTCTGTGGAGCTGTAGCCGGTACGGCCCATGTATCCGATGACATCCCCGGCAGTGACGATGCTTCCTTCAGAGAGACAGCTCTGATAGGGGTAATCCTTTCTCAGATGGGCATAGTAGTAGTAACGCTTCTTGTCAAAACTGCGGATGCCGATGCGCCAGCCGCCGTACTGGTTCCAGCCCATGGTTTCTACATAGCCGGATTCCACAGCCATGACAGGAGTGCCAGTCTGTCCCATCATGTCGTGTCCCAGATGCTTTCTCTTATAGCCGTAGGAGCGGGAAACGCCGAAATCGTCGTAATCGGTGTAGGGAAACCCCTTGGCAATGGGAAGAAACCCCTTCATGCCATATTTAGTAACCCAGACCTTTTCAGGATTCTGGCCGGACTGGGGATGGTTTTCACCAGCTGCGCCGGGATCGCCGCCTTGGGAAACAGAGGAAGGGCCGCAGGAGGGATCGTCCTCCTGGATTGTGGAGTCGGCCAGGGCGAAGGAGGGGGCCTCTGAGGCAGGGATCTGGATTTCATAATATCCCACCAGGCCCCCCAGAACGGCTGTGTAGGCCTCCAGATAGTAGGGATAATATTTCATATCAGCTGTCAGCTGCTCCATGGAAATGCCGCTCTGCAGACGGCTGGCCAGTTCATCCATGTCGGCTTCCAGGTAGCTGGAGAAATCGCCTCCATACCTGGCTCCCAGAAAAGCCAGAAGCTCAATCCAGTTTAGATGAAGCTGCTGCTGGCAGGTGGCCACGTCCAGCCGGAAGGCCTTTGTCATGGCTTCCTCCGGAACATTAAAATCTACCCACTTGATAAAATCATCCTTCCGGGAGTCCGATCCGGCTGCCCCGATACTTTGCTGGGAGAGGAGGGACAGCAGACAGGAGGCGGCAGGGGAGCGGGGATACGCTTTTAACAGCAGGCATCCCGTAAGGGCGGCCAGGGCCAGCGCCTCGGCTGATATAAGAAAAACAATGCGTTTCCGGTAGAAAAATAATAAAATCCTCTCATAGGCGTCAGAAATCCGTTTCCATATGTTTCGCACACATATCCCTCCAATCATGCGCCGGACAAACGGCAAACGATGTTTATTAGGATCATATGAGGACAGGAAGACAGTTATGACAGGCAGAAAGGAAAAAGAAAAAATGGAACATGTAAAAGAGAACAGACAGAACACAGAGGAGCCGGATTTCCGCACGGCTCTGGGAATTAAGATTGTAGACAGAGGGGCCGGATGGGCCAGGGGAGAGATGAAGGCAGAAAAGCTTCATTTGAATCCTCTGGGAATCATCCATGGGGGCTGCCTCTTTTCACTGGCAGACACGGTGTCCGGCACCGCCATTATGGGATATGGCTGCCGGGTGACGACAGTAAACGGCAGCATCCAGTTTTTAAGACCTGGAAAGCCGGAGGGCACGATCACGGCCGTGGCCAGGACGGTAAAGCATGGAAAGACGTTTTCCGTCTGTGACTGCCAGGTATTCGACGATACGGACGCTCTGATAGCGGCCACGACCATGACCTTCTATCACCTGGAACAGGGGGCAGAAGAGAAGAATCAGGACAGCCGGGCAGCCGTCTGTGCCAGAGAGGATGAGGGGACTTCTACAGCGGAATAATTTCTCTGTCGTCCGGCACAATCAGGCGTCCGGAGTAGAATTCTGTTCCCTCTTCCGTGTACAGCCATTTTCTCTGGGAGAGGTTTTTGTCCTCTGTATGCCAGAGCACCAGATTTGGGATGGAAAGCTGCTCTGCCAGCTGGCAGGCCTCGCGGACGGTGCTGTGGTGCTTTTCATAAGGGTGGAACTGCTCTCTCTGGCTGTAGAGACAGAAGGCCTCGTGGAGAAGCCAGGAGCTGCCCTCCACATAGGGAAGACAGAGTTCCTGAAACGGCTCGTCCCCTGTGCAGGTGAATTTCTTTCCATTTTTCAGCACTGTAGTGAAGCCGAACTGGCGCGCCTTGGTGGAGTGGATGTCAAAAAAGGTGACAGGATAACCGAGGATATCCCTGGTTTCCCCGTCGGTTACAGGGATCAGGAGAATCTGCGTCCCAATCAGATCGCAGAACTTTTTCTGAAGAGTCAGGCGGCAGAGCGTCTTGATGGTTTCCACCAGGCCGTCATGGCAGTAAATGGAAAGGGTTCCCTCGTAGGCTCCCTTTTTCATCTGTGTTCCGATCATGCGCACCATCCACACAATACCAAGAATGTGGTCTGTGTGCTCATGAGTGACAAAAATATGGTGAATCTGTGTGAGAGGAACCTGCATCTGGTCCAGGATGCCGAGGATACCGTTTCCGCCTCCGGCGTCCACCATAAAAAATTCGGTCTGTCCAGGCTGTGTCTCTGTACGGATGGCAAAGCATGTATTATAGCAATGAGTGACAGCAGCGTTTCCTGTGCCGAACACATACAGCTGCTCGCAGGGAAGACTGGATTCATGTTTCATGTTCATCGTATTTCCTCCTTAAGAACGGCTACGCTTGGAATCGCGTTTATTGTGAAGAAACTTCCTTTTTTCACGATAATATGGTACTATAATCCTGTCAGAAAATCAACTGGACAGAACGCATAAGGAAAAACGCAGGATATCATTTAGGAGATGCAATTTATATGAAGAAAACAGAATTTTTAAAGGAGCTGGAGGCTGCTCTGAAAGGAGAGGTTTCTCCTGAACTGACAGCGGAAAACCTCCGCTACTATGATAACTACATTTCCCAGGAGACGTCCAAGGGGCGTTCAGAGGCAGAGGTGATAGAGGAGATTGGAAGTCCCAGGCTGATTGCCAGAACGATTATAGATACCAGCGGAGGCTCTGGCAGCTATGAGAGCGGGGAAAGCTCTTCTTCCGGCAGCTATGGAGGCGCAGGAAGCGCGTCTGGAAGCTATGGATCCGGCCAGGGCGGATATTCCAGGTTTCACTATGTGAATCTGAACAAATGGTACTGGAAGGCCCTGATTATTGCAGTGCTGTGTCTGGTGCTGTTTACAGTGCTGTCCATAGTGGGCGGAATTTTCGCTATTCTGTTTCGCTTTGCAACGCCGATTTTAATTGTGCTTCTGGTTGTGTCGCTGCTGAGAAATATGAGGGGAAGATAAAGGAGGAATCAATGATGCCGTTTAAACGTGTGAAGCCTGAGGAACTGTCTGTCAATCCGTTCACTGTCATTGGAAAGGACTGGTTTCTCATCACAGCAGGAACTGAGAAGGAATGCAATACCATGACGGCCAGCTGGGGAGGCTTGGGCGTGATCTGGGGAAAGCCGTCTGCAACCGCTTATATCCGCCAGTCCCGCTACACAAAAGAGTTTGTGGACAGAGAGGAGCTGTTTACCTTATCTGTATTTGACGAGTCCTTCCGCCCGGCGCTGAATCTGTGCGGAAAGGTTTCCGGAAGAGATCAGGATAAGATCCGTGAGGCAGGCCTGACTCCCATGGAGGTGGACGGAACAACAGCCTTCGAGGAGGCGAAGATGATTTTCGTCTGCCGCAAGCAGTATCATCAGTACATGGGGCCGGAGGGCTTTGATGTGAAAGAAAATGATGAGAAGTGGTACGCAGATAAAAATTACCACACCATGTACATTGGAAGCATCGAGGCGGTGCTGGTAAGGGAATAGTGTTTTGCACATAAAATAACAGGGGCAGAAGTAATCGTTTCCAGTGACTTTAAGTGGAACAGGGAAACGATTGCTTCTGCCCTTTTGCTATTTTCTGTTATTTTCCTCCTAACGGCATATCCCAGCCGTTGTGGTCTGTGTGAAGCAGCTTGTGGGCCAGGTGGGATCCAGGCTTTCCGAAGTAATTGTGATACAGCTCCCGGACTTCCTCGTTTTCGTGGGAGAAGCGGACTGCATTTTTCTGATCCATGGCGTAAAGCTTGGAGCTTCTCTGTTCAGCCAGCTCTTTTCCGTCGTGAATCGGCTGTCCGCCGCCTCCGGCGCAGCCGCCGGGACAGGCCATGATCTCCACGAAATCATAGCTCACATCGCCTTTCTGAAAGGCGTTTATCAGCTTTCTGGTATTGCCCAGGCCGCTGGCCACAGCCGTCTTTAAAACAGTGCCTCCCAGCTTGAATTCTGCTTCCTTCCAGCCGTCCATGCCGCGCACGTTAGAGAAGGCGTCAGGCTTTGGATTTTTGTCTGTCACAATGCTGTAGCTGGTCCGAAGGGCCGCTTCCATGACGCCGCCGGTAGCGCCGAAGATGACGCCGGCTCCGGAACCTTCACCTAACGGAGAGTCGAATTCCTCCTCCGGAAGGGAAGCCACATCGATCTGCTCTGATTTAATGAGACGGCAGATTTCCCTGGTGGTCAGCACATAGTCCACGTCCTTGATTCCGCCGTTTATGCCGTTGTCATACATGGTAGGCAGATCTGCCTCCTGCTTTTTCGCTACGCAGGGCATAATGGAGATGCAGGTGACGCTGCCTGGATCTACGCCCAGCCGGGCGGCGAAATAGCTCTTTGTCACAGCGCCGAACATCTGCTGAGGAGACTTGGCTGTGGATAACTGATCCGTCATCTCCGGATACTGTGATTTTAAGAACCGTACCCAGCCCGGGCAGCAGGAGGTAAACATAGGCCATTTGTAATCTTCCTTATGGCTTAAACGCTCCAGCAGTTCGCTGCCTTCCTCCATAATTGTCAAATCTGCGCTGAAAGTGGTGTCGAAAATATAGTCAAAGCCCATGCGCCTGAGAGCGGCCACCATCCGTTTGTCTGTGGCGAAATCTCTGGAGAGGCCGAATTCTTCTCCCCAGGCGGCCCGGACAGCCGGGGCGATCTGAACCACTGTGATTTTATCAGGATTGCTGAGATCTCCGTGGATATCGAAAATCCTGGAAACGTCGTCCCGCTCCTGAAGAGCTCCTGTGGGACAGTGGGTAATGCACTGGCCGCAGAGAGAGCAGTCGGACATTTTGATCTCCCGCCCCATGGAGACGTCCACCGTAGTGCGGGAACCTGTGTTGGAAACGTCCCACACGTTCAGGCTTTGAACCTTATCGCAGATCTGAACGCAGCGCATACATTTGATGCACTTTCCTGCGTCCCTTACAAGGGGGAAGGTGGAGGTCCACTTTGTCTCTGCATAGCGGACAGGGTATTCGTTGGCAACCAGGTTCAGGTCGTTGGCAATCTTCTGCAGGGAGCAGTTTCCGCTTCTGACGCAGGTAGGGCAGTCAGTGTGATGCTGGGAGAGAATCAACTCCACATTGGTTTTTCTGGCCTCGCGGACCCGGGCGCTGTTGGTAATCACCTCCATGCCTTCTGTCACCGGCGTATTGCAGGCAGTGACGAGACGGCTGATACCTGCTATCTCTACCATGCAGACGCGGCAGGCTCCGATTTCGTTGATTTCCTTTAAGAAGCAAAGGGTGGGAATTTTAATTCCAATCTGTCTGGCGGCCTCCAGGATGGTGGTTCCCTCCGGGACGCAGACGTGCTGTTTATTGATTGTTAAGTTTACCATTCTGTTGTTCTGCCTCCTTTAAAGTTTCCATATCCGAAGCGGTCGCAGCGCAGACACCGGTGAGCCTCCTGATCCGCCTCTTTCAGGCTCATCGGACATTCCGCCAAATCAAAGTCATGCTTTCTCTCGTTTGCATCCCGCTCCTTCATATTTACGCGGCCGCAGGGCGGACGGTCAGAGAAGTCTGCCTCCGGAATATCCACATCCACGCTGATAATGTGGTCAAAGCCCAGATACTGGTCAATATTGGCTGCCGCTACCTTTCCGGCTGCAATGGCCCGGATTACAGTGGCAGGTCCTGTCACGCAGTCGCCTCCGGCAAATACGCCCGGCGCGTGCTCTACAGCGCTCCAGTTAGCCGCCTGAATGACGCCGCGCTTAATCGGAATGCCGGCGTCCTCAAAGTGTCTTGTCTCAATGCCCTGTCCAATGGCTACGATTACGATATCGCAAGGAATGCGCACCGGATTCTCGCCGGAGGAAGCGGGGGAGGGGCGTCCGTCCTTTATGAGTCCGATCATCTTCGGGGAAGCCCAGAGAGCGGCTACACGTCCGTTCTCATCTGTCTCAATCCGCTCCGGAGCGTGGAGCTCCAATACTTCTGCGCCCTCTGCCACAGCGCCCTCCACCTCTGCCGGGCAGAGCAGTCATATCGTCCTTTCTTCTCCTGTATACAACCCGGTAGTGTGGGAGGCACCCAGACGGATAGCGGAGCGTGTTACGTCCATAGCCACGTTTCCGCCGCCGATGACGCAGACCCGCTTGCCGGTAAAGTCAGGCATTCTTCCGCGTCCTACCTCCCGGAGCATCTCCACTGCGGAGATGACGCCCTCGGCGTCCTCGCCCTCAATGCCCACCTTCTTGTCAGTGTGGGCTCCGATGGATATGTAGACGGCATCGTATTCTTTGCGCAGGAAATCCATGGAAACCTGTCCTGGCTCGCTTCCCACAGCAGTGTCGGTTTTCACCTCTACGCCTGTGGCCAGAATGGCGTCCACGTCCTCCTGAAGCCGCTCTCTGGGGAGACGGTAGCTGGGAATGCCATAGAGAAGCATTCCGCCCAGCTTGGAGCGCTTTTCGTAGACGGTTGTCTGGTGGCCCATCAGCTGCAGGTAGTAGGCTGCAGACAGACCGCTGGGGCCGCCTCCGATGATGGCGATCCTCTTTCCGGTGGAAGGAGCGCAGGGCGGCGGAGGCACAATGCCCGCATTGTCGACAGCCGCCAGCTTAATGCCGCGGATATTGACAGCGTCGTCAATCATATTGCGGCGGCAGCGGGACTCGCAGGGGTGCTCGCAGACCATGGCGCAGGCGGTGGGGAACGGGTTGTCCTTTCGGATCAGGCGCACAGCGTCCGCGTAGCGCCCGGCAGCCACCAGGGCCACATAGCCGGGGATGTCCACGCCGGCCGGACAGAGAGCCACGCAGGGAACCGGCTGATCCAGATGATAGAGACAGCGGTTCGATTCAATGTGATTTAAGAAATCCTCCCGGAAGCCGGAAAGCCCCTTTAACACCATGTTGGCGGCCTCGTAGCCAATGGCGCAGTCGGCGGAGGAGGAGATAACGCGCGCTGTTTTTTCAATGAGATTTAAGGTGTCCAGGGTTCCACGCCCCTCTAAGATATCGTTCAGCAGCAGGTCCAGCTGGGAAAGCCCGATCCGGCAGGGAACACACTTTCCGCAGGTCTGCGCCATACACATTTTCAGAAATGATGCGGTTAAATCCACCGGGCAGAGTCCTGGAGGGCTGGCGATGATCCGGCGCTCCAAATCTTTATAAAGCCCTTCCACAACGGTCTGAGCTCTGCTGGTGGTCACAATACTAAGTCTGCTCAAAATGAAAGCTCCTTTCTTTCCGTCAGAAATGTCAATTGAATATTAAACTAATAATATCAAAATTGTTTGAAAAAGTAAACGGATTGTTACATATATAGCGAAATATTACAGAAACAGATCGAAGAATAGAAAAGTTTTCGCCTGGTTCAGCGTTTGCCGTGAAGGTGATTGTATTTCACCGGAAACTTCTATATAATAAGGAAAATATATACGAATAGACGGCGGCGGGTATGGACAGGCGGCCGGGAGGAGCAGGATGGAAGAGAAACCGTTAGAGACAGGACAGGGATGGGAAAATGGCAGAAGGGAGCCGCGCTGGAGAAGGCTGTGGCTTCTGTTTTCAGGCATGTTTTATATCAGCGCTTTTACCTTTGGGGGAGGCTTTGTGATTGTCACCTTTATGAAGCGGAAATTTGTGGACACTCTTCACTGGCTGGACGAGCAGGAAATGCTGGATTTTACAGCCCTGGCCCAGTCGTCGCCCGGGGCGATTGCCGTGAACGCGGCGATTTTAGTTGGACTTAAAATCTGCGGAGCTGCCGGGATGGCGGCGGCGGTTTTGGGGACGATTCTGCCCCTATGATTATTTTGTCTGTGGTTTCGTTTTTTACAGCGCTTTTTGCCTCGAATCTCTTTGTGGCTCTCGCCCTCAAGGGAATGCAGGCAGGCGTTGGCGGCGGTGATTCTGGATGTGGCCTGGGATTTAGGGGAAGGCATGGTGAAAAAAAATGAGCCTGTATCTGAATCTGATTCTGGCCGGAGCCTTTGCCGCATGATTTATTCCTGGGAGATAAACGTTATCTATATTATTCTGGCGGCGG
>ENA-OQAB01001555-OQAB01001555.1-human-gut-metagenome-genome-assembly--contig:-NODE-1555-length-10799-cov-3.072339_pt1 | contig 10799 bp, 13 predicted proteins | sample MGYA00242490_ERZ504517 | MGnify/ENA primary metagenome ERZ504517 (study PRJEB26092, sample SAMD00036298) | human gut metagenome | host: Homo sapiens | study: EMG produced TPA metagenomics assembly of... | reverse complement strand
TGGATTTTTTTCAATTGCATCTATTTTATGACCACTTGTTGCACAATGAAAAATCAAACGATTATGATCATATACAAAACTCAAAGGAACAGCATAGGGATAATTATCATCACCCATAACAGCCAAAGTTCCTGATGTAGCTTTATTTAAAATGGCAGCACATTCTAATAATGATAAAGCTTGTTTATAACGACGCATTTTCCTAAACATTATCTTCACCTCTCTTTATAAAGAATGAATCTGACAGCTTGCACTGTCAGATTATACATTTTAATATTTATATTTCCACATATATTTTCTTTTACTTAATGGATGATCTCTCATATCAGCTAATAATTTGTTGAATACTCCAAGCATTGCTGTATGGAAGTCATAATCAAAGTATTCACTAACTTCACCTAAGTCATTCATACCATATTTTTCAGCATCAATCACTGTGAAATGATGATTATATTGACTTAAGAAATTAATTGCTCTTTCATCTAATGGTTTAGTCTTACCTGTTGATTTCAACAATAAGAACGCTGTATCTGGATCAGTGATTTCAAATGGACCATGGAAGAATTCACCAGTGTGGATAACACTTGAGTTGATCCATTGCATTTCCATTAAGATACAAATTTGTTGTTGTTGAGCTGCAGACCATGCTGTACCACTACCCATTGTATAAATGATATTATCATCTTTATAGTTAATTGAGAATTTAATAGCTTCTGGAATAATTGCTTTTTCAGCAGCAGGAATTAATGTATTCATTTTTTCAATAGCTTCATTCATTAATTCATATTTTCCAGTACCTTCAACTTGATGTAATGTTTCAATAGCAATTTTTAAAATATATCCAGTTTTACTTTCTTCATATGGAGCTTCAGATAAATCTTTGAATAAAACAACATAATCAGAAACTTCAGTAATTCCATTTTCCCCTTCTTCGTGAGTCATACCAATAACAGTTGCTCCTAATTTTTTAGCAACACGTCCAGCTTCAACAGTTTCAGCAGTATTTCCTCCACGAGATGAAATGACAACAATTGAATTTTCCCCTACGCATGATGGTGTATCATGAACGAATTCATTTGATGAAGTATAACTTGTTGTTACATTTTTCCCTTCTCTCATAACATAGTAATAAGGTGCATAGAAACAAGCTAAAGATCCACCAACTCCTGTAAAACTAATGTTTTTAATTTCTTTTTTTGAAGTAATTTCTTCAATCATTTTTTTAACATCGAACATTTCTCTCTCCTCCTTTTTAACCCTTTCATGTTCAATAATCTATAAATAAACTTAATTCCCTAAGTTTATTCCTTTTTATGCTGCTGCTAAGATACCAAAGTAATTTAAGATAATACCAACAACAAAGCAAGCAATAACAATAACAATTGGATGAACACCTTTTTTAACTAAATAATACATTAATCCAGTTAAAGCTAAAGGTAACATTTTTAGGCATAATACCATCTAAAATTTCTTGTACAACTAATGTTTTTCCATATGTTAAAGGTGTAGTTACATTAACCAAAGTTAGCAGCCATACCACCAACAACATTAACCCAGCAACACTACATCCATACATTAACTTATCCATTAAGTTACTTTCAGAAATTTGACGAATTAATTCCTTGTCCTTTTGTATATCCTAACTTAGCTCAAACCAAGTAATTGGGAGCTGACTGCAAATGAGATTAACATAGCTAAGATTGGTCCTAAGATAGATCCTTGTTGTGCTAATGAAATACCAATACTCATTGCGATAATTCTAACAGTTCCTTGGAATAATGAATCTCCTACCCCAGATAAAGGGCCCATTAATGCAGTTTTTACTGATGTAATCATTTTTGGATCAAATGTATCTGGCTTTTCTGCATATTCTTCTTCCATTGCGGCAGTTAAACCTAATACGAATGCACCAAATTGTGGTGTAATATTGAAGAACTCTAATGAAGCTCTATATCTTTCTTTTTTCATTTTCATCTTCTTCTGGTTCTGGATAAAGACGATCTAATGTATTAGAAATCCCCCACATAAATGCAGTGTTCATTTGTCTTTCATAGTTCCAGTTAGTTTGCATACACCAACCACCCCAGAAAAAATTCTCTTACTTTTTTATGTAATGGATAATTTCTTTGTGCTTCTAACCCTTTTTGTGACATTTTTCATTCCTCCTTAATCATCTAAGTCATCTTCAAGTTCATCATAGTCATCTGCTTGACCATTTGATGATAATTGAAGTGAACCATCACCATATTTAATTTGATAGAATAACACAGCCATGATGATTGAAATAATAGCAATTGCAGTTAAACTTAATCCTGAATAGGCTGCAATAGCAAATCCAAAGAAGAAGAAAATTGCATTTTTCTTATTAATCATAACAGATAATAACATTGCAAATCCGAAGAATGCTACTAAGTTAGCACCTAAAGTAATACCATCTAATACAAATTGAGGTACTGCATTAACAATTGCATTGATAACATCTGCTCCTAAATAAACAGCCATAAATACTGGTACAAATGTACATACAGCATATAACATTGGTCCCCAGAAAATATCTACAAGTTTAGCTTTCTTGTATTCACTCTTATCAACATAATTATCAATCATATGAGTCATACTGATACGAACAACACTTGCTGCTGTCTCAATAAGTGTGATTAATAATGTCATTGGTGTTGCAATAGCTAAAGCTGTTTCAATTTTAGCACCTGTTAAAATAACCAATGCACACCCTGCAATAGAACCCATGTTCATATCAAAACCAGAAGCTCCGATACTCATAAATCCTAAACTAACCATTTCCATTTGAGCTCCGACTAAAAGCCCAACTTTTACATCTCCTAAGAAAAGACCTACAAGCGTACATGTAATGAGCGGTCTTTCAAAGTTCAAACGTCCTAACATACGTGAATCAATTCTTGCAAAGACTGCAATCAGACCGACAATAATCGCCTTAAATAACATAATTTTTCCTCCTTAATCTAATCTGCGAATCTTAATTCCTCTCTCTTTGTTGTTGGTAATTGTTGCATAAAGATCTTTGTTCCTAAACTCATAATTTTTTTCGAATCAGCAACTTCTTCATCATTTAAATAAACAACTTCCCCATATGATTTAGATCCTTCTTTTTTAGCAATACCACCATAATTAATTTCTTTAAATTTTGGATATCCTTCAATAAATCTTGCAGCATCCCTCGTACATCCAAAAACAATAAAGATATTTTCATTTAAAGTTTCAACTTTTGCCATTTTTGATAAAGCCTTTTCCACTGTAAAAATATTCAATTTACATCCAGCAGGTTTAGACATATTTAATGCCATCTTTTGAAATTCATCAGTCGCTGCTTTATCATCAATAACAATAATTCTTGTTGCTGCCAAGAAATGTGTCCAAGTAAATGCAACCTGTCCATGAACCAATCTGTGGTCAACTCTTACTGCTTTAATCATATTTCTTCACCTCCGTCCTTCTTACAAATCATCTAAATCATCCATGCTATTAACAACACCATTGACATATTTAACACTAACTAAATCATCACTTACCTTTGATGTTAAGACTTGAGCATTAATACATCCAGGTGTTAATAGTAAATCAACTAAAAATGCTAAATTTGTATTTGTTACAAGATGAAATGGATATTGTCCTAAATATTTAACAAAACCATTATTAACACTTCCACCCATCATATCTGTGCAAACAACCAATTCATATTGATTAAAATCATGTTGATTCATAATAGATTGAATCGTTTGATCTAAATCAAAATCTGGTGTTGTATATCCACAAACTGTTTGAATATCAGCGACATCTCCTACAATAATCTTTAATGCACTCACTAGCCCTTTGGCTAGTTCTCCATGAGTTGCAATGACAACCTTTTTTTCTTTTTCCATATCTATTCCCCTACTCTATTTTAATTTTGAAACCAGTTCGCCATCTTCAAAGCGTTGTTCATCCGCAGCAATAAATTCATGTAAATAAGCAATTTCACTAGTTGGTATTGTAATATTATAGCGAATTGATAAGTTTTTAAATGCTTCATGAACACATGCGATAAAGGCTTTATTATCTCTTTCAAATCCTTCTAAATCGACATATTCAGTAATGGCTGTTTTCGTGACTAATCTTTCGATTAAACAACATACATGAATATAAATACCAATTAATGTCTTACCACCAAAACGTTTATTTAAGCGATCTTGCAAATCATCTATCGCAAGGGTAACGCTATCTAATAAAACTTTTGGATTAAGGATTGTGAGATATCCAACAACATTTTGTAAAGTAAAATCTTTACGTAAATCATCTAATAATTGATTTAATTGCTTCGGTGCTAAATGTTTAGACAAATGGGAAGTCATTAAATCAATATTATTACCTGATATAATATCTTCTAAGGCAATAAAGACTTGTCCTTCGATATGTGGATTTGCTGTTCCAGTAATAAAGAGGACATTATTACTTTCAAATAATTCATGATGTGGACCACTTGCTACTAATTGATTATAATCACAAACTTCTAAATCAATTGGTATTTGTCCAGGTAAACTGCTTTCAAATAATTCTCTCATTCTTTGAGCCATATGAATGCCACTTTCACTTGTAAATAAGATTGTGTCATTCTTTTGACGATCAATAATTGTATAAGCTGCTTTTGATGACTCACTGACTTTTTCCAAGGTTGTTTGTATATCTTTATCATTTAAGATACAGTTTCCAACATTTAAAGCTAACCTTGTTGAAACATTGTTGATGACACCAACACTACAATTAATTGCTGTACTTAAGCTATTCCCCAGCTGTTCTAAAGATCCCATATCAACCATCACAATGACATCAGCATTATGATTCATACGGTTTAATCTTTCGACAAGTACTTCTTTGATTTCATCAACTGTGACATCTAATGGCATATCCACAGCCTCAAACACATAATTTTCTAATAAGCTATTGACTGCATCAGCAATCGAAGTTGCGGTTGAATAACCATGACAGACAATCATTCCAAAAATATTACGTCTTGCGACTTGAGCATTATAATGATGTAAATAAACAACCATAATAATGAATAAGATATCTGTCATTTGCATTTCTAAATTAGCATTTACTAATCTTGTAATATCTTCTACAATCATTGATTCATACATGAGCTCACTTTTAATATTCAAGATAATTTCATCAATCATTGAACGATGTTCTAGATGATAATTTTGAATTGATGAACTATAAAGTTCACTTATATAAATCAATTTTGCTAATGTACAACAAAATCCACTTGGTAAATTAATATAACGTTTCTTTAAAACTACATCTAAGATATTAGATAAAGAAATTTCTGTTCCTTTGATTCTTTCTGGTGGTATTCTTTGTTTATAAGAAAGATAATCACTCAATAAATCAAAGTTATGTTTACTCTCATTTAATGCAGTTTCTAATCCTTCATATTTATGCAGTGGTTTAATAATACGATCAAAATAATCAAATATAAAATCAATTTCCTCACTCTTTTTGTAAGTTGTTGTATCGATGTATATAACATTTTCATCTGTGACAATTGGCATTGTTTGAAGAAGATGTTCTGGTAAATCATAAGTATGAATAATCACTTCTTTTTTGCCAGCACTTTCTCTTAATGCACTTGCACACATCAATTGGATTGTTGATTGTAAACCTAATAAATTGTTTTCATAATCACCATTGACTAAGGCTCTTAAAACAGCACTTGATATTTTAATGGTTTTCTTCATCTTTAAACCTTCATTTTGAATGAAGTGAATAATGAGTTCTTCTTTTTCTTCTTTGCTCTTATCTTGAAGTTTAGGAACATCTAAAATCAGAGGGATGTTTTTAAGAAGTCTTTCACTCATACAAAGATGAGGATGAATATCACATAAAAGCATATATCGAATATTTTTGTTTTTATATTTGCTTTTACTTGATGATTTGTTTTTGTCCATTTCTAACAAGAGACATAATTGTTCTTGAAATTCATGGGACATATACTGAGCATTGCAAATCATGAAAACTAAGTGATTTGTACTATCAATCAATCCTGGTTGATTGTTTTTGCCAAAGACCTTTGTAAGTAAGGTTTGGCTGTTGGTTGGTGAGAATTCTAATTTGATGAGTTTTGTATCGGCATGAATTGTTCCAATTCGCGCTGCATTCTCATAGATTGTTGTACATAATGTTCTTTTTCCAGTACCCTTCTCTCCATTAAGAATAACTGGCAATCCACAAGGTGGATATTCAAAGCTTTCTCTTAATTGTTTAATTACAATGGCTAATGATTTATCTGAGCCGATTATTTTTGAATAATTCCCCTCTCCAAAAGAATGATTCATAACATATTGTTTGACTTCTTCTAAATCATAAAAATCGTCATCTTGGAAAGTTGTTTTGTAAAGTTCTTCCATTTTCTTACGATGTAAGAAATAAACTGGTCTAGAATTAATTTTCATGACAACTTTCTCTTTAACAAGCTCATTAAGATACTGACTTGCAAGGCTTCTACTTATATGCATTTCATCACTCATTGCTGAAGCGGTAAATGCATTGACTTGGGTAAAGTCGAAAGTTTCTGTCAGATCACTCAAATAGTTCAGTATTAAATCTTTTGTGCTATTTGCCATATTTCTACTTCCTTTCTTGAGATATCTGATTCATCCCTGCCTCACAGCTACAATATATCGTATTATGACATCTTATAACAACAGTGTTGAATTTTTTGACACTTAAACATATAATTGACATATTTTTTATAATCTTCAACACTTTTCAACACATGTCAACACAAAATGATGTCATTTGTAAAAGACAGTCGAATCTACCTTTATTCTACAATAGATTCGACTATTTTTAAATTATTTTTCTTAATTAGAAATAGAGGTCGTTAAATTAACTGCCCATACTCCTGTACGATAACGTCTCATTCCAAAGATAACACGTACGACTTGTTCATAATTGGCAAATCAAGAAAACAAGTGCAATACTTTGAATTTGAAAAAGATGAACACATATAAAGGCAAGCGGAATGCCTACACCCCACATTAAGCCACTATCTAAAAGCGTTAATATCTTTGAATCGCCTCCAGCTCTTAAAGAAGAAAAGACAATGACAATAAAGAAACGTAAAGCTATTCTTAGTGAGAAAACTTTAACAATTAAAACAGCTTCTTCAATCACTTGAGAATTTGTTAAATGAAAGATTGAAACAAGGAAATGTGAGCCCGCAAAAATCAATGCCATTGCTACTGTTGATAAACAAACAGCCATCCCAATAAAATAATTTCCTTCCTCTTTCGCTTTATTTTCATTCCCTGCACCTAATGACATTCCTACAATCGCAGCAACAGCATTAGAAAAACCATTAGCCAAGGCATAGAAAATATCAGATATCTTAGCCCCTACATAATAAGCATCCATAGAGCTTGTTCCCAAAACACCAAACGCTTTGATAAATAATGTTGATCCAAAACCAAAGAATAATTCATTAATAATGATAGCTTGGGTTTTACGCATAATATTTTTAACAAAACGTATATCAAAAGAAAACATTTCAGATAAACTTCCTAAAAAGATTTGATGCGTGCGATAGGCATATATAAAGTGAATACTTACAGCACTCATGTGAGCTAAACATGTTCCTAATGCTGCTCCTTGAATCCCCATCTTTGGCATTCCAAACAAACCAAAGATAAAAATATAGTTGCTGATGACATTGATAATCATTGCCATAATCCCGATAATTAGAGGAATACGTGGTTTATTGATATTTCGATAAACAATATTAAAAGCAAACTCGATTGCTAAAAAAACATAAGAAAACATTGCAATTCTTAAATATAATAAACCATTTTCAATAACCATAGCATCTTGTATATAAAAACCAAGAATCCATTTCCCAAATATTGCTGCTAATAAAAACCAAAACATCCCTGAAATAATCGCTAAGACCAAACTTAATCCAAATGAGCGTTTTAAATTCAACATATCTTTTGCCCCAAAAAACTGAACGGAATAAATTCCCACTCCAGCGGCACAAGCCCATGAAACCGATGTACATAAAGTTTCTATCTGAACGGCAGTTCCAACTGCTGTCACTTGACCAATCCAAGAAACCATTAATGAATCAATAATTCCCATACAACTTGTGACTAATTGTTGTAACCCTAATGGTATAGCAATATAACATGCACGCTTATAAAAAGACTTTGGTCCCATATAATGTCTAATAATATCCATAAAATCCCCCTCTCTCTAGTCCATATTATAATTTCTTTAAACAAAAATAAAAAAAGTGTTTAAAGACTCAACACATAATGAAGAATTCAAACACTTTATTTCTTTATCTGACAAATGAATACTTTTCTCCAACAATATACTGTAAACTATAATGTACTGGATTTCCTTCACTATCACCCATAATTCCATCCATAACAAACAATGGTGCACCAATTGGAACTTGTAACAATCTTACCATATCACCACTTGCAGTTGTTACTGTAATAACTGTTTTTAAAGAACGATCACAAATGATTCCTTTTTTCTCTGCTAATAATTCATACAATGATCCAGTTAATGGTTCATTCATTAAAAAACCATATTTCGCATAAGAATAATAATTATTTTCTATCATCAATGGTTCTCCATCAGCAAGTCTTAATCTTTGGATATAGAGAACTTGATCACGATCACTTAATTTCAAGATATCTTTCATACGTTCATCTAATGGTAGAACTTCTCTTTTTAAGACAATTGAAGAACTTTCCATTCCTGCATTTCTACATGATTCACTAAATCCAACACTATCTTCTAGTGGTCTAAAGAGTTTTGGTTTTGTTGCAAAAGTTCCTTTCCCTTGTTTTTTAATTAAATAACCTTCATCTTCTAATTCAGCCAAGGCATTTCTTACTGTTATACGGCTGACATCGTATTTTTTACATAATTCATGTTCTGAAGGTATTTTTTCACCTTTTTGGATTTCTCCACTTTCAATTAGTCCCTTTATTGTATTTTTTAATTGTAAATATAAGGGGATTGAATTGTTATCATCTAATTTCATTTTTATACCTCACCTATATTTCTCTTATTTTTATTATATCCTTTTTAAAATGAAAAAGCGATAAAATATCTATCGCTTACTCAAATAATTGAATGACATCATGTAATGATGAAACAACTGCTAAGGCTTGATTTTTTTGTGTATCACTAGCAGGAATTAAATCAGGAACCATGATACAAGGAATATTAGCACGATATGCTGCTTCTACACCAACGATTGAATCTTCTAAAACTAAAGCTTTTAAGGGAGTAACATCAAAATGTTGGACGACTTTTTGATAAATTTCAGGATGTGGTTTACGTTTAGTCACTTCATCACCACATAAAAGATAATCAAAGTAGTGTAGTAAATCTAATCTTTCAAGTCTTTCTATTGTTAAATTTCTATCAGTTGCAGTCGCAACTGCACGAGGGATATCTAATTGTACTAAGAGTTCTAATAATTCATAAATTCCTGGTTTTGGATCAATATGTTCATTTAGTAATTGTCTGCCATAGACACGTGCTTCATCTAAAATCATCTCTGGACTGGCCAAGTCTTTTAAATCATTTCTTACAATATCTTCAACTTCCTTACCGTTTCTGCCTACACATTTTAAGAAAGTTGTTTCCCCAAGATCATTGATTCCATGTTTTAAACCAACTTCTTGCCAAGCTTTTTGCCATCTTGCTTCAGTATCTAGCATTAAGCCATCTACATCAAAAATAACGAGTTCTGGACGCATTCATTTTTCCCCTTTTATTAGTATTCTAATTTCCCACATATATCTACGTTTTGTAAGTGGGTGATTTCTCACGATTGCTAATTGTTCTGCATAAATTCTTAAGACAGCTGAGATAACCATTGGACTGAAGTATTCTGCAACACCTGGTAATAATGAACCAAGTCCAAAGTCTTTAGCATCAATGACTGTTGTTTTTGCATCAAATCTTTCAAGGAAAGTTAAAGCTCTTGAATCCATAGCACGAGTACGTCCATCATTCATTAATAAGATAAATGGAACGTTTTTATCAGTAATTTCAAATGGTCCATGGAAGAATTCACCATCATGGAATGATCCTGAGTTCATCCATTGCATTTCCATTAATAAACAAATTGAGAATGAATAAGCAACTTTATGAGTAGCTCCTGATGACATTACATAAATCACTTCATCATCTTTATAGCTATCAGCAAAAGCTTTTGCTTCTGGTAATACACTCTTAACAGCTTCATCAATAATTCCATAGATACTATTGCATCCATTAACCATTGCATCATATGTTTCAAATCCTTCATATTGATTTAAAATTTCTACAGCAATTAATAAAGCTTTATTCATCTTATCCATTTTTGCTGAGTAACTACCTTCCCAGTTATGAACAACTAAATAATGACAAGCTTTCGCTAATGGTGATTCTCCATTGTTTGTAATCGCAATGACAGCAGCACCTTTTTCCATTGCAAGTTTAGATGCTGCAACTGTTTCAGGAGTTGTTCCTCCAAGTGAACAAGTCACAACAATAGCATCTTCATTTAATCCTTTTGGTGTTGCATAGTTAAATTCATTAGCAGTATATAAAGCAATACGTAAAGCTTTAGCATTTGCTTCTAAAAAAATATTTGGCTGGATATAATTCAGCTTGTGATGCTCCACATCCTACATAATAAACAGATTTTACATTTGGTTTTTCTTTTTTAAATTGTTGCAATAATGTCTTTAATTTCCATCTTTTTCTCTCCTCTACTT
>ENA-OQAB01001554-OQAB01001554.1-human-gut-metagenome-genome-assembly--contig:-NODE-1554-length-10804-cov-1.534982_pt1 | contig 10804 bp, 16 predicted proteins | sample MGYA00242490_ERZ504517 | MGnify/ENA primary metagenome ERZ504517 (study PRJEB26092, sample SAMD00036298) | human gut metagenome | host: Homo sapiens | study: EMG produced TPA metagenomics assembly of... | reverse complement strand
TTTTCATAAACGCATCTTCGTGTTTGGTATTTCCCATAAGATTTGTAATTGTCCTGTGGGCAATTACAGCTACACCTCCTTATTGTTCGTTAAGTATGCTTATCTTATGTGCAGTGAAAATGTCGGCTTTTGTATTTGTTCTGCAAAAAGCAGGTTATCTTTTGTAAAAAGGTATTCTAATGAAACCTCCTTATAAGAAATTGTAACAGAGCAGAAAGGGAAAGTAAATTAAGAAAGAATAAATTTTTTATCCCTTAATACACAAATCCCGTCTTTTATGTATCCTGTATTTACAATTTAAAGTATAATAAGTATATTGTAAATCAGAGAAAGGAAAGGTTTTGAGGGATGTATAAGATTGCAGTTTGTGACGATGAGGAAGCAGTTGCTGCTCAGGTAAAGGAGCTGATTACAGAATGGAATCCTTCTGTAGATGTTGTTTGCTTTTCGTCAGGGGAGGAGCTTCTGGAAAACTATCAGTCTTACGAAGCGGTATTTCTCGATATTGATATGGCGGGAATGAATGGAATTGAGACGGGAAAGGCAATCCGAAAGATGGATAAGGATACAAAAATTGTATATCTGACTGCATACAGAGATTATGTTTCCGGGGCTTTTGGCGTTCATGCTTTTCAGTATTTATTAAAGCCGGTAAATAAAAAAGCCATATGGAATGTGCTGGAAGAAATTTTTCGCTATACGAAATCTGCGGAGAAAAAAATAATCCTGGATTTTCATACAGTGGACGGAGCTCTCTGCCTTCCTGTGGAATCCATATATTTTTTTGAATATGAAAACAGAAAAATCCGGATTGTGACAGATAAGGAGCAGTATTATATGGCGGATAAAATCGGAAATGTGGCAAAGAGGATGGACGAGTTTGGTTTTTCCATGCCGCACCAGAGCTTTGTAGTCAATATGTTTCATGTGAAGAATGTGAAAAATCAACAGATTTTTCTAGATAATGGAATGGAGATTCCCCTTTCTCAGAAAAAACAGAAAATATGGAAGCAGGAGCTGATGGAATATTTATCTCGGCGCCTTGAGGGAAGAGGAGAAGTGGAATGAGTGCAGTTGCAGTTTTTTTGATGGTTCTTTCCATGCTTTTTTATACTTTCTGTGCTGTGTGGTTTCTCTGGGCGGGAGAGTTTGAGCCAAGAGGTCCCAGGTGGGTAAGGGTTCTGCTCTGGATAGTATACGGATTTTTAAACTGGTTTGTTCCGAATATGTGGCTCAATGATACGATTACTATGATCGTGCTGTGTGCATATTATATGGCGGTGGGCTGGTTCTTTTATCACAGAAGCAGAAACTGGCTTTTGTATCAGGTGTTTTTTTACATGGCAACTTACGCAGTGCAGATTATCGGCATTTTTCTTGTAATCAGGCTCAGTCAGTGGATTGCTATGGACAGCATTGTAATGAGCTATGGATTTCTTATTATGAAGGTTCTTCTTATTATAATTATTTACAGCGGGGGCTTCGTTTTCTTGTGAAGAAACGTGGAGTTTCCGACAGGAAGAATCTGAAGGTAAAAGGAATGATGCTTGTTCCAATATCAGTTTCGCCCTTATTTTTTTGATATATGGGGGCAGGAGAAATCTTTTTTGTGAGATATCGGATATTGAGTGGATTATTGTGTACTGTGTTCTCCTTCTCATTTAAAATGGCTGGTGTATTTATGTGTGGCATGATGTGGCTGCAAACAGGGAGTTAAAGCACCGAATCGAGCTGATGGAGCAGCAAGAAATGAGCTGACACACCAGTATTATGAGGAAATGGAGGAAAAATTATAATCGTTCCAGAAAGATTATCCACGATATAAGAAATCACCTTCATGCACTGGAGCAGTCGGCAAAAATGGAGGACAGCCGATATTTTGAAGATGTACAATGGTATGTTGAAATTCTCTTGGGCTTAAATTTATTCGGAAATAAAATGCTGAATATTATTTTAAACGATAAGCTGAAAAAGCTTTCGCCGGAGCAGGTGGAATGCAGCCTCGGCGGTGTCAGTCTTGATTTTGTGTCAGATATGGATATGACTACGATTTTTGCAAATCTTCTTGATAATGCAGTGGAGGCAAGAGAGGGAAATCCCAGCTTTTGGGTGAAGATACGGGGAGAGCAGATTCAGGATTTTACTGTGATTAAAATATGGAATCCTGCGTTGAAGACATATGAGCCGGGACAGTCCGGAAAAACAGGTCATGAGGGCATCGGGCTTTCTAATGTGCGTCAGGCTATGGGGCGCTATCATGGAGAACTGAAAATAGAATGCAAAGACAATATTTTTTCTGTCACCCTGGTATTTCCAGGACAGGGCAGAGAACAGGAGGAAGAATGAGGATGAAAAAAGCAGGAATTTTTACAGCAATGGCACTTATGGCGGCAGTTTTTACAGCCGGATGCGGACAGGCGAAGCTTCCGGAGGGATTTTCGGAGGCAGAGGTAAAGGCAGAGGCGGAAAAATCAATTGCGCTTTTTAATGAAAGGGATTATGAGGGAATCAGACAGATGGGCTCTGAGGAATTGAAAGCCAGTATTACGGAGGAGCAGTTTGCGACAGCCTGCGACCCGTATCTTGACAAGTGCGGTGAGTTTAAGGAAATTACAAAGACGGTTTTTGCAGGAGGATACGACAAAAATTCAGATATTGACTATGCGACAGCTGTGATGGTGGGAGAGTATGAAGATGGAAAAATCCAGTTTACGGTAAGCTTTGATGAGGATATGGAGCTGATTCAGTTTCTTAATTAAATAACATACGAAGACAAGACTTTGAGGGAGGACTGCAGAAATGGAAAAAACAGAGAAAAAACGATTTTTGATTTATATTTTGCTCGCATATGGCGTGACGTATGTGATGGGACTTTTTATGTGGTATGGGAATTCGAAAGGAATGGACGTAAGCACTTTTCCCAATGCGCAGATGATGTACCCGGCAGCAGGCGTTGCTCTTTGGTGTTCTTCTTACAGGAAAAGGGGATAAGACAGTTCCCAAATGGTTTTACCTGTTTTTTATTGTGCTTACAGGGGCAATGGCGGTGGTTTCTGTTCTTTCGGTTATGATGCCGGATGAGCTTGTCGTCGTGGGAGGAATGGGAGTTTCCCTGTGGAGTCTTGCCATTAATTATCTTCTGATGCTGGGAAGCGTTGTGTTCTGGATTCTTCTTCTGGCGGCAGGGAAAGAGAGAAGAAGGGCTTACGGGCTGAATGGAAATATGTGGAAGAAATCGATTCTTATGCTTCTTCTTTTTGTGGCTTTGTTTTTTGGAAGAACGGCTTTGTCCTGTGCTCTTTCCGGACAGATGGGAATTTTTACTCTTGTTTTGACAACACCTTCTACTTGGGTTATGATGGGAGTAATCCTTCTTAATTTCTTCTTGGTGGTTCCGGCGTTTTTCGGTGAGGAGTATGGATGGCGGTATTATCTGCAGCCTCTTCTTCAGAAAAAATTCGGGCTGAGAGGCGGCGTAGTGATTCTCGGAATTGTGTGGGGGCTCTGGCATCTTCCGGTCGATTTCTTTTTATTACACATCACCGGAGATGGGGCTTCAGGCAGCGGTTGGCACAGCAGATTTACCTGTATCACGCTCGGCATCTTTTTTTGCCTATATTTATATGAAGACAAAGAATATCTGGGTTCCGGTAATGGCGCATTTTTTGAATAACAACATGGCTGCCATACTGTCAGGAGGCGGTTCGGATGCCCTTGAGAATCAGGTGATTACATGGGGCAGTCTTGTTCCGGCGCTTCTCGTAAATGTACTTTTCTTTGGTATATTTATATTTGCAAAGGTTTCCGCGAAGAAGAAACAGGAGAAACAGTAAGCGGAGAGTGAAAAATGAGAGAGATTGCAAAACGGTTTCTGGAAGATCAGAATTTTACAAAGGAAGAGTTTGAAGAGCTTTTAAAGGGCTTTGAAAATAAAGAGGAGAGAGCTGCTTTTCGGAGAAAGCAGCTTTTCTTCGTGAGAAATATTATGGAAATAAAGTTTTTACAAGAGGGCTTATTGAATTTACCAATTACTGTAAAAACAATTGTTATTACTGCGGAATCCGAGGGGGAAATAAAAATGCAGTTCGTTACCGCCTTACAAAGGAGGAAATTCTTTCGTGCTGCAAAGAGGGATACGACCTTGGATTCCGCACTTTTGTCCTTCAGGGGGGAGAAGACCCCTGGTTTACAGATGAGCGCATGGTAGAAATTATCAGGGAAATAAAAGGAAATTATCCGGATTGTGCGCTTACCCTTTCTATTGGGGAAAAATCTTATGAAAGCTATAAGAAATTTCGGGAAGCGGGAGCAGACAGGTATCTTCTTCGCCATGAGACAGCGGATGAGATTCACTATGGAAAACTTCACCCTTCTTCTATGCGGCTTTCTGACAGAAAGAAATGTCTTTTTATGTTAAAGGAGCTGGGGTATCAGACAGGGGCAGGATTTATGGTTGGTTCTCCGGGGCAGACACTTTCCTGTCTTGCAGAAGATCTTGTGTTTTTAAAGGAGCTGAAGCCGGAGATGGTCGGAATCGGTCCTTTTATTCCCCATCATGATACGATTTTTAAGGATGAAAAGGCAGGAAGTGTGGAAATGACCCTGTATCTTTTATCGGTTGTGAGGATTCTTCTTCCCAATGTGCTTCTTCCTGCCACAACAGCCCTTGGAACAATGGATGAAAATGGAAGGGAGAAGGGGCTTCTTTGCGGAGTCAATGTGGTGATGCCTAATCTTTCTCCCTTAAGGAACAGGAAACAGTATGAGCTTTATGACAATAAAATCTGTACAGGAGATGAGGCGGCAGAGAGCCGGGAACATTTAAGAAAACGTGTGGAGAGTATCGGGCTTCGTCTTGTAGATGAGAGGGGCGATGGGGCAGAAATATGAACAGTTGCAGATTCTCCGTAAAAATGGTAATATAAAACTACCTATGAGTAAAAATATAGTTTAGGAGGAGAATCATTGAAACAGCCAATCGTATCTGTCATTATGCCTGTTTATAATGGGGAAACGTACCTCAGGCAATGTCTTGACAGTGTAGTAAACCAAACTTTAAAAGAGATAGAAATTATTTGCGTGGACGATGGCTCCAGTGACCGTTCTGTTGAAATTCTGAAAGAGTATGCGGCTAAGGATGAGCGTGTTATGGTGCTGCAGCAGGCGAATGCAGGCGCAGGAGCTGCGCGGAACAACGGGCTTTCAAAGGCGTCCGGAAAGTATCTTTCTTTTCTGGATTCCGATGATTTTTTTGAAACAGATATGCTGGAGAAGGCAGTGGAAAAGATTGCGGCAGACAGGGCGGACTTTGTGGTTTTCCGATGCGATCATTATCTGAATGATACAAATACCTTCAAAAAAGCAGCATATACGCTGAAAAAACAGACACTTCCCCCTTATACGCCTTTTAATTTCCGTCAGATTACAGACAATGTATTTAAGGCATTTGTAGGATGGGCTTGGGATAAAGTGTATGACAGAGAGTTTGTGATGAAGCACAATCTTAAGTTTCAGGAGCAGAGAACAAGCAATGACATGCTGTTTGTGTTCAGTGCGCTTGTTCTTGCAAAACGAATCACATGTCTTGATACGGTGCTTGCTCACCAGAGAAGAAATAACGGGGAATCTCTTTCAAATACAAGGGAAAAGTCATGGTTCTGCTTTTATAATGCGCTGAAAGCTCTTCGGGATGTTCTGAAAGAAAAGGGGCTTTATGAAGAACTGAAGAAGGATTTTGTGAATTATGCCGTTCATTTCAGTTTATGGAATCTGAACACGATTACCGGGGATTGTTATGAGAAGCTTTATACAAAGCTTCATGAGGAATGGTTTGAAGAACTTGAGGTTACGGGCCATGATGAGGATTACTTCTATAATAAAACGGAGTATAAGCAGCTCGCAGATATTTTAAGATATGACTTTAAGGAGTATAATACAAAGCTCTCTGTAGTCATTCCTGTTTATAATGCAGAAAAATATATTCGTCAGTGTCTCGACAGTATTCTTACAAAGCAGAAAATTGCCCTTGAGGTGATTTGTGTGGATGACTGTTCCACAGACGGAACGCCTGCTGTTTTAAAAGAATATCAGGATAAATATGAGAATGTAACGGTGATTCGAAACGAGACAAACCTGTATGCGGGAACCTGCAGAAATAAAGGGCTTATGGCTGCAAAAGGACAGTATGTGCATTTTCTTGATTCCGACGATTATGTTGTGGACAATGCGTATGAAAAGTTGTACACTCTTGCAAAGGAGAACGACCTTGACTGGGTGAAGACAACCTCAGAGGGATTTGATGATGAAACAGGGGAAACAGTAGAAAATCCAAGATATTCTATGGAGAAAATGTATGAGGGCTTTTTGGGACGCTTCTTGATTTTCAGCATTTTCCGAAGAAGTTTATGGACTATATGGCAGTTGTTCCGTGGAACGGAATTTATAAGAGACATTTTCTGCTGGAAAAAAAATATCCGTTTCAACAGCCTTTTCTGTGTAAATGACAGATCCTTTTTCGTAGATACCTGCGTAAAAGGGGAACGTATGATGATTGCAAGGGAAAAAATCGTGCGTCACAGAATGAATGTAAGCGGCTCTCTTGTAATGAAGCGCGCGCAGCATTTTGACTGTCAGTTTGAGTCTTATCGTATTATGCGTCAGATATGCAATGAAAACCATGTGAACGATAAGGTGCGTTTTGAGGTTCTGGAGCATGAAATGTATGATATTTTTGTGTGGTACAGGAAGTTTCTGGAGCAGGGCGTGGAAACAGAGAAACTGAAACAGGACATGAAGAGTTTTCTTGAAGAATGTGACATTTCTTATTTTGAAAAATATGGGACAAAGAGCCGCTGGCTGAAATTCCGTAATCTGGCAGGGGTTTAAAATAAGTTTCGGGGAGAAACCCGGTTAAGGAGAAACAAATGGCGAAAGTATCAATCATTATACCAACTTATAATGTAGAAATGTATTTAGTGGAGTGTATGGAAAGCGTTGTGCGCCAGACACTGAAAGATATTGAAATTATCTGTATCAACGACGGTTCTACAGACAGCTCTCTTGATATTTTAAAGAGCTATGCAGAGAAGGATGACCGTATTATTATTGTGGATAAGAAAAACGGCGGATACGGAATTGCGATGAATATCGGGCTTGAAAAAGCAACGGGAGAGTATATAGGAATTGTGGAGCCGGACGATTACGTTCCCATTAATATGTACGAAGATCTTTATCAGATTGCAAAGGAAAAATGAGCTGGATTTTGTAAAGGCAGACTTCTACCGTTTTAAACGAAACGATGAAAACGGCGATATGGAGCTTACTTATAATCATCTTTCTGATGATATTCAAAATTATAATAAAGTGTTTAATCCGTCTCAGACTCCGTCTGCTGTCAATTATATTATGAATACCTGGAGTGGTATTTATAAGAGGGAATTTCTGGAAGAATACGGCATTCGTCACAATGAGACACCGGGAGCTTCTTTCCAGGACAATGGATTTTTCTTCCAGACATTTGCATTTGCCAAGAGAGCTATGATCATAAATAAACCATATTATATGAACAGAAGAGATAATCCCAATTCTTCTGTTCACAGCAGAGACAAGGTTTATTGTGTAAATGTAGAGTATGATTATATTCGGGAAATTCTTACAGAGCATCCACAGGTGTGGGAGCGCTTTAAGTATGTTTATTGGAGAAAGAAATATTCCAATTATGTATTCACTTTGAATCGCATCGGAATGAATATAAAAAAGAGTATGTGGACTGTATTTCAAAAGAATTTAAAAGAGCGGAGCAGCTTGGTGAGCTGCGTCAGGATGCGTTTCCTGTAACGCAGTGGTCAGGTGTACAGTTCCTTATGAGAGATCCGGAGGGATATTACCGTCTCTGTACAGTTCCGGGAGGTGCGGCAGCAGCGGCAGAAATTTGAAAAAATTAAAAATTCCAATTCCTATAAGCTGGGATTTGCCATCACAAGTATTCCGAGAAAAATAAAGAAGAATTAAAAGCGCTGAAAAAGAAATTAAAAAAATAAAAGAATACAAATATAATTTCAGCAGCAGGAGGCGGCTATTGATCAAGGTATCGGTAATCATACCTGTATACAATGCAGAAAAATATCTGGAAGAATGTCTTGGACAGTCTTTTAAGACAAACATTTACAGACATGGAAATAATCTGTGTGGATGACGGTTCCACAGACAGTTCTGCAGAGACTTTTAAAAAGATTTCAGGAAAAAGACAGAAGAATCCGTGTACTGTTTCAGGAAAATCAGTATGCAGGAATTGCCAGAAATAATGGAATGAAAATCGCGCAGGGCGAATACCTGCTGTTTCTTGACGCAGACGATTTTTTTGAGGATACACTTCGGAAAAAATCTACAGTCAGGGAAAAAAGATGGGAGCAGATATTGTACTGTTTGGAGCAAAGCAGTATAATAGGAAAACGGGCTGCGTTTCGCCTGCATCATGGTATTTAAAAACAGCTGCGGTTCCGGAAGAAAATCCTTTTTCCAGAAAAACACAGGATACCGATATTTTTGCTATTACGACACCGGCACCCTGGACAAAGCTTTTCAGGAAGGAATTATAGATTCTGAAGGGATTTTTTTCCAGGGACTTCAGAACAGCAATGATGTATATTTTACACTGACAGCGCTGGCAGCGGCAGAAAAAATCACATGTGTGGAAGAAGATCTTGTATTTTACAGAGTAGGGGCGGAAGAAAGCCTTCAGGGAAGCAAGGAGTTTTCTCCTGTATGTTTTTTTGGAAGCGTATTGCGCTGTGTATGAGGAGCTGAACCGGAGAGGGATTTACGGAGAAGTGGAAGAAGGATTTTTAAATGTGCTTCTTTCAGGATGTGCCCATAATCTCCGCACAGTGACAGAATGGGATATAAGAAGATACATCTGCCAGCGTATGAATGAGCCGGAATTTATGAAAACAGGGCTTATGGAGAGGGAGGCGGAATACTTCCGCAAACCGGAAGACTTTATTTTTGTAAAAGGGCTTTTAAATGCGGCAGACTGGGAGAAACATCACCGGAAAAACCTTCTGCCTACAGAAGTGGAGACTGTTCAGAAAGCAGAGTCAGAGAATCCGAAGGTATCGGTTATTATTCCTGTTTATGATGTGGAGAAATATATAAGAGAATGTCTTGATTCCATTGTGGGGCAAACTCTTAAAGACATCGAGATTATCTGTGTAAACGATGGTTCTACAGACAGTTCTCTGGAAATTCTAAAGGAATACGGGGAGCGGGATAAAAGAATCACAATTATTTCTCAGGAAAACAGAGGGATTTCAAGTGCGAGAAATCACGGAGCAGAGAAAGCTTCCGGCGAATATTTTTACTTCATGGACGGAGACGATATTCTGGAAAAAGAGGCTCTTTTCAAGCTGTATTCGCTTGCATCAGAGAAGGCTCTTGATGTGGTTTACTTTGATGGAGAAAGCTTTTTGAGACAGAAGAGCTGAGGGAAGAAAAGAAGAATTATATTGCGTATTATGAAAGAACAGGCGATTATTCCCGTGTAATGACAGGGGCGGAAATGCTTCATGAGATGCTCCTTATGAATGAATATCGCTCTTCTCTTTGCCTTCAGTTTATAAATGCGTCTTACTATAAAAAAGAAAAGCTTTCTTTTGCAGAAGGAATCATAGGTGAAGATAATATCTTTACTTTTCAGTGTATTATGCCTGCCAGCCGGGTATACCATATGAAGGACAGATTTTTCCACAGAAGAGTCCGCGGAAATTCTGTTATAACATCTTCCTGGAAATTTGAGCAGATATATGGAATGTTCGAGGGTATCTTTTTGTGGAAGAGGCATTTCGGGAATTTCCTTCCGGAAGAGAATGACATATCTGTTCTTATGGAACAGAGACTTTCGTATGGCGAGAAAGCTTTATCATAATCTGGAACCGGAATACAAGCTTTGTTATGAAGCGATGGAGCCGGAAAAAAAGATATATTTTACAATGCTGGTGAAAGATTATGAGCAGGTTTGCAAAAAAGAACAGGATCTGATGGTAAAATATAAGCAGGTCTGTCGTGACAAAACGGAGAGAGGTGAGGAAATTCATACTCTCCGCCGGGAAAAACAGGAGAGAGGGATAGAGATCAGAACTCTCCGCCGGGAAAAGCAGGAGCGGGGTCTGGAGATTCGTCGTCAGGCTCAGGAAATAAAAGAATTGGAGAAGCAGAAAAAATCTCTGGAAAAAGAAAAAGCGGGACTTGAGAGAACGATTGCTTCTATCAGGGCATCCTTTTCCTACCGGCTTGGAAGAGTGCTTACAAAACCGTTCCGCTGGATAAAGAGCAGGCTGAAAGCTTAACAAGATAAAGGATAAGTGTGAGAAAATGAAAAGAGTGATTACTTATGGCACATTTGATTTGCTTCATTACGGGCATATTAATCTTCTGCGCCGTGCAAAGCAGCTTGGTGATTACCTCATAGTGGCGCTCTCTACAGATGAGTTTAACTGGAGAGAGAAGCAGAAGAAATGTTATTTTTCCTATGAGGAGAGAAAGCAGCTCTTGAGGCAAGATCCGTTATGTGGATCTTGTGATTCCGGAGGAAGGCTGGGAGCAGAAGCGTACAGATGTGAAGGAGTATCATGTAGATACCTTTGTTATGGGAGACGACTGGAAGGGGAAGTTTGATTTCTGGAAGAAGAGGGCTGCGAGGTGGTATATTTGCCCAAGACTCCGGAGATTTTCAACAACACAGATAAAAAAGGTGATTTAAACAGTAAAAAACAGGAGCAGAGCAAGAATCATGAATCGTTTTAAGAGT
>ENA-OQAB01001553-OQAB01001553.1-human-gut-metagenome-genome-assembly--contig:-NODE-1553-length-10810-cov-2.272115_pt1 | contig 10810 bp, 14 predicted proteins | sample MGYA00242490_ERZ504517 | MGnify/ENA primary metagenome ERZ504517 (study PRJEB26092, sample SAMD00036298) | human gut metagenome | host: Homo sapiens | study: EMG produced TPA metagenomics assembly of... | reverse complement strand
ACGTTCGCCTCCCGTATCGTGCGCCAGTACGGCATACGGTTCGACGACGCGATGCAGATGCTCGACGCGTGCAACGGCCTTTCGCTCAACGATGCGTATTGGGTCGTTCCCGACGGGTCGAAGGCGATGTTCGCGGAGAAGAACCTGTACGAGAATCCGTTCGACGAGCTCGTCGCCACGGCGGCGTTCTCGGGCGTGATCGACACGTCGAGGGTGCCGGAGGGACTGTCGGGCGAGCTGACCACGAGCGGCCAGTTTCCGAAAGCCTGGCGCGTCGTCGACGGCGAGCGCTATCTGTACAAGGCCGGCGCTCCCAACTCGAACGGGCTCGAGCCCCATGCCGAGTACTATGCGGCGCAGCTGGCCGAAGCCCTGGGCTTTTCCCATGCGTCCTACGATCTGGCGCGATGGCATGGCGAGTTGTGCAGCGCCAGCCCCTTGTTCACGAGTCGCGACACCGGCTTCGCGACGTTCTCCAGCATGTTCGGCACGCTGTCGTTCGACGAGGTGGCGGCGGTCTACGTCGAACAGGGGACGGAGGCGTTCGAGCGTTTCTCGGAAATGACGGTCTTCGACGCGCTGATCGCCAACGACGATCGTCATCTTGGGAACTTCGGATTCCTGTTCGACAACCGGACGCGCTCGCTCGTTTCCGCTGCGCCCATCTTCGACAACAACCTGTCGCTGTTCATCCGCGACATCGACGCGGGTTTGACGGCTTCCGACCTGGATCGATCAGCCGCGTGGTACAAGAGCCCGTCGAACGTGCTGCTGGATTATCAGGCGAAACGCGTGATGACGGACGACCTGCGCGATCGTCTCGCGACGCTGCGCGGCTTCGAGTTTGCTCCGCACTCCGACTTCCCGCTCGACGAGCGGTATACGGAGCTTTTGAACGGCTACATCCGCTTGCGGTTGGAAGCGTTGTTGGGACTGTCCTGATCTTGCGATTTCCAGGGTGATTCCGATGAAGAGCTTATAACCGTCCGAACGCGTTGGTTTGCTCGATGGCAATAAAGTATTCCGATTACGGTATGCTTTATTGTTCCCCTGTTTTGAAAAAGTATTCCGCAACGGATGCCTCCGCGGCGGATGGTTCTGACGAGCGCTCGGATTGCTTGTGTGTTTGTGGCTCGGCGGGTCTTGCTGGCGTATAATTCCATGCATTACGCTCAATCGACGCATACGACGAGGAGTCATCTACCATGCTCGAGAACCTATCGACGCGCCTGCAGGGCATATTCAGCGGACTGCGCGGCAAGGGCCGCCTGTCCGAGGACGATATCAACGACGCCATGCGCGAGATACGCATGGCGCTTCTGGAAGCGGACGTCAACTATAAGGTAGCGAAGGATTTTACGAATAAGGTCACAGAGCGCGCCGTCGGCAGCGCCGTTATGGAAAGCCTGACGCCCGCGCAGATGGTCGTCAAAATTGTAAACGAAGAGCTCACCGAGCTGATGGGCGGGCAGCAGGCAAAGCTCGCAAGCGCGCCAAAGCCTCCGTCAATTGTCATGCTGTGCGGCTTGCAGGGTTCCGGTAAGACAACGCACGCGGGCAAGCTTGCAAGGCTTTTAAAAAGCCGGGCCACCGGCCGCTTCTCGCCGCGTGTGACGTGTACCGTCCCGCCGCAATTGAACAGCTGAAGGTCGTTGGTGAAAAGGCCGGCGCGCCCGTGTTTGAAATGGGTACGGAGAACCCCGTTAAAATTGCGAAGGCCGCCGTGCGGCACGCAAGGGACTATGGAAACGATATTTTAATACTCGATACCGCCGGGCGCCTGCATATCGACGAGGCGCTCATGGAGGAGCTTAAAAAGATAAAGGGCGAGGTCGAGCCGCAGGAAATCCTGCTGGTGGTTGACGCGATGACCGGCCAGGACGTGGTGAACGTGGCCAGCGCGTTCTCCCAGCGCGTGGACTTCGACGGCGTGATCATGTCGAAGATGGACGGCGACGCCCGCGGCGGCGGCGCGCTGTCCATCAAGCAGGTCACCGGCAAGCCTATCAAGTTCATCTCGTCCGGCGAGAAGCCGGACTCGCTCGAAGAGTTCCACCCCGACCGCATGGCGAAGCGCATCCTGGGGATGGGCGACGTGGTCAGCCTCATCGAGAGCGCCGTCAAGGTGCAGCAGGAGGAAGTGGAGCAGGAGCAAGCCGAGCGCATGATGCGCGCGAACCTCACGCTCAACGACTTCATCGATATGAACCGACAGATCCGCAAGATGGGCGGCGTATCGAAGCTGCTGTCGGCCTTGCCGGGCGGCGACAAGGCCATGGCCGCCGGCCAGGTGGACGAGAATGCGTTCGACCACATGGAGGTCATCATCAACTCCATGTCGAAGGCCGAGCGCGAGAAGCCCGAGCTGCTGAACGGCTCGCGCCGCGCGCGCATCGCGGCCGGTGCAGGCGTGAGCGTCTCGGACGTGAACCAGCTCATGAAGAAGTTCAACGAGACGAAGAAGATGATGAAGAAGATGATGCCTGCCGTGGAGGAGATGCAGGGCGGCAAGAAGGGGAAGAAGGGGAAGAAAGGCCGCAGGCGCCGCATGGGACTGCCCGGCGGCATGGGCGGCATGAACATGGCCGACCTCAAGAAGCTCCAGGATATGCTGGGAGAGTAAAGGGTCGTCCTCGTAGGATCGATCGGGCGCGAGGTTCCGCAAGGGTTCTTCTCGCGCACACGCAACGAAAGGAGGCGCATATGGCGTTGGAGATACGGCCGTACCGCGAGGAGGATCTCGCGGGCATGATCAAGGTATGGAACGAAGTAGTGGAGGCGGGGGAGGCGTTCCCGCAAGTCGAGCCCCTCACCATGGAGACGGCGCGCGCGTTCTTCGCCGAGCAGACGCTGACCACGGTGGCTGCGATCGACGACAAGCTGTTCGGCCTGTACATCCTGCATCCGAACAACGTGGGGCGCTGCGTGCACGTGGCCAACGCCAGCTACGCCGTGGCGTCCAGCGCGCGCGGCTTGGGGCTGGGCCGCGAGCTCGTGAAGGACTCGCTTGCGCAGGCCGCCCGCAAGGGCTTCCGCGGCTTGCAGTTCAACGCCGTGGTGGCTTCGAACGAGGCCGCCATCCACCTGTACGAGGACCTCGGATTCACGCGCGTGGGCACCATACCCGGCGGCTTCTGCAGCATCCTGGGCAATTTCGAGGACATGCACATCTACTACAAGGATTGCTTCGGCGCGGCGCTTCCCAGCTGAGGCTAGCCACGCGCCCGGTCCGAGCGCGCCTTGTCGCCGCATGCGCATCTTCGCTCCGAAAACACGCCTCAGCGCGTGGAGCGTGTTTTCGGAGCGAAGATGCATGCGTTGCATGCCTCGCTGCCCGCCAAACGTGGGATTTTCGAGGATGCGGGAGGTCGGGGATGCGCTCGTAAGTCCGGCGCGTTACAATTCTGCTTGGTAATCGCTTGTCAAACAGCAGATTACGCCGTATCATAAGCAATTGCTGTTTTCGCTGCACCGCATACGCGCTGCACGCATCGAATCGAATGTAAGAAGCAAAAGGAGTTCATCTTCATGGCAGTCAAAATTCGCCTGGCCCGTCACGGCGCCAAGAAGCGCCCGTACTACCGCATCGTCGTTGCCGATTCCCGCTGCCCGCGCGACGGCAAGTTCATCGAGGAAGTGGGTCGCTACAACCCCTGCACCGAGCCTGCCATGGTGCAGTTCGACCTGGAGAAGGTCGACCAGTGGATCAAGAACGGCGCCCAGCCGACCGATACGGTTGCCAGCCTGCTGAAGCGCGCTCGCGAGAACGCGTAAGCATCATGGCCGAGCAGACGGAAGACATCGTCGGTCTCGTCGAGTCCGTCGTGCGCCCGCTCGTCGAGTTTCCCGACGATCTGGAGATCACGTCGAGCGATGCCGAGGACGGTTCTATTCTCGTCGAAGTTCGCGTGAACGAAGAAGATGCCGGCAAGGTCATCGGTCGCCAGGGGCGGGTCATCAAGGCCATCCGCACGTTGGCGCGTGCCGCTGCATCGCGTACAAACACCCATGTCGAAGTGGAGCTTCTCGACTAAATGCGTACGTGGGCGAACGTTGCCGAGCTATCTAAAACGAAGACCTTGACAGGAGGGCTCGTCGCGCGCTGCGCGCCGGGTCTTCCTTTTTTGCTGGAAGAGGGCATGGAGGTGGCCTTCGTGCCGCCTCGGCACGATGCGCCGCGCCGTGCGCGCGTGCTGTCCGTGCAGGACGCGGGCAGAGACGCCTTCCTCGTGACGTTCGAAGGCGTCGACTCCATCGACATCGCCGAGTTGTTGGTGGGGTGCAGCTGCCTCGTACGCCGCGCCGATCTGCCCGAAAGCGCGCTGGCCGCCGAGGCCGACGGCTTGGAAGGCTTTGAAGTGCACGACGCGCGCGCGGGCTTCGTGGGCGTCGTGGAGTCGGTGGTGGAGAATCCCGGGCAGTTCCTGCTGAGCGTCGCGCCCGCCGACGGGGGCAGGCGCGTGCTCGTGCCGCTTGTGGACGCGCTGGTCGTCGGTTTGGACGAGGACGCGCGCCGCATCGACGTCGACTTGCCGGACGGCCTGCTGGACCTGTAGCGGGCCGCGCCCTCGCCCCCGCGCCCGAAAGGACCCGCCCGTGATCATCGAAACGTTGTCGACGTTCCCCGGACATGTACGCCTCCGTCATGGGCTCCTCCATGATGCGCATCGCCCAGGAGAAGGGCATCCTCGAGTTCAAGGCGCACGGATCGTGCGCGACTGGACCCACGATCGCCACCGCACCACCGACGACGACCCGTACGGGGGCGGCGACGGCCTGGTGATGAAGTGCGAGCCCATCTTCGAGGCCTACGACGACATCGCGGGCGCGGGCCCGCGCCCGACCACCGTGTTCCTGTCGCCGTGCGGTGAGCCGTTCACGGACGCCGTGGCATGCGAGCTGTCGCGCGAGGAGCGCCTGCTGTTCGTGTGCGGCCACTACGAAGGCATCGACGAGCGCGCCTACGCGCTGGCCGATCGCGTGATCTCGCTGGGCGACTACGTTCTGACCAGCGGGGAGCTGGCCTCCATGGTGGTCATCGACGCCGCCGTGCGCAAGCTGCCCGGCGTGCTGGGCGCCGAGACGGGCGCCCTGGGCGAGAGCTTCGCCGACGGCTTGTTGGAATATCCCCAGTACACGCGTCCGGCGACGTTTCGCGGCATGGATGTGCCGCCGGTGCTGCTGTCGGGCAACCACGCGGCCGTAGCCGACTGGCGCCGCAAGCAGAGCCTCGAGCGCACCGCGCGCCTGCGACCCGATCTGCTCGAGGACGTCGATCTGAGCGCGGCCGATCGCGCCTATCTTAAGGATCTGGGCCTGTGAATTCCGGAGAGCACGCTGCGTACCAGGAGCCCGGCATCCTGCGCCGCTTCTTCGGCCTGCTCGCCTGGACGGGCTTCGTTGCGCTGCTGTCGTGGCTGACGTTCGTGTACGTGGGGCACGCTTATGCTGTTCCCACCGGCTCGATGGAAAAGACCATCATGACCGGCGACCGCGTGCTTGCTGAGAAGGTGAGCTACTACCTGCGTGACCCGGAGCCCGGCGACATCGTTATGTTCGAAGACCCCGATATCCCCGGCCGCCTGCTGCTCAAGCGCTGCATCGCCGTGGGCGGGCAGACCGTGGACATCAACGACGAGGACGGCCTCGTGTACGTGGACGGCGTGGCGCTGTCCGAACCGTACACCCGCGGTTTGCCCTCCTACACGCTGGCCAGCGACGTCTCCTATCCCTACACGGTGCCCGAGGGCTATCTGTGGATGATGGGGGACAACCGCACGAATTCGCAGGATTCTCGATTCTTCGGAGCCATACCCGTCTCCTCGGTGACGGGAAGGGGCGCTTTGGTGTACTGGCCGCTCAATGATTTCAGCCTACTCGACTAGCGCACGCGGCCGAGGGGGTACGGGTTTGATCGAGACAAGGAGAACCATGTCAACCGAACATGCATCCGCCGCTGCGGAGCACGGGGGCTGCAGCGCAGCTCCCTCCGACGTTCCAGGACGTCATCATGAACCTCCAGCGATACTCGGGGGGACCAGGGCTGCGTCGTCTTGCAGCCCTACGACAACGAGGTGGGCGCCGGCACCAACGGCCCCGGCCACCACGCTGCGCTCGCTTGGCCCCGACACGTGGCGCACCTGCTACGTGCAGGGCAGCCGCCGTCCGACGGACGGCCGCTACGGCGAGAACCCGAACCGCACCCAGCACTACTTCCAGTTCCAGGTGCTCATGAAGCCCTCGCCCGACAACATCCAGGAGCTGTATCTGGGGTCGTTGCGCGCCATCGGCATCGACGTGGACGCGCACGACGTGCGCTTCGTCGAGGACGACTGGGAAAGCCCCACGCTGGGTGCCTGGGGGCTGGGCTGGGAAGTGTGGATCGACGGCATGGAAGTGACGCAGTTCACCTACTTCCAGCAGGTGGGCGGCTTCGAGTGCAACCCCGTGCCGGTGGAGATCGCCTACGGCCTGGAGCGCCTGACGATGTACATCCAGGGCGTGGACAGCATGTTCGACATCGTGTGGAGCCGCGGTGCCGACGGCGTGAACTTTACCTACGGCGACGTGTACCTGGAGAACGAGCGCCAGTACTCGCGCTACAACTTCGAGGTGGCCGACACCGATTTCTTGTTCCAGGAGTTCAACGACCGCGAGGCCGAGTGCCTGCGCACGCTGGAGGCGGGCCTGCCGCTGCCGGCCTACGACAGCGTGCTGAAGTGCTGCCACGCGTTCAACCTGCTGGACGCGCGCGGCGTGATATCGGCCACCGAGCGCATGGCCTACATCCTGCGCGTGCGCACCATCGCCAAGGCGGTGTGCGCCTCGTATATGGAGCACGTGGTGGGCATCAAGCCCGGCGTGGACGACGAAGCAGGGAAGGAGGCCGGACGATGAGCAGCCTGCATACGCTTGCGTTCGAGATCGGCACCGAGGAGATTCCGGCGTTCGACCTGCACCGCGCGACCCTCCAGCTGGAGAAGCTGGTGCCCGAGGCCCTGGACGCGGTGCGCATCCCGCACGGCGACGTGGCCGTCTACACCACGCCGCGCCGGCTCATCGCCATCGTGGCCGATGTAGCCGACGAGACCGAGGCGCTCGAAGAGGTGTTCCGCGGCCCGTCCGCCAAGATCGCCTTCGACGCCGACGGCAACCCGACGAAGGCCGCCACGGGCTTCGCGCGCGGCAAGGGCGTGGACGTGGACGCGCTCGAACGCCGCGAGGAGAACGGCGTGGAGTACGTGTTCGCTACGAAGAGCATCGCCGCCCGCGACGTGGCCGAGCTGCTGCCCGGCGTGCTGGAGGGCGTGATCACGGGCATCTCGTGGCCGAAGTCGTGCCGCTGGGGCACCACGAGCGAGTACTTCTCGCGGCCGGTGCGCTGGCTCGTGGCGTTGTTGGACGAGCGCGTGATCCCCGTGCGGTTCGCGGGCCTTACGGCCGGCAACCTCACGCGCGGTCATCGCTTCCTGGCCCCCGGGCCGCACGAGGTGGCCACGGCCGCCGATCTGCTAGGCGTCGTCGAGGCCGCGCACGTGGTGTCGAGCGAGCAGGCGCGCGAGGCGGTCATCCGCGAGGGCGTGGCGCACGGCCGAGCAGCGCACGGCGCCCGCGCCGAGCTGCCCGAGAAGACGCTTCTGGAGGTTGTGAACCTCTGCGAGCAGCCAACGGTGCTGGTGGGCACGTTCGACGAGGAGTTCCTGCGCGTCCCCGAGGAGATCATCGTCGACGCCATGCTCATGCACCAACGTTACTTCCCGCTGTACGACGCGGACGGCAAGCTGACCAACAACTTCATCGTCGTGTCGAACGGCGACCCGGCGCACGCCGACACCATCACGGGCGGCAACGAGCGCGTGGTGCGCGCCCGCCTGTCCGACGCGAAGTTCTTCTACGAGGAGGATCTCAAGCGTCCGCTGGAGACGTACGTCGACCGCCTGGACGAGGTGGTGTTCCAGGAGACGCTGGGCACCATGAAGGAGAAGGCCGAACTGATTCTGAACGGTGGCGAAAAGAGCCTTTAGCAGCATTCTTCCGGTGGTGGACGACTTCGAACGTGCCATCAAAACAATGGAAACGGCAACAGATGTCAATGCCGTAAAAGAAGGAGTAGAACTGATTTACAATAAATTTATGGCTGTCCTGGCACAAAACGGTGTGAAAGTCATCGAACAAAAGACCAACCACTGGACACTGATTACCATGAAGCCATCGCGGTAATCCCCGCACCGTCGGAAGCACAGAAAGGTAAGATTCTGGACTGTGTGCAAACGGGATATACACTGAACGACAAAGTGCTCCGCCACGCTAAAGTGGTAGTAGGAGAATGAAAAGAATTATGATTTATGATTTATGATTTATGGCTGCGCTATCCTACTGCAGAGTAAATCATAAATCATAAATCAAAAATCATAAATCAATAAATGGGCATGGCAGAAAAAAGAGACTATTACGAAATATTGGAGGTGACGAAGACAGCCACAGTAGAAGAAATAAAGAAAGCATACCGTAAGAAAGCAATTCAGTATCACCCCGACAAGAATCCGGGCGACAAGGAGGCTGAAGAGAAATTTAAGGAGGCGGCCGAGGCATACGACGTGTTGAGCAATCCGGAGAAGCGTTCGCGTTACGATCAGTTCGGTCATGCGGGAGTGAGCGGTGCGGCAGGCAATGGCGGTCCGTTCGGTGGTTTCGGTGGCGAGGGAATGTCGATGGATGACATCTTCTCTATGTTTGGCGACATCTTCGGTGGCCGCGGCGGCGGTTTCGGGGGAGGCTTCGGAGGATTCAGCGGATTTGGCGGCGGTGGCGGTTCACAGCAACGCCGGTATCGCGGCAGTGACCTCCGTGTGAAAGTGAAGCTGACGTTGAAGGAAATCTCTACCGGAGTAGAAAAGAAATTTAAACTCAAAAATATGTGCCGTGCGACCAGTGTCATGGCACGGGTGCCGAGGGTGACGGCGGATCGGAGACTTGTCCTACTTGTAAAGGCAGCGGCTCGGTGATCCGTAACCAGCAGACCATTCTGGGCACGATGCAGACTCGCGTCACTTGTTCTACGTGTGGCGGTGAGGGAAAGATTATCAAGAATAAATGTAAGAAGTGTGGTGGCGACGGAATCATTTACGGTGAGGAAGTAGTATCGGTGAATATCCCTGCCGGAGTGGCAGAGGGGATGCAGCTCTCTATGGGCGGCAAAGGAAATGCCGGCAAGCACAACGGTGTGGCAGGCGACTTATTGATCCTCGTTGAGGAAGAACCGCATCAGGACTTGATTCGCGACGAAAATGATTTGATTTATAATCTGTTGCTTAGTTTCCCAACAGCTGCACTGGGCGGTGCTGTGGAAATTCCGACAATCGACGGCAAAGTGAAAGTGAAGATTGATTCGGGTACTCAACCGGGTAAAGTGCTTCGCTTGCGTGGCAAGGGGTTGCCGAATGTAAACGGGTATGGTACGGGAGATTTGCTGGTCAATATCAGTATCTATGTGCCGGAAGCTCTCAACAAGGAGGAAAAGAACACGCTCGAAAAGATGGAAGCTTCGGACAATTTCAAACCTAACACGTCGGTAAAAGAGAAGATTTTCAAGAAATTCAAGAGTTTCTTCGATTAATCTTTTTACTATCATATTATCATATATAAGGTATAAGTGGGCTGCAATCTTTTTTGTGGCTCACTTTTTTATATGGTATTCTCTAAATAGACTCCCTCTCGCACAATCTTTTCATATAGTTTACCTAAATAAGGCGCGATATAGGGCTATCCTAAAAAAATGGCATATATTTGTATAACAAACAAATAGATCGGCATAAAATAATTATCAACACTTTAAAATTCAAATTATAAAAAACGAATTTATCAAAGAAACATTATTTAGTCGCTCCATAAAAAAAACAATAACTGTTTAACTAAACTATATATTTAAAGAATGGCAGAACCTTTTAAAAACATGTTTAACGAGCAATTTTTCGATCTGTTTACGAAAGATTTGAAACTTGTTATCGACGATTTTGATGCTTGCGAGTTTGTATCTCAAGTGATGGACGATGAATGGGAAGGCAGGGAACTTAAACAACGCTGCATGCACATCACAACGGTGCTAAGAAAGTTTTTACCGGCAGATTACAAAGAGGCGATCGCTAAGATACTTGAATTGTTGGATCATATAAAAAAGACACGGCCTAATTTCTCGGTGATAGACGACACGAAGTTTGGTTTGACTTTAGAGTATGGGGGGATTCTGGATAATTATGTCGAACAATATGGGCTGGACGATTACGAAACTTCTGTCAAGGCGATAGAGAAAATCACGCAGTTCACAAGTTGCGAGTTTGTGGCTCATTCTTTTATTATCAAATATCCGGATCAGATGATGAAACAGATGTTGGTTTGGTCGAAACACGAACATTGGGGAGTCAGGCGGCTTGCGTCAGAAGGCTGTCGTCCGCGTCTTCCCTGGGCGATGGCGTTGCCGAACCTGAAAGAGAATCCTGCGCCTATCATTCCTATTCTGGAAAATCTAAAAAATGATCCGGCAAGATTTGATGCGGTTGAGCGTTGCCAATAATTTGAATGATATTGCGAAAGATAATCCCAAAATCGTCATTGATTTAGTGAAGAAATGGAAGGGAGAATCGAAAGAGGTGGATTGGATTATAAACACGGCTGCCGGACGCTCTTAAAACAAGGCAATCCGGAGGTGATGGAGTTGTTTGGCTTCAACTCTACTATCAGCAATATCTGTGTGGAGGATTTCCAAATTTCAAGCCCGGAAGTGAAAGTCGGGGATTCGTTGGAGGTTAGTTTT
>ENA-OQAB01001551-OQAB01001551.1-human-gut-metagenome-genome-assembly--contig:-NODE-1551-length-10824-cov-2.415444_pt1 | contig 10824 bp, 13 predicted proteins | sample MGYA00242490_ERZ504517 | MGnify/ENA primary metagenome ERZ504517 (study PRJEB26092, sample SAMD00036298) | human gut metagenome | host: Homo sapiens | study: EMG produced TPA metagenomics assembly of... | reverse complement strand
TGGCGCTTGATGAGCCGGGAGACCTTCAGCCATTTGTCCAGTCGCATGGGAATCTTCCTCCTCCATAGTCAACATAGTCAAGGGCCGCCGCAAGCCTGCGGCGGCCCTGTGGTTCTCTCTGTGGATGCGGCCCAGCCGGACATGGGGGCCACTCGCCTCACGGGCGGGTGTGGGCACCCGTCCCTACGCCTCCGCCAGGGCCCGGTGCAGCGCCGCGGGGGAACCATTCTGTGCACCCCTGTAGGAGCGGCCCTTGCGGCCGCCCGCGGGCGGGGACAAGCCCCGCCCCTACAACACGGGGTACGTCCCCTTTCAGGGCCCTCGCCGCGGGTTCGGCGGGAAGAGGAAGCCGCGGCGGAAGGGGTGCGCTTTGCCGCCTGCGGCGAAAGGGACTCCTGGGCACCCACTCCTCTTCCGCGCGTAGGGGCCGATGCCCTCATCGGCCCGCGGGCGGGTGTGGGCACCCGCCCCTACGCCTCCGCCGGCCCGGTACAGCGCCGCGGGGGCACCATTCTCCGCGCTTCTGACTTACTTCGCGACGATGCTCCTCAGCGCCTTGCCGGGCTTGAACACGGGCACCTTGGAGGCGGGGATCTTGATGCTCTCCTTGGTCTTGGGGTTGCGGCCGATGCGCTCGGCGCGGCTCTTCACCTCAAAGGCACCGAAGCCCACCAGTTGAACCTTGTCGCCCTCGGCCAGGCAGTCGGAAATGACCTCAATGGCCGCGTTGATGGCGGTCTCGGTATCCTTCTTGGACAGGCCGGCCTTCTCGGCGGCCGCATTGATCAGTTCAGCCTTATTCATATCGATAACTCCTCCTGTGTTTACTGGGGGAATCACCCCAGTCTGATTATACTTAAGGCGAACCCGCCCTTAAGTCTCTTTTGCGTGCTCCCATAGCTTGTCCAATTCCGCCAAGCTCATGCCCTCCAGGGCGCGGCCCTGCCGGGCGGCCTCCTCTTCCACCTTGCGGAAGCGGCCGATGAACTTGTCGGTGGCCCCGTTGAGGGCCTCCTCGGTGTCCACCTTCACAAAACGGGAGACGTTGACGGCGGAGAGAGCAGGTCGCCCAGCTCCTCCTCCACATTGGTGCCCTCGGCCACGGCGGTCTTCAGCTCCTCCAGCTCCTCAGACAGCTTGTCCAGGGCGCCGGACACGTCCGGCCAGTCGAAGCCCGCCTTTTTCGCCTTTTTCTGCACCTTCTCGGCCCGCCACAGGGCGGGCAGGGAGCGGGCCACGGCCTCCAGCGCGTCGGTATTGGTGGCCTGCCCCTTTTCCTTCCGCTTGAGCTCCTCCCAGTTGGAGAGAACCTCGCCGGTGCCGGAGACCGACACCTCCCCAAAGACGTGGGGGTGGCGGAAGATGAGCTTTTTGCAGATGCCGTCGGCCACGGCGTCCAGATCGAAGCGGCCGGCCTCCTGCTCCATGAGGGCGTGGAACACCACCTGGAGCAACACATCGCCCAACTCCTCCTTCAGGTGCTCGGGGCTGCCCTCGTCGATGGCCTCCACGGCCTCATAGGCCTCCTCCAGGAAATTGCGGCGGATGGACTGGTGGGTCTGCTCCGCGTCCCAGGGGCACCCGCCGGGCGCCCGCAAGAGGCGGACAATCTCCTCCAAGTCCTTGACGCCGTAAGAATCCTTATACTGAAAATCTACCATATTTCAAGGCCTCCTGCAACCTCTTTTTCCAAAAAACTTACTGGATATGCAGAATTTTAGCCAGCTTTTTGCCCCCGGGCATCATTTCCAGGTCCTCCCGGGTCAGGGTACGCAGAGCCAGGACTAAAATTACATATACCACCACGCCCACCAGGATCGCTCCGGCGGTGGCCGCCATATCCCGGGTCAGACTGCCGTTCAGGACGCGGGCGAGCAGCCCATGGCTTCCCCATGCGGCGGCAGCCATTACCACGGAGGCCGCCAGCGGCTTGGACAGCGCCACCAGATAGCGGGGCGGATTGGGCACGCACCGCTTGATGATGAGCAGGTTGAGAATGGAGATCACCGCAAAGCAGCTGCAGAGTGCCCACCGGCGCGCCGAAGATCATGATTTTGGGATTACCCACCAGGGTGTAGTTGACCAGAATCTTAGTGACGCCGCCGATAATAACCGTAATGATGGGCAGATTCACTATGCCGTTGGCCTGGAGGATCGCGGTGCCCACCAACTGGAAGCAGACAAAAATGGAGGCAATCCCCAGGATGGACAGGATGGGACCGGCGATGGCCGTATCCACATTGCCCAGGGCGATGAGTTCCATAATAGGGCCGCCCAGAGCCAGCAGACCGAAGCCGCAGGGCAGGGCAATGAGGGCGGCCACCCGCATGGCGGACTCGGTAATCCGCTTGGCTCCCAGCCGGTCGCTCCGGGCCAGGCAGGCGGAGATGCCGGGGACGATGCAGGCCGTCAGGGGGATCATCAGGTTAAAGGGCAGGTTGTAGACGCTCATGGTCTTACTGTAGGTGCCGTAGAGGCTGCGGGCAGAGTCCAGGATCGGGTCCAGCTTGGTGGCCGGGTCTGTCAGCAGGGCTTGCTGCCAGGCATCCGTATTGTTCTGAAAGATCTCCACAGACTTGGGAAAGATATCCAGAAAACTGTTGCTGATGCCGGTCATACCGCCCTGAATGGCGGTAAACACATTCTGGAGCTGATTGTTCACCAGGTTGGTGTCGATGATAGTCACCAGGGACATGGAGCATGAACTGAGGGTGATGGGAATGGCCAGCTTGAGCAGCCGGGCCAGCACCACCCGGCTCCGGTCGGGCTGGTCGGCGGCCCGGGCGGCGCTGCCCCGGCGGGTACGGAAGTGGTTGAAGGCCAGATAGATCACCGACAGCACGCTGCCGAAGGAGACGCCGATGAGGGCGCCGGAGGCCGCCAGCCGGTTGCGGATGTCCTCCGGCCAGAGGGTCAGGCTCATGATCACCATGGCAAGGCCCAAACCCAGGAAGAGCTTGCACAACGCCTCAATGATTTGGGAGATCGCGGTGGGCATCATGTTCATGTGCCCCTGGGCATAGCCCCGGAAGGCGGAGCAGCAGCAGGTGCACAGCACCGCCGGCGCCAGCGCCCACACGCAGAACACGGCTTTCTCATTGCCAATGATATAGGTTGCTACCAGTTGTCCGAATACTGACATGCAGAGGAAGCTGAACAGCCCCATGAACAGGAACGCACAGAATGCCACCCGGAAGACCCGGTGCTTCTGGTTCTCCCGGCCCAGAGTATGGCACTCCGACACCGTCTTGGACAAGGCAACAGGCAGGCCCGCCGTGGAGATGGTGAGGAAGAAGGAGTAGATGTTATACGCGCCGTTGAAATCGCCGTAGGCCTCCTCGGGCAGTATGGCGATAAGCGGGATCTTGAAGATGGCGCCGATAATCTTGACCAGAATGGTGCTCACCGTCAGGATAGCGGCCGCGCCGTAAAAGGTATTCTTTTTTTGCTGATTGGACAATGCTAGGCCCCCTTATTTCGTTTCAAACAGCAGGGGCAGGGCGTAGTCCGCCACTTCCCGCTTCACCCGGTCAATGTCGATGGTGAGGAAGTCCCCATCTCTGTATATGACCTTTCCGCGGGCCATATTCATGCACACGTCGCTGCCGTGGGCGGCATATGCCAGGTTGGAAATCACGCTGTGGCAGGGGGTAAGTTCAGGTGGGAGAAGTCCACCAGGATGAGGTCGGCGTCGTAGCCCCCCTCAATCCGGCCGGTGAGCCGCCCCAGGGCCTTGCCGCCGTTGACGGTGGCCATGCGCAGGGCGTCGATGGGCAGCAGGGCCAGGGGGTCGCAGTTGGCCCCGTTGTGGAGAATGGCGGCCAGCTTCATGTCCCCGAAGAAGTCGGTGCAGTTGTTGGAGGACACGCCGTCGGTGCCCAGGCACACGTTGACACCGGCCTTGCCCATGGCGGGGACGGGGGCGATGCCGCTGCCCAGCTTGAGGTTGCTCATGGGATTGTGGATGGCCGAAACCCCCCTTGGACGCCATAACGGACCAGTCCTCCGGGGTGGTCCAGACGCAGTGGGCGGCGATGGCCCGCACATCCCACACGCCGTAGTCGTTGAGCACCTGAATGGGAGTCTTGCCGTGGCGGGCCAGGCACTCGTCATGCTCGGTGCGGGTCTCGGAGATGTGCACGTGCATACCCAGGCCGTGCTCCCGGGCGTAGTCCGCCATCCACTGCCAGAGCGGGTGGTGGGAGGTGTACTCGCCGTGGATGGAGGCGTCCACCAGAATCTGCCCGTCGTTGTAGCCGTGCCACTTCTCGGTCAGCTCCCGCTGCACCACACAGTCGTGGTGGGTGGCGGGATCAAAGGTGTCGGTGAACTGCACGCCGCCGCAGCACAGGTTGGCGCTGATGCCGGAGGCCGCCACCTCCTGGGCCACCGCGTCGGTGTGGCCATACATGTCCGCGATGGTGGTGACGCCGGAAGCGATCATCTCCGCCAGGCCCAGGTCGGTACAGGCCCGGATGGCCCGGTCGTCCCAGCGGGCCTCCACCGGGAAGATATAGTTGTGCAGCCAGTCCTGGAGGTTGTTGCCGTCGCCGTAGCCCCGCATGGCGGTCATGGGCACATGGCTGTGGGCGTTGACAAAGCCGGGCATGAGCACGTTGCCCTGGCCGTCGATCTGCTCCTCAAAGGAGCCCCAGGGGCGCTGGGTGCTGACGGAGCGGATCTTCGTCCCCTCCACCACCACATAGGCGTTGGGGAGGACGGTGCCCGCCTCGTCCATGAGGACGGCGGTGCAGTTATGGATCAGAATAGACATGGCAGGCTCCTTTTAGTCAATCTTTTTCAGGCAGGCCAGCACGAGGCGGGAGAACTTGTCCCGGCAGGCCGCCGCCGCATCCAGCACCTCCTGCTCGGAGAGGGGCTGGTCCAGAATACCGGCGCCCATGTTGGACAGGAGGGTAAAGCCCAGCACCCGCATGCCACAGTGGCCGGCGGTGATGACCTCCGGCGCGGTGGACATGCCCGCTGCGTCGGCGCCCAGCACCCGGGCGGCCCGCACCTCCGCCGGAGTCTCGTACTGGGGGCCGGGGAAGTACATGTAGACGCCCTCCCGCAGCTCGATGCCCAGCTCCCTGGCGGTCTGGCGGGCCATCTCCCGCAGGGCGGGGGTGTAGAGGTGGGAGGCGTCGGGGAAGCGCACGCCGAACTCGGGCAGGTTCTCACCCCGCAGGGGGGACTCCATGAAGAACTTGATGTGGTCGGCAATAAGCATCAGGTCGCCCGCCTTCCAATCCAGGTTGACGCAGCCGGCGGCGTTGGTGACGATCAGGGTATCGCAGCCCAGCAGGCGGAGCACCCGCACCGCGTAGGACACCTCCTCATAGGAGTAGCCCTCGTAGTGGTGCATACGGCCCTGCATAACAGCCACCTTCTGCCCCTCCAGGGTGCCGAACACCAGCTGACCCTTGTGGCCGGGGGCGGTGGACACCTTGAAATGGGGGATATTCTGATAAGGCACGGCAATGGGGTTTTCCACAATATCGCCCATGTAGCCCAGGCCGGAACCCAGGATCATGGCCACCTTGGGGGCAAAGCCGCCGATCTGGCTGCGGATGTAGTCCGCGCTCTCCTGGTATTGGGCAAACGTGTAGTTCATAAAGCTTGTCCTCCTTATTTGTAATAAGCGGCCCGGACGGGCCCGAAATACGGTCTGACGGTTCGCCGCAAGCACTGCGGCCGCAAGGATTACATGGTATTTTACACCCCGTCCGCCAAAAAAGCAATGAAAAAGGGCAACTTCCCGCCCCCTTTCCGAAAAAGCCGCAAAAAAGCGGGACCCGTCCGGGTCCCGCCTCCCCGCGGCTAGAGCGGCTTCTCCTGCCGGAGGCGCTCGAGCCGGCTCCGCAGCTCGGCCGCCGCGGCCTCCTTGTGGTCCAGCTCCGAGAACACCTGCTCCAGCGCGTCCTCTCCGCCGGCGCCGCCCCGGTGAGCGTCGTACACCAGCCGCCCCGCCGTATGGAGCAGGCCGTTGATGTCCGTCCGAAGGGCGAACAGCCTTCCCCGCAGCCGGGCCGTGTCCACCATCTGTCCGGCGTACTCCCCGGCGGTGGCGGCGGTCTCCCGCGCCCGCTCCAGCAGCTCCTGTATCCGGTCGTCCATATACCCGTCCCCCTTGTCTGTTTCCGTTCAGGCCATTCTATGCACCGGCGGCAGAGGGGTGCAGAAAGGCGGCGCTCTCCCCCGCAGGGGAGGGCGCCGCACTTGAACGCACGCTTATTTCAGGCACTCCGAATCGGGTGGGTGCCGGCAGGGCTTACTTCAGCCGCTCCGAAATCACCTGGGCCACCTTCACCCCCGACGCCCCCGCCTGGGCCAATCCTCTCGTCACGCCCGCGCCGTCGCCCACGGCGAAGAACGCCGGGCAGGGCGGTCTCCAGCTCGTTGGACAGGGCCAGCCGGGCGGAGTAGAACTTCACCTCCGGCGCCGTAGAGCAGGGTGTCGTAGTTGGCGGTGCCGGGGGCCAGCTTGTCGAGCTGGTAGATCATCTCAATGATGTCGTCCAGCTGCCGCTTGGGGCAGGGGCCAGGGACAGGTCGCCGGGCACGGCGGCGGTGAGGGTGGGGTGGACGAAGGACTTGCTCATGCAGGTGCTCGTTGGTGCGGATGCCGCTGACCAGATCGCCAAGCGCTGCACCAGCACGCCGCCGGCCAGCATGTTGCTCAGGGAGGCGATGTGCTTGCCGTAGCGGTAGGGCTCGTTGAAGGGGGAGGTGAAGCGGTTGGACACCAGCAGGGCGAAGTTGGTGTTCTCGCTGCGCAGCTTGGGATCGGAGTAGGAGTGGCCGTTGACGGTGTTGATGCCCTCCACGTTCTCAGCCACCACGTGGCCGTAGGGGTTCATGCAGAAGGTGCGCACCTGGTCGCCGTACTGCTTGGTGCGGTAGACCAGCTTGGACTCGTACACCACGTCGGTGATGTGCTCGAACACCTTGGCGGGCAGCTCCACCCGCACGCCGATGTCCACCTGGTTGTTGATGAGCTGGATGCCCAGCTCCTTGCACTGGTTGGAGAACCACTCCGCGCCGGAGCGGCCGGGGCCGGCGATGAGCCAGGTGCAGTCCACCTCGTCCCCCTTGTCGGTGATGAGGCGGTAGCCCTCCTTCCCCAGGTTCTCGATTTTGGTGACGGCGGTGCGGAACCGGAACTCGACGCCCTGGCGCACCTCCTCATAGATGCTCTGGAGGATCTTCAGGTTGTTCTCGGTGCCCAGGTGCTTGCACCGGGCCTGGAGCAGGTGTAGGTCATACTCCAGGGCCTTCTTCTCCAGTGCCTGGGCGGCGGGGGTCTCGGTGGAGAACACCTGGTCGGTGGCCCCGTGCTTCATGTTGATGGAGTCCACATAGTCGATAAGCTCCATGACCTCCCGCTTGGGCATGAAGTCGGTGAGCCAGCCGCCGAAGGCGGTGGTGAAATTGTACTTGCCGTCGGAAAAGGCGCCCGCCCCGCCGAAGCCGCACATGGTGTCACACACCTTGCAGTGGATGCACTCCTTCACCTTGCCCGCCACGATAGGGCAGCTCCGGGTATAGATGTCGGCCCCCTGATCCAGGGTGACCACCTTGAGGCCCGGGTTGCGGTGCATCAGCTCATAGCCCGCGAAGATGCCGGCCTCGCCGCAGCCGATGATGGCAACGTCATAGCGTGTGTTCATGTGCGATCTCTCACTTTACAACAGATTAGGGATCGGGCGGTGCGCTCCGTCCCAATATGGTATTATAACAAAGGACGGGCCGGTTTACAATGCGGTTTTCCCGAAAAATCCCGCCGGGGCCGTCAGATCCGCCCCCGCCCCGCCGTCTTATTGATGTGGCCACAAACGACGAAGGGAGGCTCCGGGATGACCGAAGCGGAATTTCTTCCCCTGTTCGACCAATACCGCCCCATGGTGTACGGCCTGGCCCTCAGCTATACCCGCTCGCCTCAGGACGCGGAGGATGTGTGCCAGGAGGTGTTTCTCACCCTGCTGGAGAAGCCCCCTGCCCCAGGGAAGGAGCGCCCCTGGCTGGCCCGGGTGGCGGTCAACCGCTGCCGTGATCTGCTTACCTCCCCCTGGCGCAGGCGGCGGGAGAACGACGACACGGCCCTGGAGCGGCTGACCTTCGAGACGCCGGAGGAGGCCGGCCTATTTGCCGCCCTGGGGGCGCTGTCCCCCGACAGCCGGGCCCTGCTCCACCTGCGCTATTACGAGGGGTTCACGGTGGCCGAGCTGGCCCGCCAGTTCCGCACCACCGCCCCGGCGCTCTCCGCCCGGCTCTACCGGGCCAAACAACAACTCAGGAAGAAGCTGGAGGAACTCGGCTATGAAGAAGCTCTATCAGAGGACTTTTGAGCAAGTCCTGGCCCAGACCTGCCCCCCCCCTCAACCGGGTGGAGGAGCAGCGGCGCGCCCTGGCCTCCCGCTGCTCCCATACCGAATCGGAGGTAACTGCCATGACCACCAAACCCAGACGCCCCATCCGCATCCTCGTCGCCGCCGCTGCTGTGGCCGCCGCCCTCACTGCGGGCGCCCTGGCCGCCTCCGGCGCGCTGGGCTCCATCCCGCTGCTCTCCGGCGGAGCGTTTACATCAACCGACAGCGTAAACTGGAACGAACCGGACGCCGGAGCAACGGTTGCACCATCCCAGGAGCACGTGTGCTTTCCGGTAAGGGAGGAGCCTGATCTCCTCACTGTGCGCGGCGGCAGCGTCTATTTCACCACAGAAACCGGGGAGGAGCTCGACATCACCGGGCAATTCTCGGAGGCGGAGCCGTATGTCTATTCCTATACCGCCTCCGACGGCTCCGCCCACGACATCGTGATCGGCGGCAGCCTTGAGGACTACGGCTATATGGAATACGTCTATGACGCCGGCGGCAGCTTTGTCGGCAGCGCCGGCATCCTCCCCACCGGCTACGACTCCGCCAACAGCCCCCCTGTGGCTCACCGCCTATGAGGAAGCCCGCGGCCTCTCTTTCTGACGCAGCGGCCCCGGCGGCATGTGTGCCGCCGGGGCCGCCTGTCACCTCTGGGGCGTATAGGGGGCCACGTCGATGCCGGTGTAATACCACTTCAAAATCTCGTCGTAGCTCTTCCCCTCCTTGGCCAGGGCGTTGGCGCCGTACTGGCTCATGCCCACGCCGTGGCCGTAGCCGGTGACGGAGAAGGTGACACCATCCGCCGAGGCGGAGACCGTGAAGCTGGTGGAGCGCAGGCCGAACAGGGTACGCAGGCTTCCACCGCCCACGGTGACGCCGCCGATGTCCACCGTCTCCACCCCGCCGGCGGAATTGGGGACAAGGTTGGCAAACCAGCCCGCCGGCTCGCCGGACAGATCGGCCTGCGGGTACTGGGCCAGCAGCTTGCTTTTGAACTCGTCCAGGGGCACTGTGACGGTGGAGTGGTAGTTGGGCACCTCGTCCCCCTCGGGGCTGTCCACGCTGGTGAGGTAGGGCACCGCGTTGCCCCACACCTCCACCGCGTCCACCGTCCTTCCGGCGGCGGAGGAGAAGAACACCGCCTGGATGGGCTGGCCCTGGAAGAGGGCCGCCATGCCGTCGGTATCCGCCACGGCGGCGGCGATCTTGTCGGTGTAGGTCTGGGCGTTCTCCCCCCAGTTGGCGGCGGCGTCCGCCGGGTCGATGTAGGCCTGGCAGCAGGTGATGTCGGTGCACACGTCGGCGTCCGGGTGGGCCTCCACGGTGCGCTCCATCTTGGAGAGGGTGTAGGTGCGGGCGGCCACCGTCTGGGCCTTGAGGGCCTCCGGCTCAAAGGAGGCGGGCATCTCCGCCGCCACCACCCGCCACAGGTACTTGTCCAGCGGCAGGGTGAGCACCTCCCCGTCCTCCAGGGCCACCCGCACCTGTACCCGGCCGTCCGCCGTCTGGCCGGGGGTGACCACGGTGCGGTCGATGGGCAGGGTGCCGGTGGCGGCGGGGGGCTGGGACGGCCCGGCAAGCGGCTCCTCCCCCAGCAGGAGCAGCGGCAGCAGAAACAGGGTGAGCAGCAGCACCAGGGCGGTGGCCACCACCTGCTTCATTCCCCTCCGCCCCTCCTTTTTGCAAGTTTGTTTCAGCATCATTCAGATTTCGCCCGTCCTTGCTTTTTTCAGATTGACTGTTTGATAAAAAGAGAATACAATATGGGACAAATGAAACCAGACAGAGGAGCTGTTGCATATGGACCATGCGGTCAGGGACGCCTCCGCCGACTTTATTGAAAGTCTATGCACGGAGTACCAGAAGCATAACCAGATCGACCCGGCCTTTTATGAGCGCTACCGCGTCAAGCGGGGCCTGCGCAACGCCGACGGCACCGGCGTCATGGCCGGGGTGACCCAGATCGGCAACGTCATGGGCTATTACGTCCAGGACGGCGAGCGGATTCCCGCCCCCGGCAAGCTGGTGTACCGTGGTATCGACGTGGAGGAGCTGATCAACGGCTTTGTCAGCGAGGGCCGCTTCGGCTTTGAGGAGACCGCCTACCTGCTTCTCTTCGGCGCCCTGCCCACCCGGGCCCAGCTCACCGCCTTCGAGGGACTGCTCTCCGCCCACCGGGCCCTGCCTCCCATGTTCACCGAGGACATGATCCCTCAAGGCCCCCGCAGCCCCGATGTGATGAATAAGCCTGGCCCGCTCGGTGCTGGCCCTCTATTCCTATGACGGGCGGCCCGATGACATGTCCCTGCCCAACCAGCTCCGGCAGGCGGTGGAGCTCATTGCCCGCGTGCCGGTGATCGTGGCCCACGCCTTCGCGGCCAAGCGGCACTACTACGACAACGCAGTCCCTCTACCTCCACCGGCCCCCAGGAGGGGCTGAGCGTGGCGC
>ENA-OQAB01001549-OQAB01001549.1-human-gut-metagenome-genome-assembly--contig:-NODE-1549-length-10826-cov-2.215441_pt1 | contig 10826 bp, 12 predicted proteins | sample MGYA00242490_ERZ504517 | MGnify/ENA primary metagenome ERZ504517 (study PRJEB26092, sample SAMD00036298) | human gut metagenome | host: Homo sapiens | study: EMG produced TPA metagenomics assembly of... | reverse complement strand
ATATTGTTTCTGCTTTTGGTGAAGGGTGAAAACAGACTGTTCCGTATAGTCCTGGTCCATCTTCATGTCGTCTTTCAGATATTGGTAGGCCGTGGTGGAAGAGAGGATAAAACGGTCTGTTTTCCATTCCAGATACAGGCTGTTGTTCAGCGTGCGGCGCCAGTAGGAACTCGGATCGTTGATGCGGATCGGCTGCACAGCCCCAGTCTGCGGGTCGTACTGCCCGTAGGGGAAGGCTTTTTGCGTTACATAGTCATAGTTGAATGTATATTGCGCCTTCAGATGGTCCGTAATATACCCCTCTAATTTGAATCGGCCGCCTGCCGATTCCTCCTTATCGGCCTTTGTGCCGTTATATTCGTTGATGAAAAGCCGTCGTTGCGGTCGTAATACCCGTTTAGCGAGATCCCGACGTTTTCTCCGATCTTGCTGTATTGGGACACTTTGGCTTTTGCCGCCCCGTAATTGCCCATCGACATCGTGACTTTTGTCCCCCTGGTAATCGAAGGGGGAGAGGGTGTAGATATTGACGATGCCCCCCCATTGCGTTACGTCCGTAGAGGGTTCCCTGTGGTCCCGTAAACTTCGATGCGTTGGATATCGTTCAGCTCGAAATCGAAAGCGCTTTTATCCAGATAGGGGACATTGTCGACATATAATCCGATGGATTGCCCGCTGCTCCGCGCTCCGATTCCGCGTATATAAATGGCCGAAGTCATTTTCGAACCGTAGTCCGGCATATAAAGGTTGGGGACGAAAGCGCTGATATCCTTTGAGAGCATCTATCTGCCTGGTTGCTATCGCTTGGGGCGAGAGGATGGAAACGGCTCCCGGAAGCGTGCGGAGATCGTTCGTCTCCTTGTGGAAGAAGTGACGATCACCTCACCTATATTATAGGTCTTGATCGTGTCGTTCACATTTTCATTCACCCGTTCGGCTTTAATCGGTTGCAAACACGTAAGCGCGCCTGCGACAAGGACATACAGATAGCGTTGATTCATCGTATTAATTGTAAACTATTAGTATTTTTACGGTTGCAAAGGAACGGTAAAGATGAATGGGAATCAATCACTACATGTTAGTGATTTTAAAGTTCGATGTCGTCGCCTGAAATAATGCCGTTCATGATGGCATAGCAAGGTAAGTCCCGATACTGTTTTGATGCCGAGCTTGGTCGTGATGTTCTTGCGGTGGCTGAGGACTGTGTTCAGGCTGATGTTCAGCTTGTCTGCAATTTCTTTGTTGGTGCTGCCTTTGACGATTAATTGGAGGACGTCCGTTTCGCGGGTGGACAGTTCCTTGTTGTTGTCGCTGGAAATACTGTTGTTTTCTCCGGTAAAAAGTTGTTCCAACTGCTCGATGATGACTTCCTGCGAGGCCTTGATCGTGATATGGCTGGTTGCCGATAGTCCCCCTTCGCCTTCAGTCCGTCGATTAGGACCATCGTCTTGCTCCGGCGGGGAAGGAAAAAGTCTGCATAGAGGACAAATAAAGCGGCATTTGTAAAGTAGTAGTCGAACGTATCGTTGCCGGAGGTCGATAATGCCTCGAACGTAGGGTAGTGGCTGATCTCTACCGGTGGAAAATAGTCGGTCAGCATGCTTTGCAGGCCGATGCTTTGTAGCGTGTCGGGTAATATGATTGCTATTTGCTTGTTGCGATGCATCCGGCTGTTTGTTAAATACACAACTTTTCCATAGCCGAAACCATCGGTGTCAATATCCGGTAGCGGATGCGGTTGTGTTGTTTGATATCTTTTTCCAAACTGCTGATGGCAAATATGACGGCGTAGCATAAGTTCTCGTTATAGTCGCCGGAAAGATGCTTGACCATGATGCTTTTCAGATCCGCCAACAAGGCCTCTATCGGATCTTCCAATCTCTGTTCCGTTCCGAGGTGCAATGCTTCGACCTGCCCGGAAGATGGATAATCTTTCAGTTTTTCGCTTAATGACAGGCAATAGGGGAACCAGACCCGGTCGTCCTTTTCGATCCGTGAGGTCAGCTCTTCTTTGAAGGAGGAGAAAAACTTGCCGATCAGGTTGAGCGTGTTGTTTCCCGGCGTACTCATCGATATGAATGAACCGAGATGCCTTTCTATATTCGGGATTTGATAGCGTTGGTAATACTGGTTGGTTTAGTCAGATAATCGATAATCTGTGAAGTATGGGAAAGTTTGTAGCTTCTTTTCCGGGAAGTATTCCTCGTTGAGAAACGTGTTGATTACCGTCAAGAGGAAGTCGGTATCCAGCCGGTATTCTTCACAAATCGCCTTTACCGATTTGTCGCCTAAGCCCAGGCGGATTCCAAAACGGTTAATGACAGGAATGAGTGAGGGGTGCTCTTCCACCACCTCACTCATTTGCATATTAGGATATACTAATGGCATATTTTATGCTTCTTCCCATTGTTTTCGTAATAGTTCCACTGCGGCAGGGACCAAAACGTTCCGGTCTCCCTGGCATCCGCATTCGAAACTTACATATTTGTCGTAATCCAACATCTTCAGGCCCTTGAAGCCGTTAACGTAGTTATCTGCTTCTCCGTCTTCACCCGGCATACTGCGGCGTTTACGGCTGGCAACGTGCACGTGTTGCAGATATTCGCCTGCAGAAAGGAAAGCTCCCATGTCGGAAGTCTCTTCCCAAGTCATGTGCCAGAAGTCACCCATACAGCGTACACCCGGATTGTTGATGTCGCGGCAGATGGAAGCAGCATCCGCTACCTGACGAAGATAGAATGCTTCTTTTCTGTTGAGCGGTTCAAAGATAACTGTAGTCCCGTGCTCTTTTGCGAAGTTACCCATTTCATTGAATTGTTCGCACAAGAAATCCCGCGTTTCCTGCGTATGAGGCATAGCCGGTTTTTGACCGTTGAAAGCCGGGACGATGATCACACCCGTAGAACCCAGTTCGCCTGCAGGAGCAATGATCTCTTTCATCGTATCCATGCACTGCTTGCGGATAGCCGGATCTGTCGAGAGGATGAACCCCTGGAAACCAGCACAGATGGCGCTCACTTTGATGTTGCGTCCGTTTAGTGCTTCCTTGATCTCTTTTACACGATCTTTCAGGCCACGTCCGCCCGGTTCGAAACCAACGACACCTAACTTTTCCATCAAGTCAAATTTCTCGTTGAGATTAGCTCCCGGTGCAATCCCTTCCTGAAAGGATATCTTCAACTCGGCTTTGCTGTTTGGACATGATCCCTTTTCTGCCGGACAACCTTCTGTAGAAGCAGCCTTGCCGCCACAGGCAGCAAAAGCTGAACTACCGGCTGCAACAGCCGCGCCTGCCAGAGTTGCTCTTAAAAAGTTTCTTCTGTTCAGTGCCATATTTTATTTTTTCTTTTCATCACGAGGTTTTCCTGGAACCGGAACTGTAAATCCACTCATATCCATCTTGCCTAAGTTCAGGTCTTTCGGAGTATAATCCAGAGGAGAAGCAGTCATTGCATCCCATGTCGTTTCTGCACCGGTGTATGCTGATTCACGTCCCATGATAGCAGCCATGTTGGCAACAGCTGTTTCTGAAGCCTGTTCGATAGGTTTGCCGCCACGGATGCAGTTTACCCAGTTTACATGTTCCAATACATATGGATTTGTCTGTGTATGTGCGTTCTTTTCTGCTTCACCATCGTATTTCCAGATGACGTTACCTGCATTGTCCTTGATTTCCATTTCAGCACTGTTCCAAGAACCTTTTTGTCCTTGGATAAATTCGCTGACGTTAGTGGCACAACCATCAATCTGGCGGCACATACTATGCAAGTGGATGCCGTTTTCCATTGTGAAATCGATGCTGAAGTTATCATACTGGTCGCCCGTGATACGGCGTTGGCGAGAACCGAAACCGACAGCTTTAACCGGTTTCAAGCCGCTGAACCATGTGAATACATCGATGTTGTGCACATGCTGTTCCACGATATGGTCTCCGGATAACCATTTCCAGTTTACCCAAGTCCTTGATCATGTATTCGCAATCGTTCCAGTCTTTCTGACGTTCGCGGAACCACAACATGCTCTGATTCCAGTAAACTACACCACCCGTAATTTCACCGATAGCACCTTCCATGATCTTCTTGTAAGATTCGACATAGTTGCGTTGGTGATGACGCTGTGTACCTGTTACGACACATAGATTCTTTTGCCTGAGCCTGTTTGGCGGTTGCCATAATCGTACGATAGCCTACCGGGTCGACACAAATCGGTTTTTCCAGGAAACAATGTTTGCCTTTTTCAACCGCATATTGGAAATGTACCGGACGGAATACGGGAGGAGTTGCAATAATGACAACATCGACACCGCTATCGATCAATTGTTTGTATGCATCCAGACCAACGAAACGTTTGTCTTCAGGAATATTACATCCTTTTTCTTTCAGCTTGTCGGCCAAAGCGTCTACACGTTCTTTGAATGTATCGGCAACGGCAACGACTGTCACGCCGTTTGCTGCATCCAGGAAGTTCTCTGCTGCACCGGAACCGCGTCCGCCACAACCGATAACACCGGCTTTCAGTTCTTTTCCGTCAGTAGCCTTATCGGGCAATTCCGGAATATAATAAGTTCCAGGTTCTTTCAGAGGTTTGTTTGCTGCTGCACTTTCGCCACCGCCTGCACATGAGGTTAATACACTTGCACTACCTGTACCGATTGCACCCAGTGCTCCGGCCATAGCTGTACTTTTTAAAAACGATCTTCTGCTAATACTGTTTTCTTTCTTCATGATATAGTAATTTTTAGGTATCAATTAAACATCTGTTATTTCGCTCCAATTGCCGGGTCCGGTTCGCAAACCACACGGAAACCGATACCGCGGATATCCGAATACCACCAGATACTCTTCGGTTGTTGCGGATCAGTCTTCAACCAGGCATCATGCTTTGTATAATCGCGGGCTGCAGAACGAACGTCTGCCGCATCGGAAGTGTAGTTACCGCCGCGTACAACCCATTCTTCTCCTTCTGTGATTAACGGGTTGGTCACGTTATCGCCCCCTTTACTGTAAGCCTTCGGATCATATTTGTCGGCACAATATTCCATTACATTACCCAACATATTCTTCAAACCGAACGGGTTCGCTTTCACTTCGCCCGGCTCTTGAGTTCTGTTTTTGCTGTTCTTCGCGTAAATCACGAATGAACTGATGCTGTCTGTTTTTGCATCGAAGAACTTACGCCAGAATCCCTGGTCTGAAAAATCTTTCGGGTTCCCGGTGAAGAAATAAGGAGTTTCCGTTCCTCCACGGGCTGCATATTCCCATTCTGCCTCGGTCGGCAGGCGGTATTTTTTCCCTGTTTGTTTGGACAGCCACTGGCAGAATGTTTCTGCAGCATAGTGTGTCATCGTGATAGCCGGACGGTCACCTGCGCCCCATCCCTGGTCGGGGAATCCGAACGGAGGAGTCGGGCCGGAAATGGCATCGACATCCGGATTGCTGTTATTTGCATATACGGTTTCGGGCGGAGTACGTCCTTCACTCATGGTTTGTCCGTAGAATGCCCAATACTGATCCCACGTCACTTCTACTTCAGCCATAAAGAACGGACTGACCGTAACGTTTCGAACCGGGGCTTCATCTGCCTTATGGAACGGTTCTTTATCGGTGCTACCCATTTTGAATGTGCCGCCCGGAATGGCGACCATTTTGAATGCAACGGCCGTACCCGGAATTTGTTCCGTATAATCGGTAAAAGATGTGACAGGTGTCGCCGTCTTGAAATAAAGGCTGGTATCAACAGTAGCCGTGGCGGCTCCGGGAATACCTGTTAATTTGCCGTGTTTATAATCCGGATTATAGTGTCCGGCGTCGAGGTGGCAGCTGATACACTGTAAATCCAGTTTCTTTTCGTTTTCGTCATAATAAAGGTGAGCAGTAATGCCGTCCTGGTTAATCCCTTCCGGGAACAAGTTCTGATGGCATTCCTTGCAGGATTCGTTCGGAATATATTTGACGGCATGTTCCAGTTCCGACTTGGTGTTCCAGTCGAAATCCGCACTGTCTTTTGTCATGAAGGACCATACGTCTTTCAATCCCAATTTGGCTTTAGCCGTATAATGATTCCAGGTGTCGCTTTGAGGCGGAAGGTGACAAGCCACGCAATGTGTTTTAACGCCGCTTCCGTTATTTACGTGTTTGGAGAGCTTCCAGCTGTCTTCCGCATGCGGATGGACATGGCACATCATACAAGATTCATCGGAAGAGAAATAGACGGATGTTTTATATACGGCAACCATAATGCCTGCCCCGAGAAGTAATCCGACCAAAAGAATGAAGGTTTTTCCTTTGAAAATCTACCCCTTTTTCGGAAGGATAGCGATTAGAATTGTTGTTAGTAGCCATTTGTTTTATGGTAAACGATTTTACAATTAGTCCTGAATTAGATTTAAAAATCGGCAATAAAAGTAGTCTTTTTCTACATAAAATAAAAGTTTGCACCCGCTATTTAACGAAATATGCATAGTGATTATGCCTTTTTTACCAATTTTTGTAAAAATAGGAACTTGTCCCCGCTTCTTGAATGGAAATGCGGGGACAGCTCCCTTCATTTATTGCTGTTTATAAATTAGATTGAATCGGTTTCATGATGAAAGAGAATTCATAATCTCCATAATGGATACGGTATTGTTCCAGTGGAAGCGCTCCCCAGCTGTTGACGCAACCCAATCCCATTTGTACCTTGTCAATACACATATTGGTGTAGTTTGCCTGAGGTACAAGTTCGGAGTGTCTCTGGTCTTTCTGTACTCCGTCATCAAGTGATTCGATCGAATAATTCAAGGCTGAAGCCGAGAACGGAGCTTTCCGAAATTGAACATTGAGTCCGTTGCCGCCTTTTTGTTGGTCTGTTTTCCACCAACGGATATCCGTTTTGGTCCCTGTTTCCTGCGGGCGGATATAAGAGTAGAACTGTTCGTCTACAGTCTGTCTGTAATTACCCAGGTCGGTGACGTTGTTACGGTCGGAATAGTTCTCGATCGGACCTCTGCCGTAATAGTTGATCTGATCCAAGCATTTTAGGCATCTGCATCTGCATGCCGAAGCGGAACATATCGGAAACTTCAGCCGATTTTGTCGGCTACCATTTTCTGTGTGACTTTCACTGCGCCTTCGTTTGTTGATCGTATAAGTCAGATACAATTTGGCTTTTACTGCATCCATCGTGTATTCGGCATTGACAGTAGCCATGTCGTTTTCGATTTTTGTTTGTCAGAGAAACCAGTTTCAATCCCGGTTCTTTCCAGGCGGCATATTTGTTTTGCAGGTTGGCTCCCATATCGTTGTCGGTCGGAGCACGCCAGAAGTTCGGAGTCAGTTTTCCGTCTTCTTTCAGCATCGTCATGCCATTTACATCGTATCTGCACAAGAAACCGTCATGCTTATCGAAGTCCATGCGGAAATTCTCTCCTTCGACGATCAGATAATTGATGTCATTATCTTTAATGGTCGGAATGACAGTCTCAATGTTCACTTGGTGTACATTCTGCAAATCCAGTTTCGGAGCATTGTACGGGCGGATCGTCAACTGGTTTTTGGCTACCGTATAACCGGCATGGCAGCAATGTTTCCGCTTTTTTCAACTTAAAGGCCACATTCAGCAAGAGTTCTTTGCATTTGCAAATGCCCTCTGTGCTATAATTCAGTTTTATGGACTTGGTCTGTTGCGGAGCTACTTCCAGGTCTTTGACCAAGCCTGTCTGAACCACTTCGCCGTTAGCCAGCAATTCCCATTCTGCATAGTAACCGTCCAGGTTACGGAAGAAGTTTTCGTTGTATACGTTTACGACACCGTTAGCCAAGTCGGACGGAGTCACCCAGATGGACTGGTAGATATGCCCGACTTCGTGCATATGCGGATTCGGTTTGCGGTCCGGGCTTATCAAGCCGTTGTCCATAAAGTTGTTGTCGGAAGCGTCATATTTGTTCCAGTCGCCGCCATAAGCATAGAAAGGAACGCCGTCTTTTGTTTTCCAACGCAAAGACTGATCAACGAAATCCCAGATAAAGCCACCTTGGTATTTCGGATATTTGCGGATCAGATCCCAATATTCTTTGAATCCCCTTGAGAGTTGCCCATCGCGTGCGCATATTCGCATTGGATAAGAGGTTTGTCGATGTCTCCCTTGCAATATTCTTCACTACCTTTATAGTCGCGGTACATAGGGCAATAGATATCGGTGAATTCGCTTGTCCGTGCCTGTTCGTATTGCACGGCACGTGATTTGTCTTCGTTCTTGATCCAGGTATAACAAGCTTCGAAGTTTGGGCCCATGCCGGCCTCGTTGCCTAATGACCAGAAAATGATGGACGGGTGGTTATAGCCACGCTGGACGTTGCGCTGGTTGCGTTCCATATGTGCTTTGGCGAACAGCGGGTTTTTAGCCAACGTCTTGTCACCGTATCCCATACCGTGCGATTCTACATTTGCTTCAGCAACGACATAAATACCATATTTGTCGCAGAGGTCATACCATAAATTGTTGTCTGGATAATGACAAGTACGTACGGCATTGATATTGTATTCCTTCATAACCTTGATGTCCTGGATCATGCGCTCCGGCGATACGACGTAACCTCCGTCCGGATCCATTTCGTGCCGGTCGGCTCCCTTGAACAAGACTGGTTGTCCGTTTACCAATATCTGGGCGTTTTTCAATTCGATCTTGCGGAAACCGACTTTCACCGGAATAACCTCAGTCGTGTTACTGCCGTTTTTCAAAGTGGCGATCAGTGTGTAGAGAACCGGAGTTTCGGCAGTCCATTTCTCAGGATTGCTTATTGCCATGTCGGTGGAAACTTTGCCCGAACCTTTGACCGACGAAGTAGCGACTTCTTTGCCGGCCTTATCTAACAGTTTCAGGTCGACTGTCCCGCTGCCTTTCAGGTTCAGAGAAACATTTAAAGTACCGTCTTTATATTGTGCATCCAAATCCGGAGTCACGCGGATGTCCTGAATGTATTTCGGAGTGCGGGCATAGAGGTAGCAGTCGCGGCCTACTCCGGAGAGGCGGAGGAAATCCTGGTCTTCCAGATAAGTCCCGTCGCACCAGCGGAACACCTGGAATGCGATCAGGTTTTTCCCTGGTTTCAGGTATTTGGTCAGATTGAATTCGGCTTCAAGTTTGCTGTCTTCACTGTAGCCGACGAATTGTCCGTTCACCCAAAGATACATGTTTGATGTGACAGAACCGAAATGAGCGAATATCTCTTTTCCTTTCCAGTCTGCCGGAACCATGATCTCTTTACGGTAAGAACCTACGTGGTTGTTTTCCGTAGGAACTTCAGGCGGGTTGTTCTTGAACTGGCTTCTCCAAGGATACCCGACATTCACATAGATCGGGTCGCCATAACCGTTCAGTTCCCACAAGCCGGGTACTTTCAGATTATCCCATCCCTTGTCGTTGAAGTTCACCTGGTAAAAATCTGTCGGGCGCATATCTGCATTTTTTACCCAGAAGAATTTCCAGTTACCGTTCAAGGTCATAAAATTCCCGGATGATTCCTTACATCCTTTCAATGCACTGTTTTCGTCTTCGTATGCGAAAATTAGTTGGTGTGCATGGGAGCTCTGTTGATCTCGTTTACGTTAGGATCTCTCCACTCGTTTTTTTGAGCGAAAGCTGCCGTCCCGAGCAGGGACAGGCAGCAAGCAAGTACGTTTAGTTTCATAAGATGTTATTTATTTACGGTTTTTCCAGGATTTCAATCAATCCATTTTTGCCATTTTACATTATCGTTATATCCGGCTTCCACCATTGTTTCAATGAATTGCATACCTCTTACGCCATCGTATACGGTCGGGAAATCCAAGCAGTCTCCACTGGGTGTTTCTCCGTTTTTGATAGCTCTGACGGTAAGTGAGAAATTGCGGTAGATATTGGCAAAAGCTTCGATAAAACCTTCCGGGTGTCCTGCCGGAGTTCGGGTATTCCACAGGGCTTCGGGGGTCAGGTAGCCGTTGTTGCCGATATCCAATATTTCAGTCGGACGATCTCTCCATCTCAATGTCAGTGTGTTCGGCTCCATCTGGCGCCATTCCAGTCCGCCTTTTTCACCATAAATACGGATGCGGATATTATTGGCTTCGCCAGTTCCGATCTGTGTTGCGGTCAAGACGCCTGTCACATCGTTTTCGTAGCGAAGGAATGCCGCCCCGTCGTCATCGATCGGACGTCCGGGAACGAATGCCTTCAGGTCGGCACATAGTTCTTTGACTTTCAGTCCGGTAATATATTCGCTCAAATGCCAGGCATGTGTTCCGATATCCCCTATGCAACCGGCTTTGCCGGAACGTTTCGGGTCCGTGCGCCATCCGGCATTGTTGCCACCTAGCAATTCGATACGTTCGGAAAGCCATCCTTGCGTATATTCTACATAGACGCGGCGCAATTTTCCGAGTTCGCCTTTCGCGATACGGGCTTTCGCCTCTTTTACAGCCGGATAGGCCGAGTATACATGTGTCAGAGCCAGCACTAATCCGGTTTCTTCCACTTTTTTCTGTAGTTGTTTGGCCTCTTCGAGCGAGAATGTCATCGGTTTATCCACAACCACATGGAAACCTCTTTCAAGGGCCATCATGGCCGGTTCGAAATGCCAACGGTTGGGAGTCACGATCGTGACAAAATCCATCCTTTCTCCTTCCGGTAAGGTCATTTCGTGTTCGAACATTTCTTGGTAAGTGCTGTAAATCCGGTCTTCCGGCAAGAAGTACGATAAACCGGAACTTTTGGATATCTCAGGGTCTACGCTGAAACATCCGCAAACTAATTCGATCTGATTGTCCATAAAGGCTGCGCGACGGTGGATCGCCCCGATGAAGGCGTCACT
>ENA-OQAB01001548-OQAB01001548.1-human-gut-metagenome-genome-assembly--contig:-NODE-1548-length-10829-cov-2.439357_pt1 | contig 10829 bp, 8 predicted proteins | sample MGYA00242490_ERZ504517 | MGnify/ENA primary metagenome ERZ504517 (study PRJEB26092, sample SAMD00036298) | human gut metagenome | host: Homo sapiens | study: EMG produced TPA metagenomics assembly of... | reverse complement strand
ATCTTGCGGAATACATTCCGTCTGACGTTCCAAATCATCATTCACTTGCACGAATACAGGTTGCGCCACCGAATTGATCATATTGTTCAACATTGAACCTCCCATAGTCATCCACTTATTTCCTTGCGAATAATAGCCTAACACATTAGCGTTATATAATTTACCTAACAAAACAGAAAACACATTATTATTGACCTGTTGGAAAATATTCGTAAGGAACAACTTTACACTAAACGGGAACATCTCTTTCAGAGGTTCGATCGAAAAATCAAGACTAGGACGCCAAGATACAACCATCCATTTCAACAAAGATGCACTTGCCACATACACCGTACTTTGAATTGCCAATGCCCAATAAGCGAAACCATTGAATGCCAAAAGAACCCCGCACATACCCGACAAGAACAACGCAAAAACATCAATCTTCGCCTGCATCTTGACTTGTAATTGCTTAAATAAGATAACATGAGGAACAATCGCCATTCCAGAAAACAAAAACTCGCAAATATTACCCGAGATAAATTAACCAGTTCTTGACGATCATAAAATGACGCAATCAGCGGAGCTGAAAAAAAAAGAACAATATACAAACAGATGCTTACAACAAAAGAAAACCAAAACACCGCATTATAATCCTTATGAGTAGCATCCAATTTGTTAGTCAAGGCTACCGAAAATCCGCTATTAATAATCGTACTAGCAATTCCACTAAATATCGCCAACATACCTACCAATCCATAATCCTCGGCATTAAGTGTACGTGCCAGATAAATACCAAACAACATCCCCAACAGCTGTTGTACCCCATTACTTACCCCTCCCCAGAAGAGCCCTTTCGCTGTCTTATCTTTTAATGATTGTTCCGCCATTTGACATTTATGGTAAAAGTGCAACAAAGATAAACATTTACCTTTGGCTAACAGTGAAAAATGGGAAGCTTTTCTCTGCTTTATGTATATTTACGATCTTCCGCACATGATGTGGTAACAAAGAGTTATTGTAAAAATTCTTTTTATCCTTCGAACCCTCTTTATCTTCCATAGAAAAACACGTACGTGTTTTCTTAAAAACATGAGCAACTTTTCCAAAAAGACGTACATGTTTTCCGAGAAACATGCACGTCTTTTTGGAGCTCTGATTATCAAATAATTATAGCGACACACAAAATCATCACCTTATTGTAATGATTTCACATATCTACTCACTGCTATTTCACACTTTTCCCCGCATAAATCCTCCGTATAATATCCACCACCTTCATACCTTCCAAGACGTTGGTCGTTATGATCTCGCCGGGGGCGCCGGAAAGGACATTGACCACGTTACGGATCACGAAGTTGTGGTTCTGGGCGGAGCCTTTGTAAGGGCCATAATCATTGCCGGGGTTGGTAGGAGCCAATTCCGGCATCTCATAATCCTTGATATGGCAATATTCTACCTCATTCATATATTGACCGCCGATTTTCACGCTGCCATTCTCGGCCACGATCAGCATGCTGCTTTCCAGATTCTTGTCCCATACCGCCGTTGAATAACTCAAGCTTCCCATTCCTCCGTTCACGAAATTGAAATTGACGAAACCGGAATCCTCGAACGCCGTTAGCTTCTCATGGTTGAAATCAGCGAAACGGGACTGGATATTGCAAATATCCCCGAATAACCAATACATAATATCGATGAAATGGGAGAATTGAGTGAATAAGGTACCTCCATCCAAGGCAGCGTCGCCATGCCATCCTCCGGGTTTATAGTAGCGTTCATCACGGTTCCAGTAGCAATTCAGCTGCACCATATAAATCTGGCCTAATTTTCCGGACTCAACCATCTCCTTGATCCAGACCGAAGGCGGGGAATATCGGTTTTGCATTACGCAAAATACCTGCTTACGGAATCTCAACGAGGTATAAACCACTTTCTCGGCATCCGCCAAGGTCAAGGCCATAGGCTTTTCTATGACCACATGATGTCCGCTCTCTATCGCTTGGATCGCCATCTCGGCATGTAAGCCGTTAGGTGTACAAATATTCACCACATCTATATCCAATCCCAAACGGAATAGTTCATCTATATCCCGGGCGAAAGGGACCGCATAAGCCTCGATCCCCAGCTCCTCTTTCGGACGGATATCACATAAAGCGACCAACTCCGCTCCTTCATCCCGGGTAATCATCTCGGCATGACGCTTACCTATATGACCACAGCCGATCACGGCGAAACGTATCTTCTTATTCATAAAACACTCTTTATAGATTCTATAATATAAGCCTGCTCCTCTTCTGTCATCTCCGTATGAATCGGCAAGGATAATACGGATCGGCTCAAGCGAGAAGCGACATTCAAATCCCCGGAAATCCGGCATCGCCCCCTCATCACCTCTTGCTCCTGCAAAGGCAATGGATAATAAATCATAGAAGGAATGCCTCGTTCTTTTAACGCAGCTTGTACTTGATCCCTCTTTTCTACAGCTAGCTGTACCGTATATTGATGATAACATGCGATGAAAAGGCTGATTTTAGTGGTTTGCGTACAGCATCCAATCCGGAAAAGGCAGCATCGTATCTAGCAGCCACTTTACAACGAGCGGCGGCAAATTCATCCAAATACCGAAGCTTAACATCTAAGACAGCGGCCTGCAAGGTATCCAAACGGGAGTTGCAGCCCACCAAAGCATGATGATATTTTACCTTTTGCCCATGATTGGCGATCATTCGCAGTCGTTCGGCCAATCGTGCGTCGGAAGTAAACATCGCCCCACCATCACCATAACAAGCCAACGGTTTCGAAGGGAAGAAGGAGGTCGTTCCTATAGAGGCGATCGTACAGGCTTTCTTCACCGTTCCATCCGAGAAAGTATAATTAGCACCGATGGACTGGGCATTATCCTCGATCACATATAGATTATGACGGCTGGCAATACGCAAGATCGGTTCCATATCACAACACTGGCCAAAAAAGATGAACTGCGATAATAGCTCTCGTCTTTTCAGACAAGGCATCTTCTATCTTTTCCCGGGTCTATATTGAATGTACCGGGATCTACATCCACTAATACCGGCACTAGGCCAAGAGCCAAAGCAACCTCAGCCGCAGCGATATATGTAAAAGCAGGAACGATCACCTCATCGCCCGAATGTAAGTCTAATGCCATCAAGGAGATTTGCAAGGCATCCGTACCGTTGCCGCACGGGATCACATAAGGAACACCTAAACTAGTCCGATAAATGGTTACAAAATCCCATTCACCTGAGGGCCATTGATAAAGGCACAAGCATTTATCACCGTTTGCATGGCGGCATCGATCTCACTACGCAAACGTTCATACTGCTTCCGCAGATCTACCATCTGTATCTGTTTCTCAAGCATCTTATCCATTCAAAAAACAGGGCTATCCCGTCGTTAAAACGAAATAGCCCCCTCATTATTGCGTTTACCTTATTATTTCACCTCACTACCCGGTTTCACCTCTTTCTCCGGAGTGATAACCGCCAGCTTTCCATCAAAATTCTCAGCGGAGAGAATCATGCCCTCGGAAACAATGCCTTTCAGCTTACGGGGAGCTAAGTTAGCGATGAAGCAAACTTGCTTGCCTACCAATTCCTCGGGTTTATAATGTTGGGCGATACCCGATACGATCGTGCGTTTCTCCAGACCATCGTCTATACGGAACTGAAGCAGCTTATCCGCTTTCGGAACCTTCACGCATTCCAGAACCGTACCCACACGGATATCCAGTTTCATGAAATCATCGAACTCGATATTCTCACGGATCGGTTTCGCCTTATAATTCGCTTCCTCATTCGCTTTCTTCGTATCCAATAATTTCTGTACTTGGGCCTCGATCACGCTATCCTCTATCTTCTCGAACAACAACTCTGCCTTGCCCAATTGATGACCGGCCTCCAATAGATCCGTAGCACCTAGGCGATTCCATCCCAACGGCTCTACATTCAGCATCTTATTCAGTTTCTCCATGCTAAACGGCAAGAACGGCTCAAAAGCGATCGCCAGATTAGCCGTAATCTGCAAAGCGATGTTCATGATCGTAGCGACACGAGGCATATCCGTCTTCGCCAACTTCCAAGGCTCCATATCAGCGAGATACTTATTTCCGATACGGGCCAGGTTCATCGCCTCTTTCTGAGCGTCACGGAAGTGGTAGGTATCCAACAGGCGTTCCACGTTCTCTTTCACATCTGCGAAATCCTTCAAGGTCTGGCGATCATAATCTGTCAACTCGCCAGCCGCCGGCACCTTACCCTCGAAATACTTATCCGTAAGGACTAACGCACGGTTCACGAAGTTCCCTAAGATAGCGACCAACTCATTATTATTACGAGCCTGAAAATCTTTCCATGTGAAATCATTATCCTTTGTCTCCGGCGCGTTGGCCGTCAAGACATAGCGCAACACGTCTTGCTTGCCCGGCATATCCACCAGATACTCGTTCAACCAAACCGCCCAGTTGCGGGAAGTAGAGATCTTGTCACCCTCCAAGTTCAAGAACTCGTTGGCGGGGACATTCTCCGGCAAGTTATAAGAACCTTCCGCTTTCAGCATGGAAGGGAACACGATACAATGGAACACGATATTATCTTTACCGATGAAATGGACCATTTTAGTCTCCGGATCCTTCCACCAAGTCTCCCAGCTATCCGGCAGCAACTCTTTCGTATTAGAGATATAACCGATCGGAGCGTCGAACCAGACATACAGCACCTTCCCTTCCGCACCTTCCACTGGCACGGGAATCCCCCAGTCGAGGTCACGGCTTACGGCACGAGGCTGCAACCCCATATCCAGCCAACTCTTGCACTGTCCGTATACGTTCGGTTTCCATTCCTTATGTCCTTCCAGTATCCACTGGCGCAGGAACGGTTCCCATTTGTCCAAAGGCAGATACCAGTGTTTGGTCTCTTTCATCACCGGCTGGCTACCACTGATAGCAGATTTCGGGTTGATCAGGTCCGTCGGGCTCAAAGATGTACCGCAGGCTTCGCACTGGTCGCCATAAGCCTTTTCATTGCCGCAATGCGGGCAAGTCCCGGTTATATATCGGTCGGCAAGGAACTGTTTCGCTTCCTCGTCATAATACTGTTCGCTTGTTTTCTCGATAAACTCTCCTTTATCGTATAAGGTACGGAAGAAGTCCGACGCCACCTGGCGATGCGTTGCCGAAGTCGTACGGGAATAGATATCGAACGAGATACCGAAATCCTCAAAAGACTTCTTGATAATACCATGATAACGGTCCACCACATCCTGCGGCGTAATTCCTTCTTTCTTCGCTCTCAGCGTGATAGGCACTCCATGCTCATCCGATCCACCAATCATCAAAACCTCTTCCCCCCTTCAGGCGAAGATAGCGTGCATAAATATCAGCAGGCACATACACCCCGGCCAAATGTCCGATATGCACCGGCCCGTTCGCATACGGCAACGCCGTAGTTATCAGCGTTCTCTTAAACTGTTTTTCCATACCTTGTGTTCTCTTTTTGAGGCACAAAGGTAAGGAATAATTTGGTTAGATGGAAAAGATAGTTCATCGGATTACAATCTTTACCGATTCACCTTTTCCGACCTTCACCATATACATACCAGCCGGCAGCAGATAAGACGAATAACCGGTCGGGATACCTGCCCTCTTTATCAACTTTCCTTCCAGACTCCAGACAGACAGTTCGGAAACTTCAGGAGAACTGAACGTGTAAACAACCTCCGGCTGCATAGATACGCACAGCCGAAAACCGATACGTTTTCATTGCCTACCGGCATATTTGAAGCAGCAAAAGAGCCTTTCAACGTACAATTGTCCGTCACCACATATCGATAAGGATTCAAAGTGTTGCCATCCTCCCATTTCACAAACATATTCCCTCTGTTCGGCGCAGCCTCTAATGTGACAACCGTTCCATGTTTTACCATACCGACCTGGCTGGCTCTGACGGTTCCACCATCCTGCTGTTCGAGAGAAACGACATATTCATTCAGTTTCAACCCGGAAACCTCCACATCCACATCTTCCGACAGACCGGAAAGCGTATAGAATAAAGTTTTCGTTTCAGAAGAAGCTCTCAAAGACAAGGCTGCATCCTGTTCTTTTCCATTGGCGAAAACTTTGACGTTACTTTGACTGTATGACGGCAAAACGACCAGTTTCAACTGAACAGATTCCCCTTTGGCCACGACCGCCGCATTCGCATTGACAGCCCCTATACCCGCACCAGCAAGGACAGGTAGTTTGACGCATACGACACCTTGTCCTGTTTTAGGCAGGAATTAACGGAAACAGTTGTGATGCATCGGCAGCCGTTACAATACGAGGATTATCAGCTTTGCCATCATTCCATTTCGAAAATACTTGTCCTTCAGGCGCGTCAGCCTGCAATACGATCAAAGCATCCGTTAACAGAGAGAGGCCGGATACATCTGAACCGGTTTCCACATCGATAGCCGACACATACTCCTGCAATACCGGTTTCACCTTATTACGGACGATCCCATCTACAGAAATACGGATATTCTCCGAAATATCATATATGCTATACACCTCCTGGTTCACGCTCAATTCTTCATCATTGGCATATACGACAGGGACAGATTCATTGTAATCCTCCTCCAGACGCAAATAGAATTTGAATTTGCCCCCCGGCTTGACTTCAGTCGAATATCCGGTAAGCGGTTTGACTGTCACCCCTTCCAATTCGGGAAGAATAACAGAAAATCCGGCACTGTCCTTCACGAAACGAGCTTGCAACGTCACATCCGACTCAGCCATAAACGTACGAGGATTAACTGTCTCACCATCCGTCCACGACTGGAATTTATAATTTTCATCAGCCATGGCCGTCACCGAAACGGGATCTCCATGATTGACGGTCCTGGAATTCTCTGCATCCTCATCACCGGTAAAAACAATCACACCATTAGCCGACTGTACCAAAGTAATCAGATGGGTTACACCGGAAATACCGCTCACATTGACGGTCACGTCAGAGGTCTGATTGCTTAATGTATAAATGCCATAAATATCAGGCGTGATAACAGTTCCGTTTGCAGTCACCTCTATAGAATCCAATGTCTGGAAATAGTTCTTATCTACAATCAGCTTGAATTCAAAAGCCCCACCACTTGCTACGGCTTCCACAACTTCACCCCCTTCGGGATTGCTGGCCGTGATTCCTTTCGGCAGGTTGAATGTGATAGTGATCTTTCCGGAACGGAACGTGATGTTGCGAGTCGTAACACCATCCTTGCAGCCAAACTTGCGGGCTATAGCCTGTACGGTAACCGTTTTGGTGGCAGTCGTAATAGTGCTTACCTGAAAAGCTCCGGTATAGAGTTTCGGGGTAGAACCGTCGATGCTGTACAGCAAGGAGTCGCATTCCCCGCCTTTGTCCATCGTGACCGTCACGGATTCTCCGCTTGGGATATAGTCCGTATTGACAGGATCGGTCGTTATTTTGGGAGCCGAGGCTGCCGGTCGCGGATCAGCAAAGGCAGCCGAGATGGTCAAACCGCCTTCGGCAGGCATCTTTACCGTTTGAGGGCTGGTCGTATATTCAGTATTATTGACAACCAGTTTCGACAATTTATAATCGGCCGAAGCAGGTGTTGCCGTAATTGTCAACGAGGTATTCGCTCCGACCTTATCACCGGATTTCACTTCCGTCGATCCACTCTTCACCGTGATTGTTCCGTTCGCCGGACGTGATATCTGCACAGAGTTACCCATTACCCATTCGGCAAAGAACTTCCGGTCACCGATTGTCCCGACGGGGATAGCGGTCTGTACTTCATCTTTCAGTAGTCCATCCAGATGCCATCCGACAAAAGTAAAGTTATCACGTTGTGGGACAGGCAAAATAACATTGTCTTCAATGGTAAACTTCATTGGTGCATCGGCAGGATTCGTACCATGATAGCAATCGTATTCAATCTTATATTTCGTCAATATCCACTTGGCATAAAGCGTGAAATCCCCGTAAGTTCCCTTTACAACCGATGTGCCATAAGTCTGCGTCAGTCCGCCATCTTTATACCATCCGGCAAAAGAATAGCCAATCCTTTTCGTTTTCATCGGAAGCTGGAACGTTTCTGACTCAATATTGTAAGTAAGTTCCGTCTGATCGGTACCACCGTTAGTTTCGAATGTGATTCGGTAAACGACAGGAGTCCATTTGGCATAAAACTCTTTTTCCCCTGTTGATCCTTTCACAATAGATGCGATCGCTGTTCCCGTCAAAGACTCATTGTCAAACCATCCTCCAAAAGTATAATGTTCTCTTGAAGGTTTAGGAAGTTCGAACGCTGTCTCTATCGTATAGGAAGTTCGAACGTCGGGCGGATTTACCCCTCCGTTCAAATGGTAGGTCAATTCATAGTTTTCGATTACCCATTTCGCATAATACGTACGGTCTCCTTTAGAACCCATTTTGATTTCAGTCTCTTTCGAACCGGAAAAGTCGTTTTTCAAATACCATCCATCAAAAGTATAACCTTCACGGATAGGAGTTGGCAAAGTAATCGTTTCAGACTCCTCTGTAAAAAAATTCGGTACATTTTCGGGATTATTGCCTCCGTTCAATTCATATAATATATCATAAGAAGAAACCCATTTGGCATAAAATTTTTTTACTCCCATGCTCCCCTTTGGGATAGTCGTGACGGGATCACCTGTACAATCTTCTGTTGTATACCAACCTTTGAACAAATGCTTTGCATAGGACGGTGTCGGAAGTGTAATTGTTTCAGACTCGATCGTATAGGATCCTTCCAGAATTGCCTCGCCTCCGTTTGTATTATATATGATTTTATAGTTTAGAGCCTTCCATACAGCTTCAAAAGCCATATTGACCTGACTGGCACGTTCTGTAGTGGTTGGCAAGTCTTCTTTTTCAATTTTATCACTGTCATATGTCTTACTACCATACTTCCAACCAACAAAATCATAGCCCTCTTTTGATACTTTAGGCAAACTGAGATTGGAACTTTCAATAGTATAAGTTGCATTTGCCGGTTGGGGCATCCCACCATTAGGGTTATAGGTTACGTTGTAGTTGATAAGAGAGACGGTAGTCGAAGTTGATTTTAGCCCAGTCGTATTTTCATATTCATTACTATCCATATATGCCCCTGTTGGTATCAACATTTTAATAGCCGTCCCATTAGTATCAATTGTATAAGCTGTACCATCTGATCCTGAAACAATTCCTGCTCCTTTCGTTGCCGTAGCTTTAAAAGTGGCATTTCTAATTACAACATTTCCCACATTATAAGATAACGCTATCCCATCATAACCATTCTTCCAAGATCCCAAAGATCCCCCTGTTGTACCTTTTGCTGTCGCAGAAATAATGCCTCCTCCAGTTATTGTCAGATTTCCGCCATTTACAGAAATACAAGTAGCAGCACCATTACTCGTTCTTGTTGCAGATAATGTCTTTCCATTTAAATCAAGCGTAATTGTTCCGGAAGAGACTGTCAAAGTCGAGTTGTTTAATTCTATATTTGCAATCAATCTTACATAAGATGTACGACTATTAACCGCATCCTTCAACGCCTGCGCTGAATTCACATCCACCGCCTCGCCTCTTATCGAACACAGCAATCCCACGATCAAAACCAGCCAACCGATTAATCTACTATTTCTTTCCATCCTTCTATTCTATATTTTTGCTCCGGTACACCGGAAATATCATTTTTAAATCCTTTCTTCAGAGAAAACACGACAGAGGCAATGTCTTTTGCTACTTTATTAAGACAAATTCTCTAAAAACAATTTTCTTCCAAGCAAACACAAAGTCTTAGAGACAGTGTTTCCGTCTCCATACTCTACGGCTATTATTGGATTTGAGAATAAATCAATAATTCGGCAATTCTTTTTTCATTTGCCGGATCGTTAACAGAAGAGGGGATAGATCCGTTTTTATAATATTAAATATTTCTTCTTCATCTATTCGATGATATTCATGAACGATAATATCACGCAATCCCATAATTTGAGTCCAACAGATATCGGGATAATTCGTCAAATAAGCATGAGAAGTCTTATTGTCTATTGTCTTTATACTTTCCCCAATAAAGATCAACTGCATGCATACTCCACTGAGTAAGAAAGAACCTTCTTGATCCAACAAAAAATCATTTGGAGTTTCCAACTGACCAGCTTTACATTGAATCAACAGAATCGCATTTTCTATCCGATTCAACAGTGTTTCAATGCGAACCTTATCAAACATATAGTAAATCTTTAGAGATATTTTGTAAGAATGCAGTGCCGGAAAGTTGCTCGCGGAGGCGGATAATATCGACTCTACAGCCGAATAAGTCCTCTAATTCCTGCTTCATCCGGCAACGCAACAATATATCAGCTTTACCTTCATAGGCTACATCTACATCACTGGTCTCTGTTTGTTCACCACGCACCACAGAACCAAACAGCGCCATCTTGACAACCCCGTAAGCCTTTGCCTTATTCTGGAAATAGCTACGCAATAGTTCCATATATTCTTCTTTTGATCGCATAAACAAACATTTTTCACAAAGTAAAGTAAAAATCTTTTGTTTCTGCAAACAAACTCCTCAAATCCAACCTTTTCAAAGAACGTTCAATTGTCAATCTACTCAAACACCAACTCGCACTCATCCAAATACATCACGCTGCTCGTGCTACCTGTGAAATAGTCGCCGTATTTACTGGCGGAGGCTACGATCAGGATGTATTTCGGGCGGGTGAAATAGTCGCGATAAGTCAAGTTGATTTTGAACTGTTTGTATTCGCTGCCTGTCGCTTCGTTCGATTTCAATTCGCCGAATGCGATCATCGATTC
>ENA-OQAB01001547-OQAB01001547.1-human-gut-metagenome-genome-assembly--contig:-NODE-1547-length-10831-cov-2.129765_pt1 | contig 10831 bp, 8 predicted proteins | sample MGYA00242490_ERZ504517 | MGnify/ENA primary metagenome ERZ504517 (study PRJEB26092, sample SAMD00036298) | human gut metagenome | host: Homo sapiens | study: EMG produced TPA metagenomics assembly of... | reverse complement strand
GCGGTAGACCCGGCTCTTTATTCAATGCTGAAGGACCTGCGGAAGAAGCTGTCTAAGAAACTGGAAGTTTCCTCCTTATGTTATTTTCCAGGATCCGTCTTTGGAAGCAATGGCTACCATCTACCCGGTGACATTGGATGAACTGCAGAATATCGTTCCGGGCGTAGGATGCCGGAAAAGGCGAAACGCTATGGATGAAGTAGTTCTGATAAACTGAATCAAACGTCATTGCGAAGAGAATGAAATCGAACGTCCGGAAGATTTACGTGTACGTACGGTTGCCAATAAGTCAAAGATGAAGGTGGCTATCATTCAGGCTATCGACCGTAAAGTGGCGCTGGACGATATCGCTCTTTCCAAAGGAATCGAGTTTGGTGAACTGCTGGATGAAGTGGAAGCAATCGTTTACTCCGGAACTAAACTGAATATTGACTACTTCCTGGAAGAAATTATGGATGAAGATCATATGCTCGATATCTATGATTACTTCAAGGAATCTACGACAGACAAGATTGATGATGCTCTTGACGAACTGGGCGATGAATTTACCGAAGAGGAAGTCCGACTGGTGAGAATCAAGTTCATCTCTGAAATGGCTAATTAAAAAAGCGAAAAAAATAGGCGTGCAGGTATGCTGTTTTGAATAAAAACCGTATATTTGCACGCAATAAATTTTTAAACGCACAGCCCTATGTCATTTATTGCTGATAAGATTGTAATGGATGGATTAACTTATGACGACGTACTGTTAATCCCCGCTTATTCTGAAGTTTTACCGCGCACTGTCGATCTCTCGACAAAGTTTTCAAGAAACATTGAGTTAAAAATTCCTTTTGTGACGGCTGCCATGGATACGGTTACCGAAGCGAAAATGGCTATTGCCATTGCCCGTGAAGGTGGTATCGGTGTGATTCACAAAAATATGTCTATTGAGGAGCAGGCAAGACAAGTTGCCATTGTAAAGCGTGCTGAAAATGGTATGATTTACGATCCTGTTACTATCAAGAGAGGTTCTACTGTCAGTGACGCTTTGGGAATTATGGCTGAATATAAAATCGGTGGTATTCCTGTAGTGGATGATGAAGGTTATCTGGTAGGTATCGTTACTAACAGAGATTTGCGTTTCGAAAGAGACATGACAAAGCATATTGATCTTGTTATGACTCCTAAAGAAAGATTGGTTACTACCAATCAGTCTACCGATCTGGAATCTGCTGCACAGATTCTTCAAAAACATAAGATTGAAAAGTTGCCGATTGTAGGAATGGATGGCAAACTGATCGGTCTTGTTACATATAAAGATATTACAAAGGCAAAAGATAAACCGATGGCTTGTAAAGATGCCAAAGGTCGTCTGCGGGTAGCTGCAGGTGTCGGCGTTACTGCTGATACGCTGGATCGTATGCAGGCATTGGTGGATGCCGGTGCAGATGCTATCGTAATCGATACGGCTCACGGACATTCTATGTACGTTATTGAGAAACTGAAAGAAGCAAAGAAACGCTTCCCGAATATTGATATCGTGGTAGGTAACATTGCTACCGGAGAAGCTGCGAAGGCTTTGGCAGAAGCTGGTGCTGATGCTGTGAAAGTAGGTATCGGTCCGGGTTCTATCTGTACGACTCGTGTTGTTGCAGGTGTAGGTGTTCCTCAGTTGTCGGCTGTATATGATGTAGCCAAGGCACTGAAAGGTACAGGTGTTCCTCTGATTGCTGATGGTGGTTTGCGCTATTCCGGTGATGTGGTAAAAGCATTGGCTGCCGGCGGATATTGTGTGATGATCGGATCATTGGTTGCCGGAACAGAAGAGTCTCCGGGTGATACTATCATCTTTAACGGACGTAAATTCAAATCATATCGCGGTATGGGTTCATTGGAAGCAATGGAGAATGGCTCTAAAGACCGTTATTTCCAGAGTGGAACTGCCGACGTGAAGAAATTGGTTCCGGAAGGTATTGCTGCTCGTGTTCCTTATAAAGGTACACTTTATGAAGTAGTTTATCAGTTGTCTGGTGGTCTTCGTGCAGGTATGGGATATTGTGGTGCTGCTAATATTGAAAAACTTCATGATGCGAAGTTTACTCGTATTACAAATGCCGGAGTGATGGAAAGTCACCCGCATGATGTGACGATTACCAGTGAATCACCTAACTATAGCCGTCCGGAATAATTTATATAAACGGTAAACGATTAACGGTGAACGGTGAACAGGCTGTATGGCATATGTTCGTTGTTCACCGTTTGTCGTTTTTAAATAAAAATCAATGATGAAAAGAAATCTGCTTTTAGGATGGATAAGTCTCTTCGGAGTATTAGCTTTCGCTCAGGAAGATTCCGTAGTGATGCGGATTAATGGGAAAGAAATACCTCGTTCGGAGTTTGAATGCTCCTATCGCCGGCATACGGACGGTAATGGTACGAAATTGTCTCCTAGAGAATATGCGGAGCTTTTCATTCTGTCTAAGTTGAAAGTGGAAGCGGCCAGAGCGGCCGGACTCGACACTACTTCGGCTTTTCGCAAGCAACAGCAGGCTTATCGGACAAATTTGCTGAGGTCATACCTTCTGGATGATCAGGAAATGGATGGCAATGCCCGTATTCTATATCAGAAGATGAAGGAAAATGTACGTGGCGGACAAGTGCAGATACGGCAAATTTACAAATATCTGCCTCAGACCATTACATCCCGGCATTTACAGGAGGAACAGGCTCGCATGGACTCTATTTATCAGGTGATACAAAATCAGCCGAGTGTGAATTTTTGCCCGTTTGGTAGATCGGTTTTCGGATGATAAACGTTGTCGGTGGATAGAAAGTTTACAGACAACATCGGAGTTTGAGGAGGCTGCTTTCTCTTTAGCAAAAGGTGAAATATCCAAACCTTTTTTTACTCCGGAGGGGATTCATATTCTGAAAGTCATAGATCGAAAGGAAGTGCCTGCATATGAAGTCGTTAGTGACAGTCTTCTGAATCGTTTAAGGCGTCAGCCGTTGGATAAAGGAACGGAAGCCATCGTAGAGCAATTGAAAAAGGAATACCAGTATATTCCCAATATGGAGTCTTTGGAAGAAGTATTGCAGAAAGGTGGAACGGAACGGGCTTTGTTTACCATCAACGGGCAGGCATATACAGGAGAAATGTTTAAGCGGTTTGCTTCATCCCATCCTCAGGCTGTAAAACGGCAGTTGAATGGCTTTATAGCAAAATCTCTGCTGGATTATGAGAGTCAGCATATGGAAAGAAAACATCCGGAACTTCGTTATACTTTGCAGGAATATGCTGAGAAATGTCTGGCTGAGGAAATCGTGCATCAGAAAGTAGATTTACCGGCTGTTAACGACCGGGCGGGATTGGCTACTTATTTTAAGTTTCATTCATCGGATTACCGATGGGAGCATCCCCGATACAAAGGAGTAGTGTTGCATTGTGCAGATAAAAAGACTGCTAAACAGGCTAAAAAGCTACTGAAAAAAGTTCCGGAGAATGAATGGGAGGATATGCTTCGCAAAACATTTAATACATCCGGTGCTGAAACAATTAAAATTGAACAGGGTGTTTTTGCCGACGGAGATAATAAATATATAGATAAATTGGTCTTTAAGAAGGGCACTTTTGACCCTGTAGTGTCTTATCCTTTTACTATTGCTGTAGGCAAAAAACAGAAGGGACCGGAGGATTACAGAGAGGTAATTGATCAGGTGAGAAAAGATTATAGAAGCTATCTTAACGCATATTGGGAGCAAGAATTGAGGGAGTCTGGTAAGGTTGAAATAAACCAAGAGGTTTTAAAAACAGTTAATAATAACTGATGTAACCGATTATTCACTATCTTCGTACCTTAAATAAGTAGATTTGAATTGACAATGCGAATATTAGTCCTCTTACTAATTACCCTTCTCTGTTGTGGAGCGTGCAAAGAGCAGTACGACCACAAAGGCAAGACTGCATTGGTGGAGGTAGATGGTAACTTTTTGTATAAAGAAGATTTGATGTCTGTACTACCGGTCGGATTGTCAAAAGATGATAGCATTCTTTTCGCCGAGCATTACATTCGTAGCTGGGCGGAGGAGATTTTGTTGTATGAAAAAGCTGCGAATAATATTCCGGATAATGTGGATGTAGATAAGCTGGTGGAGAATTACCGGAAAGCTTTGATTATGCATACCTATCAGCAGGAATTGATAAACCAAAAACTGACGAATGATATTTCGGAACAGGAAATAGCGGATTATTATGAGAAAAACAAGGAGTTGTTTCATACAGAACATCCTTTTGTGAAAGGGCTGTTTATAAAAGTTCCTCTTCATTCTCAGGATTTGGCAAGTGTACGCAAATGGTATAAAAAAAATAACCGGGATGCTATTGAGAGCCTGGAAAAATACAGTTTGCGCAATGCGGTGAGCTATGATTATTTTTATGACCGTTGGATGCCATTGTCCGATATTGCTGTCAAAATACCTTTGAAAGCGCTTGATACGGATGAGAACTATTTGGACAAGAACCGGAATATAGAGGTAAAAGACACGGCGTTTTGTTATTTCCTGCATGTAGAGGAATTCTTGGGTAAGGACCAACAGAGGCCGCTGGATTTTGCAAAGACGGAAATTAAGGAGATTTTAATAAACCTGAAGCGGGTTGAATTTATAAATAAAGTCAAAGAAGAGTTATACCGACACGCTTCGGACAGGAACAAGATTAATTACTATTATTTGAATTCAAATGAATAAATTGATGTGTACCAAAGTTTATGCACTGATGCTGATGCTGTTTGCCGTTGTTTCAGTATACGGGCAAGACAAATGTGATAGACGAGGTTGTATGGGTAGTAGGTGATGAGGCCATTCTAAAATCGGACGTGGAGAATGAACGTCTGAATGCCCAGTATGAAGGCCGCAAGTTTGACGGTGATCCGTATTGTATTATTCCGGAGCAGCTTGCCATCCAGAAATTGTTTCTTCATCAGGCTGCTATTGATAGTATTGAGGTTTCCGAACAGGAAATTATCAGTGATGTGGAAAGACGTACAAATTGGCTGATTGATCAGATTGGTTCTAAGGAAAAAGTAGAAGAATATTATAATAAGACTTCTACACAAATACGCGAAATGCTCCGCGAGAATATACGTGATGGAAAAAACGGTGCAGAAAATGCAGCAGCAGATTGTGGGGGATATCAAGATTACTCCGGCCGAAGTCCGTCGTTATTTCAAGGATCTTCCTCAAGACAGTATTCCTTTTATTCCTACTCAGGTAGAAGTGCAGATCATTACTATGGAACCTAAGATTCCGCAGGAAGAAATTGAGCGTGTGAAGAAGACTTTGCGTGACTATACGGAACGTGTTACTTCCGGTGAAATAGCTTTCTCCACTTTGGCACGTCTGTATTCGGAAGATGAAGGTTCGCGCCGCCGTGGTGGCGAACTCGGCTTTATGGGCAGGGCTGAGCTGGTACCTGAATATGCGAATGTGGCATTCAATCTGCAAGATCCTAACAAGGTATCCAAGATTGTGGAGTCTGAATTCGGCTTCCATATTATCCAGTTGATCGAAAAACGTGGTGACCGTATCAATACCCGCCATATCTTGTTAAAACCGAAAGTGGATGAAAAAGATCTGGAAGCAGCCTTGTTACGTCTGGATTCTATTGCCAATGATATCCGTAATGAGAAATTTACTTTTGATGATGCCGCTACTTATATCTCTCACGATAAGGACACGCGTAACAACCATGGTTTGATGGCGAATCCGCAGACTGGTACGGCGCGTTTTGAAATGCAACAATTGGCACAGGTGTCACAAGAGGCTGCAAAGATGGTGGAAGGCATGAATGTGGGGGAAATTTCCAAACCTTTTACCATGATTAATGCAAAAGGAAAGGAAATTTGCGCTATCGTGAAATTGAAAACCCGCTTGAACGGGCATAAGGCAACCATAACGGAAGACTACCAACGGCTGAAAGGCATCGTGATGGAAAAACGTAGCGAAGAAAAACTTGATAAGTGGATCAGGGATAAACAAAAACATACCTACGTGCGTATTAATGAGAAGTGGCAGAAATGCGATTTCAAATATCCGGGTTGGGTAAAGAAATAATGTAGTGTATAAAGTATATGCTTGGAAAAAGAAAGAATAAATACTCTTCGGGCAGGCATAGGATACTTGTGGTAAGTGTCCTGTGCCTGTTCGGCTTTTGCTTGCTGGCTCAGGTGAGACCGGCTAAAAAAGGGGAACAGAAACCGGCTAAAAGCAAGGTGTATCTGTTGCATTCGGATGTGTTGAAGAAAAGTCCGTTGAATCCGGACCCGGATGCACAGATTCTGATTGGAAACGTTGCGTTCCGTCACGACAGTGTATATATGTATTGTGACAGTGCCTGTTTCTATGAGAAAACGAATTCGCTGGAAGCTTTTGACAATGTGAAGATGGTGCAGGGGGATACCTTGTTTCTGTATGGGGACTATTTGTTTTATGACGGAAATACCCAGATTGCCCAGGTACGCTATAATGTACGCATGGAAAACAAGAATACGACTTTGTTGACGGATAGCCTGAACTACGATCGTATTTATAATTTGGGATATTACTTTGATGGCGGGACATTGATGGACGAGGAGAATGTATTGACTTCGGAATGGGGGGAATATAGTCCGGCTACCAAAATATCTGTGTTCAATTATGATGTGAAGTTGGTCAACCCTAAGTTTACTTTGACTTCCGATACATTACGATACAGCACAGCAACCAAAATAGCCAATATCCTTGGTCCGTCCGATATTGTCAGTGATGCTAACCATATTTATTCGGAATTGGGCTTTTATAATACTCAGATAGGGCAGGCGGAATTGTTGGACCGGTCCGTGCTGACCAATGAGGGGAAGCGTTTGACTGGAGACAGTCTGTTTTATGATCGTGTAAAAGGATACGGGGAGGCGTTTGATAATGTGATCATGACAGATACTGTAAACAAGAATATGCTGACTGGTGATTATTGTTATTATAATGAATTGACCAAGTATGCTTTTGCTACTAAAAAAGCGGTGGCAGTGGATTATTCACAAGGTGACAGCTTGTTTATGCATGCCGATACATTGCAAATGTATACCTACTATTTGAATACTGATTCTATGTTCCGGGAAACGCGGGCGTATCATAAAGTACGTATGTATCGCACGGATGTGCAGGGGGTATGCGATTCGTTGGTCTTTTCCTCCAAGGATAGCTGCCTGACCATGTATTATGACCCTATACTTTGGAATAACAACCAGCAGTTGCTGGGAGAGAAAATCATGATTTATATGAATGACAGTACGATAGACTGGGCACATATTCAGAATCAGGCTTTGTCTGTAGAACAACTGGATTCTACTAGTTATAATCAGGTGACAGGAAAAGAGATGAAGGCTTGGTTTCAAGGCGGTGAGATGCGCAAAGTAGATGTGATCGGTTCGGTTCGTCTGGTATATTATCCGATGGAAAGCGACAGTACACTGATTGGAATGAATGTTTCTGAAACCAGTCTGCTGAATATGTTTCTGGAAAACCGGAAGATGAAAAAAATGATTATGAGTCCGAAATCGAACGGTACTCTTTATCCTATGCTCCAACGTCCGCCGGAGAAGATGAAGTTGGATAACTTTGTGTGGTTTGACTATATCCGTCCGCTTGATAAAGAGGATATCTTTAAGTGGCGTGGAAAGAAAGCCGGTCAGGGGTTGAAGAAGAGTAACCGGAGTGCTGTTCCTTTGCCCAATCATAATTTATTTAATAAAAAGAAATAGCTATGGGAATGTTTAAGATGGAAAAGCCCCGCCGTTTCAACCATCAATATATTTATGTGGATGAACGGAAGGAGAAGCTGCAAAAACTGGAGGAGAAAGCCAAACGCGAGTTGGGTATGCTTCCTCCCAAAGAATTTTCTCCGGAAGATATCCGTGGAAAGTTCGTTCAAGGTACCAAGCATTTAAAACGCAGAAAAGAAAGCGGGCGTAAGCCGATGACTTATGGAGCTTTGTTTGTGGCCATTTTGGTTTTGTTGTATATTCTGCATTACCTGGTGACCGGTGAGTTTACTTTTTAATTACGTAAGTTTATAAGATATATGAGCGATATTATCCGTTTGCTGCCGGATTCCGTTGCCAATCAGATAGCAGCGGGAGAGGTGATTCAGCGTCCTGCATCAGTGATTAAAGAATTGGTGGAGAATGCTATCGACGCAGGTGCTCAGCACGTTGACGTGTTGGTAGTGGATGCAGGAAAGACTTCCATTCAGGTGATTGATGATGGAAAAGGTATGTCGGAAACAGATGCACGTTTGTCTTTTGAGCGCCATGCGACTTCTAAAATTCGTGAAGCTGCTGATTTGTTTGCTTTGCATACCATGGGATTTCGTGGAGAGGCTTTGGCTTCTATTGCTGCTGTGGCTCAGGTGGAGCTTCGTACTCGTATGGAAGGGGAGGAATTGGGAACGATGTTGACGATATCCGGCTCCAAGGTAGAGGGACAGGAGGCGGTTTCTTGCCCGAAAGGCAGTAGCTTCAGTGTGAAGAATTTATTCTTTAATGTGCCGGCGCGTCGTAAGTTCCTGAAGTCGAACCAGACGGAGCTGAGTAATATATTGACGGAGTTTGAACGGATTGTATTGGTTAATCCGGAGGTGTCTTTCACTTTGCATCATAATGGGGCGGAACTGTTCAATCTTCCTGCACTTCAGTTGCGCCAGCGTATCATGGGAGTTTTCGGAAAGAAAATAAATCAGGAGTTGTTATCGCTGGATGTAGATACTACAATGGTCCGTGTTTCCGGGTTTGTAGGAAAACCTGAAACAGCCCGTAAGAAAGGAGCCCGCCAATATTTCTTTGTAAACGGGCGATATATGCGCCATCCTTATTTTCATAAGGCTATCATGGATGCATACGAGCAGTTGGTTCCCGTGGGTGAGCAAGTATCTTATTTCATTTATTTTGAGGTGGATCCTGCTAATATTGATGTGAACATACATCCTACTAAAACAGAGATAAAGTTTGAGAACGAGCAAGCCATCTGGCAGATATTGGCAGCTGCCGTGAAAGAAACTCTAGGTAAGTTCAATGCGGTACCTTCCATTGATTTTGATACGGAGGGAATGCCGGATATTCCAGCCTTTGATGCATCTCCATACACTGGTATACAGCCACCAAAGACGACTTATAATCCTGATTATAATCCTTTTAATGTTTCGGCTGCTCCTCCCTCTTCTTATTCAAAGCCTAGTAAGGACTGGGAACAACTGTATGCGGGGCTGGAACGTCATGCTTCTTCTCAAAACTTTCATCCTGACGAGAATGATTATAGGGCGGAAGAGGCTTCTCCTGCGGAGGAAAATCCCGGATTGTATGATCATGTGGAGGACTCTTCAGTCAGTGAAGAAATCCGGCCAGCATTATCGTTTAAAGGACGTTTTATTTTGACTTCTGTAAAGTCCGGCTTAATGATCATTGATCAGCAGCGTGCCCATATCCGTATTTTATATGACAAGTATATAGACCAGATAAGTCGTCGTCAAGGTGTTTCTCAAGGAATGCTGTTTCCGGATATTGTGCAGTTTCCGCTTTCCGAAGTGGCTATTTTGCAGGAAATTATGGAAGACTTGTCTTTCCTGGGATTTGAACTGACTGATTTGGGAGGAGGAAGTTATGCCATAAACGGTGTTCCTGCAGGTATTGAAGGCCTTAACCCGATAGACTTGATCCAAAATATGGTGCATACAGCTATGGAAAAAGGTGGCAAGGTAAAAGAAGAGGTGCAGAGTATTCTGGTATTGACTTTGGCTAAAGCGGCGGCAATTGTTCCCGGACAAGTGTTGACGAATGAGGAAATGACAGGTTTGGTGGATGGCTTATTTGCTGTGGCTACTCCTAATTATACTCCGGATGGTAAAACGGTTCTTTCCGTGATTAATGAGGATGATTTGGAAAAACTGTTTAAATAATTTGCCAATGTGCTGGTTTGCCAATGTGCTGCTCTATGTCCGCATGGTAATTGACACATTGGCATATTGACACATTGTTACATTATAAAGAACGTGAAGATTCTTGAACTAAATAAAAACAAATTCAACACACCGTTATTCTTTGGCAGGACTTTTGTACTTTTGAAAACTCATTTGCCGTAGAAAGTTTTTTTGAGTAAGGACTTTGGGCAGACAATAAACTATTATATGAAAATAACATTACTTAGCTTGGTCCTGTGCCTGCTTTGTTCTTTGAATATGGCGGCACAAGGAAGTGACATAGGTAGTAATCCTGAGGATACCACCATTCATCAACTTTCAAAAAAAGAATTAAGACGCCGGAAGGTGGCTAAGCGCAATATACATTATAATATATTGGGAGGACCGAGTTATACTCCGGACTTTGGTGCGTTAATAGGAGGTAGTGCTCTTGTTACATTTCGTATGAATCCGTCGGATACCTTGCAGAAACGTTCTGTGTTGCCGATGGCTGTTGCGGTAATGTTCGAGGGGGGCTTGAATCTGATGGTGAAGCCTCAGTTGTTTTTCAAAAATGATAAATTCCGTATTTTTGGAAAATTCACTTACAAGAATACATTGGAGAATTTTTATGGTATCGGCTATGCTACCAATAAGCATTATGAGCGCAGTGACTCTACAGTGAATATCGTATAGCGGTTTCCAGATTAATCCGTGGTTTTTATTCCGTTTGGGTAAAAGTAATTTCCCTAAAAATCCGCAAGCAATCTCAATGGCAATCTCAATTGCAGTAAAGAGCTTGAACACTATGCATCAGATAGTATGAGCGTGAATTTTGTCCGATTTGTGCATACCTTCCCCTTA
>ENA-OQAB01001546-OQAB01001546.1-human-gut-metagenome-genome-assembly--contig:-NODE-1546-length-10831-cov-2.620609_pt1 | contig 10831 bp, 14 predicted proteins | sample MGYA00242490_ERZ504517 | MGnify/ENA primary metagenome ERZ504517 (study PRJEB26092, sample SAMD00036298) | human gut metagenome | host: Homo sapiens | study: EMG produced TPA metagenomics assembly of... | reverse complement strand
ATCTATCCAACCTTCAGCTATTGTTCCTGTGCCTAAGCCAAATCCATGTGATAGACCCTTATAACAATGAAACTCAGTTGGAATATTTAATTTATTTAGGTGCTCTAACCGTTTTTTCATAAGAATATGATCTGCAATATAATCGTTTGTTCCAATACATGCATAAGTTGGAGCATCTTCATTTGAAACATAATCATACCCTGTATACTGCATAATGACAGCTTCGGCTGAAGGGACAGCAATTTCACTATATGAAGATAAAAACTTTTTATTTCCCAATACTGCTGCCATTCTAGCACCAGCTGACCCACCCCAAAGTGAATAGTGTCTTTTATCTATTTTCAGCATATTCGCATTATTATATATAAACGAAATAGCCTTAGCTAAATCTTCATACGGATGCTCAACACGATAAATCAAAGCAAAAGCATTGTACCCACGCTTACTTAACTCTAAAGCATGTGGAAAACTATCATGCATTGCTCCTACATATACAAAACCACCACCAGCATTGCATATTGCAAAAGGCGCATCTTTACTTCCTTTAAAAAAGAACAATCCTACATCTCTTTTTGAAGCATCATTTAATAATTCTTCTTTAGAATAAATGTTATAAAATATTGAATGATTTTGAGCATCGTGATTGAGTGTATTTATAATCTCAATTGTCTTATTCACATCTATATAATATACCATAAATAAATTTTAGACGAACTTAATTCTTTAATCGTCATATTTAGAGCTATCGGTCTATTGATTGGAAATAGTAACCTTCCCCATGTTTTAAAGGCTGGAAGTTCTAATACTTCTTGAATAGTAGTATTTTCACTTATATTCATTTTTAATGTCCGCCGAAGACATCAAAATCAATTGTATCTAATAAAGCATCAATTTCTTTGATTTCATCAATTGTAACTTCAATTTCCCCTGCTCTAAAATTTTCTTCTAAACGTTCTAATTTTCTGCTTCCCGGGATAGGCACAATAAAATCCTTTTTTTTTAGCATCCATGCTATTGAAAGTTGAGCCATAGTACAATTTTTCTTTTCTGATAATACTTTTAACAAATTCAATAATTTTTTTGCTTTTTCATACCCTTCTTTTTGATATTGAGGCATATTATTTCTAAATCCCCTTTTCAAAGGTAGAATCTGGTGTAAATTTCCCTGAAAGTAATCCATTTAGCCATTGGAGAAAAAGCTACATAAGTTATTCCTAACTCTTTACAAACAACGAATAAATCTTCATACCATCTAGCCATCATTGAATATCTATTTTGAATAGCAGTTACAGGACAAATAGCATGTGCACGTCTTAAATAATCTTCATTCACTTCACTAATTCCCCACGCTTTTATCTTTCCTTCTGTAATTAACTCTTTCATAACTCCCGCCACAACTTCTGGTTCAACTTTAGGATCAATACGATGTTGATAATACAAATCAATAGAATCGACATTTAATCTTTTTAAACTGCCTTCTAATGATTTTCTAATCGCTGCTGGTGAGCTATCCAGTTCTAAATGATCTCCCTTGTGTTCAACACCAAATTTTGTTGCAACAATGACTTCATCTCTGAAATCTTGAATCGCAGCACCCACCAATTCTTCATTATAAGAAATACTACCATCGGCATTTTCACCAGTATAACACTCGGCTGTATCATAGAAATCATATCCCAATGCATGTGCTTCTTTCATTGTTTGAATCGCCGTGTCTCTATCTTCAGCTATACCATAAGCATGAGAAAATCCCATACATCCTAACCCTACTGGATTGACATACATATTTGATTTTTCCTAATCGTCTTTTTTGCATATTATTTATCCTCCTTCAATGTTTCAACACAATGCAAAGCATTTAAACTTCTTGGATAACCAATAAAAGGAATGCATTGTGATATGACTTTGATTAAAAACGCTTTACTATTTCCTAATCTCACATTAGCCGCAGCATGTGAAGTTAATTGTGGTTCACAACCACCTTGGGCTAACAAGAAACAAAATGTTATTAATTCTCTTTGTTTATAATCAAGACCTTTTCTTGTATAATAATCACCAAAACAATTATCAGTTAACCAATAATTGATATGTTTTGAATCTTCATTACCAGATTTATAAAAATCATGCATACTTTCTCCAAAGATATCTACTTGAGCAAGTCGTCCTTTTTCTAATCGATTTTGAATTGTCGTTGTTGATTGTCCTTTTAAAGGCAAAACAATATCATGAGCTTTACAAAAATCATTAACAGCGTGTAAAAAAGGAAGAACTCTACCTATTCCTAAATAAGCAACTGCTTGATAAACAATCTCCTTCATTTCAATAGGCGTGACACCAAAATGATAGGCTCCTATTAACATTGTTTTAAATTCATCAATTCCTTGACATCCTAGCAATGTTGCAAGAATAGCTATAAATCTTGTATGATCATCTAAATCATCATAATTCACAACTTCATCAAAGGCAAAATTATCAAACAATTCAATAAATTCAGGATCTGTTTTTAATAATTGTGACTTGTAATTCGGAAACATTTTTTCATGATATTCTTGAGCTTTTTGACTTATTGACATTTTTATTCCCCCTTTAACCATTCTTCTATCTTGTTATCACTATCTAAAACTTGACTTCCAACAATCGCCAAACCAGTATGAACATAACTATCTGGACATATTTTTTGAATATCTTTTTCACTTCTTCCCATCCCACTGCCTTCATGAGTACAGAAAGGATAAATATGTTTACATGAAAAATTATAATTTTCTAAGAATGTCCATACACACATGGGCATTGTTCCCCACCAAGAAGGATACCCTAAATAGATATAATCATATTGTTCAATATGAGAAACAATATTCTTAATTTTTGGTCTCACATTTTCATGTAGTTCTTTTTTTGCCAATTCAGTGCATTCATGATATTGATAAGGATAATCATGAAGTGGTTTGATTTCAAAAATATCTGCTCCTAGCATTTTTTGCATCTTTAAGGCAACAACTTTCGTATTGCCAACCTTCAAATTTTGAATTTGACCATTCACATAATTTTCATGATTATGAGAAAAATAAACAATTAAAGTTTTCATTTCATCATCTCCTTTTTGACACCTTTATTGTAAGATTTTCTTTTTATAAGAACAATTTCAATTTCTTATCATTCTCATAAGTAAAACTTATACAAAAAAGAGTAATAAACATATGCTTATTACTCAATCATAAATTGAAAAGTCATTATACTGATTCTCTTTATTTGTATTTTTCAATAATACAATGATGATGTTTATTATCTTTAGTATTAGTAGAATAATTAATCCCTACATACAAAATTTCTTCATAATCTTTTACACGATCTACATAATTTTTCTTTTTAATCTGATTGATTGCTTCTTGTGCAGATTTATCAAACTTCAGTTCTAAAACAATTGCTGGATATCCTTTTTTCTTTGGTATAAAGAGATAATCTACATATCCTTTTCCAGATTTATCTTCTCTTGTTATATCATAATAATTTCTAGCATGGAGATAACATAATGTTATGACACAAGATAAACTGTTTTCATCGTTGTATTGTAAGAATGGTATTTCACGATTATCTACTTCTTCAATATACTGTGCAACCTTTTGTGCATCTAATGCAATCGTTGCATCCAATACATTTTTTGAATTATTAACAATCTCTGCAACAGTTCCCATACTCTTTCTTTTTAGTACATTTTGGAATTTCTCCATTAATTCATAATTTGGTATTCTTAAGAAGCCATCATGATAAGATAAAAAACCAAACACAACCATTGCAGATAGAATTTCATCACGACTGTCTAATTGTAATGAAGATACGCTATATCCCTCTAATTCTACTTCCACTGGAATACCCGCTACCATCTTGACGATATCTTCTCTTACGGCATTGGTATTATGTTCAATATATTCATCAATTTCATTCATCGGACCCGTTTCTGTCCAATAATTAAGACATATTCCATCCATTAAAGCAAACGATACAGAACGTGGATTAAAAAGGCTACTGCCATCTGATTTATAATATCCATCATACCATTTTTTTAAGACTTCAAAAGAGAGTTTTGAAAAATGCTTTGATAATTCTTTAACTTCCTTTTCATCAAAGCCAAAGTAATCTTCATAAGTCCTATCATTTATAAAATTATATTCTCTAAACATATTCAATTCAGAACCACTGGAATACTTTGCAATTGGAAGTACTCCTGTCATATATGCTAATTCTACATAAGGCTGATCTTTTAATAATCCTTTTAAAAATTCTAAGTAAGCATTTTTATCTTTATCTTTAATAAAATTTTTATAAAAAATACTATCCCATTCATCCATAATAAAGATAAATTTATGATTTGTTTCAAGGAATGCATCTTGAATAGGATTATTCTCAATGCTTATTATTCCATAAGCATTCTCTAAATCGCTTTTTAAGCGTTTTTTATCCAACTTATATATTCTTCAAAACTATGACATGGATCAGGAAGTCTGCTGAAATCAATATAAATCACATGATATTTATTGATATGTTCTTTAAAAGATTCTACTTGAGCAATTTTCAAGTCTTTAAAATATTCGTATGCATCATAATCTTGGGTATAATATGCTCCTAGCATATTGGCATTCATTGTTTTTCCAAATCTTCTTGGACGGGTAATACATACATATCGGTTTCTTGTTTTTATTAAAGGATTCAATTTATTAATCAGCATACTTTTATCCACATATGGCTCAACTGCAATATCCATTTTAAATTGTTCAAAAGGATAATTTGTATCAAGATAATACATCCTCAATCACCTCATCTCTTGTTATATTATAGACTTTATTCTCTTTTGCCATCGTATTGTTTGAAATTTCTTTTCAATATAAATATAAGAAAAGAACAATGCTTCTTCGTCTTAGAGCTCACAAGATATACATTCTTATTGACTAAGCCTCATTAATGCAACTTTATAGAAGTTGACTAAAAATTTTATCTATACAGTTTTAACATTCATTTTCTTGCTATTGGATAACAATCATTTTCATTATATTTCTTTTAATAATTGTCTTAACAATTCAGCAAATTCTTCAATATAATAACTTGTTTTTGCTTTCTCCCAAAAAGCACAATAATTTCGTTGCAATTGTTTATCATGATGATATAAAGGAATACGAGAGATACCAGGAGCAGGAGGTGGTAATGTTCCTACAGCTTCAATCGGTAAAAAAGCCACGGTTGCTTACAACCATCAATCTTGCTTCTTCTAAAGTTTGAGCAAATAAGAATTGATTTGAAAAACCTAATGTATTTTGATAAAAATCTTTTTCAGTTGATTCTTGTTGTTTGGTAGAAACCAAAATACAAGAAATTCTTTTTAAATCTTCTTTTGTTAATTTATCTTTTTGACTTAAAGGATTTAAATTCGATATTTCAATAAAACAATCACTATACAATAATTCATAATTAAAATAGTCATTATTAAAAGCACGTCTTTGATCACTAATCACCAAATCAACATCATGAGATTTTAATAATTCATATAATTCCTCATGTGTTCCATTGGTAATAGAAATAGCGACTTCTGGATAGGTCTTAGAAAATTGTGCAATCGCATGATGTAATTCTTGTGCTCCATAACATCTTAAATAACCTATCTTTAAAGAGAGTTCTTGATCTTCTCCTCGCCTAATTGTTTCTTTTTTCAAGTTTTCAATTTCTTCTATTAATTCCTTACCATGTCGATAAAAATATTCTCCTGCTAAAGTCAATGTAAATTGACGATTATTTCTTTTAAAAAGTTCTACACCAAGTTCATTTTCCAAAGCTTTCATCTGTTGTGAGATTGCTGATTGAGATATATAACAAAGTTCAGCAGCTTCTGTAAAACTATGGCAATCTACAATTGTTATAAAGTATTTCATTTGCTTAAGCAACATGCAATCACCTCTTTCTTTATATATTCATTATATCATAAAAAGAACCTATAAAAAGGTTCTAAAAATCTGTTTGTTCACTGATATTTTGATAGTCTTGAATTTCTTTTAACTTTCTTTCTAATTCTTGAGAAACAATCTTCACAGCATCACTACCTAATAATAAGGTATGAGGTAATTCATCTTGTTCAATCACTTTTACAATCACTTCTCCAGCTTTATCAGGATCACCTGGTTGTTGTCTGGCATTCACGGTTTCTTCCCTTCTTTTGACACCTGCTTTGACATAATCATCAACTTTAATGGCTGTTCCTTTTAACGCTTCATCATAGAACTTTGTTCTAAAAGAACCTGGTTCAACAATCATAGCTCTTATCCCTAAAGGTTTCACTTCTTTGATTAATGCATCAGTTATGAGTTCTAAAGCTGCTTTACTAGAAGCATAATAACCACTTCCTAAGGCTGAACGCACTGCAGCAATCGATGAAACATTCACAATTGTTCCACTTTGTTGTTGTCTCATTTGAGGTAAAACTTCTTTAATTAAAGTAACTGGTCCAAAGACATTGGTATCATACAATTCTTCAATATCAGCTTCTTCACCTTCTTCAACTGCTGCTCGATATCCATGTCCAGCATTATTGATTAAGACATCAATTGGTCCAAACTTCTCATTTGTCACTTTTACAACATTTTGAATACTTTGTTTATCTGTCATTTCTAAAGAAACAGGTAAACAAGTTTTTGGGTATGCTTCATATAAATCTTTTAACTTTTCAGTATTTCTTGCTGTGACAACAACTTGATAACCTTTCTTTAAAGCTACTTTTGCTATTCCTTTTCCAATTCCACTAGAACATCCTGTAATTAACCATGTTTTCATTTTCTCTCCTCCTTGACATCTTTATCTTAATACTTATAGTGAACTATAAGTCAATAGAAAAAAATGAAGAAATTTTTATTTTTCTTCTTTATGTCTTTGTTCTAATTCACGTTTGACAAGAGTATCTTCATAATTATCTATTTTATTTTCAAGATATTGGATAACTGTTTGTAATTCTTCAACTTGTTGCTTTAAATTTGCTAACTGATTAATCAACAATTCTTTTCTTTGAGGAATGGTATGTTCTCCTTCATGAAATAAATCAACATATGTTTTGATTTGTTCAACTGTCATCCCAGAAGTCCGCATACATTTAATAAAATTGATACGTCTAAAATCATGTTCTGTATAATAACGATGACCACTTGCATTCTTTTTCACAGGATCCATCAATCCAATTCTTTCATAATAACGTAAAGTCGTTGAACTGATATCAAATTTTTGACTCACTTCAGCTATACTTAATCCTTCTTCCATGATTTCATCTCCTTGTCAATTTGCATTATTTCATTATCTTATAAAATTAGTATGTTTCTTTTCATTTACCGGAACTTGTATTCCTTTTTCTTTTCCAGCCTCAATACATTTTAATAACCAAGCCATATTTTTACCTAGGTTATACATTGTTTGCATACCTTCCTCATCTTGTAAAGCTTCTTGAGGCGTATTACCATGAATTTCATTCCAATATGTTGAAGAAACAATTGGCATTTGATTAATTGTAAAATATTTATTTAAAACATCAATTGAAGCAATTGTTCCAGCACGTCTTGCACTCGCAATAGCAGCACCAGGTTTATGCGCAAAATACTTTGATCCAGAATAAAAATGCACGATTTAAAACATCTAAAATCCGACCACTTGGATGTGCATAATAAACAGGTGTTCCAAAGATAAAACCATCACAATCCTTGGCTTTATTGACTAAAATATTAACTCCATCTTTAAAAAACACATTCACCAGTTTCACGACATTTAACCACATGCAATACAATCACTATAAGATTGATTTCCAATCCAATGAATTTCAGTCTCAATCCCTTCTTCTTTTAAAGCTCTTGATACTTCTTCTAATGCTGTATAAGTACAACCATGTTGATGGGTACTTCCATTAATTAATAATACTTTCATCTTTTCACCCTCCACTTAATCATATTATAAACTCATTTTGAAATAGAATTCAAAACCTGATGAATATTTTCAAGTCTTTAGAATTTTGTATACTAAATAAAAGAGGGTGTAAAGATGTCACAAATTACAAAGAAAGCCATGGCTTCATCATTAAAGAAATTATTAGAAACCAAAACATTATCAAAGATAACTGTTGGTGATATTACGGATGATTGTGAAATTAATCGTCATACTTTTTTATTATCATTTTCAAGATATTTATGATTTAATTGATTGGATTTATAAAAATGAAACAGAGAAGTTTTTTAAAAGGAAATGATACTTATGAGACTTGGCAACAAGGAGTAAGAGCCTTATTTGAATATGCACTAGCAAATAAATCTTTTATTTTAAATACTTATCATTCAATTAGTAAAGAATATTTAATTGAACATTTATATCAAGTAACTTATAATTTATTAATTAATGTGGTAGAGGAACAAGCTAAAGGAATGCATGTTGATGAGAAATATAAGAAGTTTATTGCTGATTTTTATAAGTATGCTTTTGTAGGAATGGCTATTGATTGGATTGATCAAGGAATGAATCATGATTATGAAAGTCTTATCTTTAATTTAAGTACATTAATTGAAGGAGATTTTCATAAAGCTCTTTTACGTTTTGAAGGAAAATACTAGACAAACCTATAGAAATGTCCAATCTTTTACCAATATGATAGGAGTGGTTAAACTTTAACCACTCCTATTTTGTTGTCCATAGAATCACTTCCCTTTCATGACTATAATAAAGTCAGATAAACAAGGAGGAATGTATAATGTATTATAGTAATGGAAATTATGAGGCTTTTGCAAAGCCATTAAAACCTGAAGGTGTTGATCAAAAGTCTGCTTATTTAGTTGGTTCTGGTTTGGCTTCATTATCTGCTGCATGTTTTTTAGTTCGTGATGGACAAATGAAAGGTGAACATATTCATATTTTAGAAGAAATGGATTTACCTGGTGGAGCTTGTGATGGTATTTATAATCAAGAAAAGGGATTTATTATTCGTGGTGGACGTGAAATGGAAAATCATTTTGAATGTCTTTGGGATTTATTCCGTTCTATTCCCTCTATTGAAACTGAAGGGATTTCTGTCTTAGATGAATATTATTGGTTAAATAAAAAAGATCCTAATTATTCATTAATGCGTGCAACTATTAATCGTGGTGAAGATGCGCATACTGATGGGAAGTTTGCTTTGTCTGATAAGGCAGCCATGAGTATTATGGAATTATTTATGACCCCTGATGAACAATTGTATGATAAAACAATTACTGATGTTTTAGATCCTGAATTTTTTGAATCTAACTTCTGGTTATATTGGCGTACAATGTTTGCTTTTGAAACATGGCATAGTGCTTTGGAAATGAAATTGTATATTCAAAGATTTATTCATCATATTGGTGGATTACCTGATTTTAGTGCTTTAAAATTTACAAAATATAATCAATATGAATCATTAATCCTACCAATGATAAAATATTTAAAAGAACATCATGTAAAATTTCATTACAATACACAAGTCACAAATGTAGAATTTGAATTCCATGATGAACAAAAAATTGCAAAACATATTATTTGTTTACACAATGGTGAAGAAGAAATTATTGATTTAACAACCAATGATTTACTCTTTATTACCAATGGTAGCTGTACAGAAAATTCTTCTTTAGGTGATAATACACATGCCCCTATCATGAATACCAAAGAAGGTGAAGGTGGTTGTTGGCAATTATGGAAAAATATTGCTGCTCAACATCCTGATTTTGGTCATCCTGATAAGTTCTGTGGGGATATTGCTTCCACTAATTGGGAGTCAGCAACAGTGACAACTTTAGATGATAAGATTCCACCATATCTTGAAAAAATCTGTAAACGTGATCCATTCTCTGGAAAGGTTGTTACTGGAGGAATTGTGACTGTTAAGGATTCTAATTGGTTAATGAGTTATACTTTTAATCGTCAACCTCATTTTAAAGCTCAGCCTGATCATCAATTGGTTGGATGGATTTATGGTTTGTATACTGATGTTCCTGGTAACTTTATTAAAAAGCCTATGAAAGAATGTACAGGTATCGAGATTTGTGAAGAATGGCTTTATCATATGGGTGTTCCTGAAGATCAAATCTTAGATTTAGCCACACATTCTGCAAGCACCATTCCATGTATGATGCCTTATATTACAGCTTTCTTTATGCCTAGAAGAAAAGGTGATCGTCCTTTGGTTGTTCCTGAAGGAAGTGTCAACTTTGCCTTTATTGGACAATTTGCTGAAACCGTTCGTGATACCATCTTTACAACAGAATATTCAGTGAGAACTGGTATGGAAGCTGTTTATACACTATTAGATATTGATCGTGGTGTGCCTGAAGTTTGGGGATCTTGTTATGATGTAAGAGATTTATTAGATGCAACATCTAAAATGATGGATGGTAAAAAGTTAGACGAAATTCATCTTCCATTCTTATATAGAGTAGCTGGTAAAAAAGCTTTAAAACAATTTGAAGGAACGATTGTTGAAGAATTATTAGAAAGATATCATTTAATTTAAAAATAGCACTTTATGTGCTATTTTTTATTCACAAAAAGAGATATCTTATGATATCTCCTAAAAATACGATTAATATCTTCTACAATCTGACTATCAATTTTATTTTGATGAGCCATTTCACGCATGATTTTTATACTTTCTTGATGTGACAAAGCTTTTTTATAAGGACGATCTTCTGTTAAAGCTTGATAAATATCACAACAAGCCAATAAACGGTCATTAAAATCTAGTTCATCTCCAACTTTACCAAACGGATAGCCACTACCATCTAATTTCTCATGATGAAAACTTGCCCAA
>ENA-OQAB01001544-OQAB01001544.1-human-gut-metagenome-genome-assembly--contig:-NODE-1544-length-10839-cov-2.179052_pt1 | contig 10839 bp, 12 predicted proteins | sample MGYA00242490_ERZ504517 | MGnify/ENA primary metagenome ERZ504517 (study PRJEB26092, sample SAMD00036298) | human gut metagenome | host: Homo sapiens | study: EMG produced TPA metagenomics assembly of... | reverse complement strand
TATGAGGAAGTTTCTGAAACATGGCCGATAAGAAAAAAGATATCAATGATGATGATGTATTGGTATTGGCAGGAGCAGACCGCAGCCAGAATCATCGTATTAAGTTGGAGTATTTGCAGGTGACAAGTGGTGTCGTGTACGTTCGGTTGCTAGTCTGGGACTGAATATTTCCGGTGAGAAGTTTGAAGCTTGTGCGAGTGGTAATGGTCCGGTGGATGCTGCCATCAAGGCTCTGAAAAAGATCGTAGATCGTCACATGACATTGAAAGAATTCACTATTCAGGCTTATTTAGCAATGGGAAGTGAATGATGTAGGTAAGGTTCATATGCAGGTGGAATATGATAATCAGATTTATTATGGCTTCGGAGCAAATACGGATATTATAGCCGCATCGGTAGAAGCTTATATTGACTGTATTAATAAATTCAAGGCATAAAGGAACAGCGAAAGTGGTATTGAAATACGTACCCTGCATTAATTATAAATCATACATAGTAAAAATAGATATAACAGATGAATACATTATTTGATAAAATATGGGATGCCCACGTGGTGACTACGGTGGAAGATGGGCCGACACAACTTTATATTGATCGTTTATATTGTCATGAAGTGACCAGTCCGCAGGCTTTTGCCGGATTGCGCGAGCGTGGCATCAAGGTATTGCGTCCGGAAAAGGTATTCTGTATGCCCGATCACAATACTCCGACACATGATCAGGATAAACCGATTGAAGACCCGATCTCCAAGACTCAGGTGGATACACTGACGAAAAATGCGAAAGATTTCGGTCTGACACATTTCGGTATGATGCATCCTAAAAACGGAATTATCCATGTGGTAGGTCCGGAACGTGCACTGACACTGCCGGGCATGACGATTGTTTGCGGTGACTCGCATACTTCTACTCACGGTGCAATGGGAGCTATCGCTTTCGGCATCGGTACCAGTGAAGTGGAAATGGTACTGGCTTCACAATGTATCCTTCAGTCAAGACCGAAAACAATGCGAATTACCGTAGATGGCGAACTGGGTAAAGGAGTGACTGCGAAAGATGTCGCTCTGTACATGATGTCTAAGATGACTACCAGCGGAGCTACCGGTTACTTCGTGGAATATGCAGGTTCGGCCATCCGCAATCTGACTATGGAAGGACGTCTTACTCTTTGTAATCTGTCCATTGAAATGGGAGCACGTGGTGGTATGGTTGCTCCGGATGAAGTGACTTTCGAATATATCAAAGGACGTGAGAATGCTCCGCAGGGGGAAGCATGGGATCAGGCTATGGAATACTGGAAAACGCTGAAGAGCGATGATGACGCCGTATTCGATCAGGAGGTCCGTTTTGATGCAGCGGATATCGAGCCGATGATTACCTACGGAACCAATCCGGGCATGGGAATGGGAATTACGCAAAACATTCCTACTACGGAAGGAATGGGAGAGGCTGCACAGGTTTCTTTCAAAAAATCGATGGAATATATGGGATTCCAGCCGGGTGAATCGTTACTGGGTAAAAAGATTGATTACGTATTTCTGGGTGCTTGTACTAATGGCCGTATTGAGGACTTCCGCGCATTCGCTTCTCTAGTGAAGGGACGCAGGAAAGCGGATAATGTAATCGCATGGCTGGTTCCGGGATCATGGATGGTTGATGCACAGATTCGTAAGGAAGGAATTGACAAGATATTGACTGAAGCGGGATTTGCAATCCGTCAGCCGGGATGTTCAGCATGCCTTGCGATGAATGATGACAAGATTCCTGCAGGAAAATATTCAGTATCAACCAGTAACCGTAACTTTGAAGGTCGTCAGGGACCGGGAGCCCGTACTTTACTGGCCAGCCCGTTGGTTGCTGCTGCCGCTGCGGTGACAGGAGTGATTACCGACCCGCGTGAACTGATGTAATTTCAATCGTAATTTGTAAATATTTAAATTGTAAACAGAAAGATGGCTAAGACAAAATTTAATATAATAACAAGTACTTGTGTACCCCTTCCTTTAGAGAATGTAGATACTGACCAGATTATTCCGGCACGTTTTCTGAAAGCAACGACTCGTGAAGAGAAGTTTTTCGGTGATAACCTGTTTCGTGACTGGCGTTATAATGCCGATGGTTCCTTGAACAAAGATTTTGTGCTGAACGATCCTACATATAGCGGACAGATATTGGTGGCAGGAAAGAACTTCGGTTCGGGTTCCAGCCGCGAACACGCAGCCTGGGCGATTGCCGGATATGGTTTCCGTGTGGTAGTATCGAGCTTCTTTGCCGATATTCACAAAAATAATGAGTTGAACAACTTCGTACTTCCGGTAGTTGTTACTGAAGGATTTTTGCAGGAACTCTTCGACTCGATCTTTGCTGATCCGAAGATGGAAGTGGAAGTGAACCTTCCCGAACAGACCATCACTAATAAAGCAACGGGTAAGAGTGAACATTTTGAAATCAACGCTTATAAGAAACTTTGTCTGATGAACGGACTGGATGACATAGACTTCTTGCTAAGCAATAAAAATAAAATAGAAGAATGGGAAAACAAGGCGTCAAAATAGAGATCATGGACACAACGCTCCGTGACGGTGAACAAACCAGCGGAGTATCTTTTGTGCCCCATGAGAAACTAATGATTGCCCGTTTACTATTGGAGGATTTGAAGGTAGACCGGGTAGAGGTTGCTTCAGCACGTGTATCGGAAGGTGAGTTTGAAGCCGTGAAGATGATTTGTGATTGGGCAGCCCGCCGCAATCTGCTTCAGAAAGTGGAAGTGTTGGGATTTGTGGACGGTCATACTTCGGTGGACTGGATACAACGTACCGGGTGCCGTGTCATCAATCTTCTTTGTAAGGGGTCATTGAAACATTGCACCCAACAATTGAAAAAGACTCCCGAAGAACATATCGCAGATATTATCAACGTAGTACATTACGCAGATGAACAGGATATCGGAGTGAATGTATATCTGGAAGACTGGAGTAACGGAATGAAAGATTCTCCCGAATATGTGTTTCAGTTGATGGATGGCTTGAAGCAGACAAGCATCAGACGTTATATGTTGCCTGATACATTGGGAATCCTGAACCCGCTGCAGGTGATAGAATATATGCGGAAGATGAAGAAGCGTTATCCGAATACCCATTTTGATTTTCACGCGCATAATGATTATGATCTGGCGGTAAGTAATGTGCTGGCTGCCGTGTTGAGCGGTGTCAGAGGACTGCATACTACGATTAACGGACTTGGCGAACGGGCCGGTAATGCACCCCTTTCCAGTGTGCAGGCTATTCTGAAAGATCATTTCAATGCAATGACCAATATTGACGAAAGCCGCCTGAATGATGTCAGTCGGGTGGTAGAGTCCTATTCCGGTATTGTGATTCCTGCCAATAAACCGATTGTGGGAGAGAATGTCTTTACACAAGTTGCAGGCGTTCACGCCGACGGCGATAATAAGAATAATTTGTATTGTAATGATTTACTTCCCGAACGTTTCGGACGTAAGCGTGAGTATGCTTTAGGAAAAACAAGTGGAAAGGCAAATATCCGTAAGAATCTCGAAGATCTGGGACTGGAACTCGATGAAGATGCCATGCGCAAGGTAACGGAGCGAATCATTGAACTGGGGGACAAGAAAGAATTGGTGACTCAGGAGGATTTGCCGTATATTGTATCGGATGTATTGAAACACGGGGCGATAGGCGAGAAGGTCAAGCTGAAGAGTTATTTTGTAAATCTGGCTCACGGTCTGAAACCGATGGCGACTTTAAAGATCGAAATAAACGGAAAGGAATACGAAGAAAGTTCAAGTGGCGATGGTCAGTATGATGCTTTCGTACGTGCGTTGCGCAAAATTTATAAAGTGACGTTAGGACGTAAATTCCCCATGTTGACGAATTATGCGGTATCTATCCCACCGGGTGGGCGTACGGATGCATTTGTGCAGACAGTAATTACCTGGAACTATGACGAACAGGTGTTCCGTACCCGTGGACTTGATGCCGACCAGACGGAGGCTGCCATCAAAGCAACAATGAAGATGTTGAATCTACTTGAAGAATAAGTTGATTTTATATTAACATGCATTTGATGCTTCCGATATGACAGAGATTAATTAACTTTGAGTAGTATAAAAGATAAAAAGAAAAGTAACATGGATTTTAAAATTGCTGTATTAGCAGGCGACGGTATCGGACCGGAGATTTCGGTACAAGGTGTAGATGTAATGAGTGCCGTTTGCGAGAAGTTTGGCCACAAAGTAAGTTACGATATGCAATCTGCGGTGCAGATGCGATTGATAAAGTAGGTGATCCGTTCCCGGAAGAAACATATGAGGTTTGCAAGAATGCAGAGCTGTTTTGTTTTCGGCCGTAGGTGATCCGAAGTTTGATAATGACCCTACTGCGAAAGTTCGTCCGGAGCAGGGATTGCTGGCAATGCGTAAGAAATTGGGATTGTTTGCTAATATTCGTCCGGTACAGACATTCAAATGCCTGATCCATAAATCTCCGTTGCGTGCGGAACTGGTTGAGAATGCGGATTTCATCTGCATCCGTGAGCTGACCGGCGGTATGTACTTCGGTGAGAAATATCAGGATAATGATAAAGCATACGATACAAACTACTACACTCGTCCGGAAATTGAACGTATCCTGAAAGTTGCTTTTGAATATGCAATGAAACGCAGAAAGCACCTGACTGTGGTAGACAAGGCAAATGTTCTGGCTTCTTCCCGTCTGTGGCGTCAGATTGCACAGGAAATGGCTCCCAATTATCCGGAGGTGACAACTGACTATATGTTTGTGGATAATGCTGCCATGAAGATGATCCAAGAACCAGCTTTCTTTGACGTGATGGTGACTGAAAATACATTCGGGGATATTCTGACTGACGAAGGTTCTGTTATCAGCGGCTCTATGGGATTGCTTCCTTCAGCTTCTACCGGTGAAAGTACTCCGGTATTCGAACCGATTCATGGTTCATGGCCACAGGCGAAGGGCTTGAATATTGCGAACCCGTTGGCACAGATTCTGTCTGTAGCTATGTTATTTGAATACTTCGACTGCAAGGAAGAAGGTGCGCTGATTCGTAAGGCGGTTGATGCATCACTGGATGAAAACGTACGTACACCTGAAATTCAAGTGGCCGATGGTGCCAAATACGGTACAAAGGAAGTAGGACAGTGGATTGTTGACTATATCAAGAAGGCTTAAACAGATATTCTGAATAAGATATATGGAGGCTGGATTCTTTAAATGGAGTTCAGCCTCTTTTTTGTTCATTCCGTTTCTTTGTTTTTTTACTGAAGAAAATGAGTCCGTTGGGAGAAAAAACTAGTCGGACTGTTAAAAAGTAAAAGAGTAAGATATTTGCTAATGAAAAACAGTACATTTGCACAGATTAATACACAAGTGCTATGACAAAAAATTATCTATTCTTACTGTTGGGTTTGCTGCTTGCAGCGTGTAGTTCTGATGACAAGGACGAACAACCGATTTTAGTAACCAATGTTGTAATGCCTGCTTCGGGAACAGTATTCAAGCCCGGTGAGAAGGTAACGATAATGGCGAAAGGATTTCAAGACAATGATGAAATCATGTTCGATATTCGCTGGCCGCTTCAAGACGAAGTGCTGCATGAAGGATATGCTAAAGGAGGACGGGGTGTTATAACGGAAAAGACGGCTACGAGCATTACTTTTCTGGCTCCCGGACACTGGCCTGCTTCTACAACGGAAATCTTGTTACGCCGCTCCGGTCAAATGATGTCTTTAGGAAAGATTTCGGTGGCGGATGGACAGGCACCCAAAGATTTTCAGCTTTATGGTATCATTAATTCCCGTTCCAATACCCACCGTCCTCATGCTATCGAATACATCAATCTTGAAAAGCCTCAGACGGCAGAGATAGTACGACTTGCAGACAATCAAGACTTCTCTTGTGTAGTCAACCTTCCCGGAAGCTGGAGCCTTAGTGGAGTATGGACGAAGGATGATCGCCGTACGACCGGACTTTATGATCTTTCTATGAACTATTGGGAAAAGCCGGGAGCTGATCAGCTTGTAACAATGGGGATAGCGACCGCTAACTCTGTATTTGGGGTATATCAAGGCGGAGACCGTTTATTTGTTAAAACAGTTAATGTGATGCCCTATACCAGAATGTATGTGCCGGAGAAACCTGATTATGGTTTTCTGCTGCCCGAAGGGATGAAGGCTGAAGCATTGTCACGTTATCCCTGTATACAAATGAGTGATGGAAATATACTCTGTTCGGCTGATAACGGCGATGGAACTTTTTCACCAGTAGTCTTGAACGGGCAAAATATAGAAGAGAAAAGTATATATGTTGGCGAACCGATAGAGGCTGTGGCATTGATCCCTTTTTGGATAGTTACGCCTGTAGAAGGTATGGGAACGGCTAAATATACACGTGTTGGCGGATATATCGTATCGAAGAGAAATGGTGCTACAATAACGGAGGGAGATGGAACAGAATTTAGGCTATGGAACCCGACTACAAAGATGCTGGATGAACCTTTCACCACATTCCCTAATGCTGCGTGTTCAGTAGCCACACTTGTTTCGGATGATTTTAAGAAACAGGAGCTTTATGTATTGTTTGATGGTAGTCGGAATGGAAGGCTGATTTATGTATATGATTTACTAAAAGGTAGCTGGGAGTCATTATATCCAGGGGGCGGATTTCCTTTATTCAGAAATCGTATTAGCTCGATAAGGTTATTACTCAGCTCTTCTCCGGGCTACTATGCACAAAGGCCCTTTTTCATGCTTATATGAAGCAATGGAGACAAAGCCGGACTGTAAGAGTATGGATTTCAATTCATCACAAGAACGAATAATCATCCCGTCAATCAGATTTGTCCAAGTTTTGACTGACGGGTTATTCAGTTCGCAGCAAATCAGGAAATGTCCGTTTCGCTTTAATACCCGTGTTACTTCGGTGAATGCTTTCGGAAGATCGTTCCAAAAGTAAACCGTCTCGAAGGCAGTGACCACGTCGAACATTTCATCGGTATAAGGCAGTGTGTCTACCGTGCCTTGTTCTATAAAACAGCGGGTGGAAAGATATTTCTTGTTTTTCTTCTGTGCGAAAAGGACACTTTCCGGTGAAATGTCAATGCCGTATGCTTTTCCTTGCGGACAGCGATGCATCAGCTGTGTAAGATTGGCTCCGCCACCGCAACCAATGTCGAGCACATTCCATTCCTTATTCCATACCATATGTGACATTCCCCATTCGGAAAGCAAAGTGTGCTGTTTGTTCATTTCCCGGAGAATGACTCTTCCCCAAAAGCCTTCAGGCTTTTTGAGATTGTGGAATAACTTATGGATGATATTTCTTTTGCCCATGTTATAAACTAACTTTGCACGATGGAATAGATGATAATGCCTGCTAAAGTCAGCAATCCGGTATAGATCATAACTTCCGTTTGTTTTATTCCGGCGCCTTTTCCAGGAGCAGAAATGTCTGACTGAAGTCGTGCCGTTAACTTGTGGGCGATAAAGTAGAACAGCCAACCTCCGAATCCACCGATAATGGCTCCTGCTACTAAATCACCGGGATAATGCAATCCCAGGTACAGGCGTGTATAAGAGTTGGTAAATGCCCAAAGTACGATAAATATGCTTAACCAGCGTTTACGGAACAGGCAAATCAGAAATATGGCAAGTCCGAAAGAATTGGCAGCATGACAGGAAGGGAAACCGAATCCTCCTCCTCGTCTTCCATTCACAATATAGACCAAATCCGCTATCGGATTTTCCGGATTGGAGGGACGCAGGCGACCTACCAGCGGACGAAGAAAACTATTGCACATCTGATCGGCAAACGTGATAGTGAGGGCGATCGCTACCACATAGCACAAAGCCACTTTCCAATGAAAATTCTTGAGCAGTATATATAAGATACTGGCATACATCGGGACCCATATAACTTTACCTGTGAATGCACTCATGAAGTAATCCCAGAAAGGCGAATGTATTCCGTTGAAGAACAAAAGCAGTTGGGTGTCTATATCCGAAAGAAATTCTATCATAAAATAAATCGTATTATTAAAAGGTGGATTTGTCTGATCTTATCGCTTAGCCAGGTCATCATATAGTTTCTGAAGGAAGGCTTTGCCTTTTTCCAGATTGGCTCCTTTCTCTGTCCCCTCATCTATCTGGACGGTGTTGGCATCCAGATTGTACACTAATTGATTTTCCGCAGTCACCATGCCAAACAGTGTCGGTTCCGTGAAATACCCGAAGTGGGGAGAAGACGGATTAAAGATATTCTTGCTGAAAGTAAAGTCATCATGCGGCAATCCGAGCTGAGAAAGTAGCGTAGCGGCAATATCGATCTGCGAAGCGTATGTGTCTACTACTCGTGGTTCTTTCACGGCTCCTCCGATCAGTATTAGCGGAATTGTATGCCCTTTCAGCGGATTTTCTACCGGACGCGGATAAGCTCCCAAATGATCCGGTACAAGTACGATCAGTGTATTCTTCCACATCGGGGTCTCCTTATACTGTCTCACAAAATCTCCTACGCAACTATCAGCATAGGCGAAAGCATTCAGCACTTTATCGTCTAATCGGTAGAACGGAACTTCAAACGGCTCGTGACTGCTTGATGTCTGCACGATTTTAAAGAAAGGTTCCTGCTGCTTCTCTTCTTTGAGGTCTTTCAGGAAACGTTGGAAAAGTGTATGATCCGGTGCTCCCCATTTACCCTGACGTTCGGACAAAGGAAAATCCGTCTCGGAGATAATCTTCTCAATACCCGATGAAACCAGATAAGAGCGCATATTGGTGAAGTCTGCATCCCCTCCGTAATAGTATTCCAAACTGTATCCGGCATTTTTCAGACTGCGAGGAATGGAAGGAAGTCCGTCCGTTTTCTCAGGATACTTCATTATGCTGGTACTCGGCTGACCGGGATAACCACTGATAATAGATGCCAGTCCTCGATCCGTCCGGAAACTGTTTGCGTAGAAATTAGTGAATAACACTCCTTCTTTACCGAATTTATCCATATTCACTGCTACATTCGGCTGTCCCCCCATTGTTTCCATTAAGTGTGTAGAAAAACTTTCGAGGATAATAAAGATGATATTCGGGCGTTGAGTATTTAGAATTTGCGGGATACTGTCTGTTGCTGCCACAGGTTTATCCAGCATTTCGGCCAACAGGTCATCTGCAAACTTTCGGGGTCCATAAACCGATATTGCTTATCGAAATTGTTTTGATGGGTAGCAGAATACATAAAACTGAATGCCGGATTGATGGCTGCATGATTCATCCGTTGGTTTTGGCTATAGTATACTTTGCTCAGGTTCATTGTCGATACGGAAAAACCGCCACGGATAGGAATGAAGAGCGCAGCTGTCAGTAATAAAAAGGACGAGAGATACATACTGCCGCTGATAAGGTATCTTCAACGGTGCTTTCTCCCGGATAAGTACGGCGTAGAAAATACCGTAGAGGATGGCTGCATAGATCAGCATAGCTAGGATTCCGAGTAATATGAACCAGAAGCTGACGCTTGCCATGGCATCTTTCGGAGATGAGAAGAAGTAGAAGATCGGGGTGGCATCCAGCCGGAATCCCCAGAAACCGTATAAGCCCAGATCGATGATGAAGATGCAGGACATCACAAAAGCGATGATTCCGAAGTAACCTTGCCGGATGCGGCGTAGTATGGAAGATTTTGTCCAGGCGGAAGCGATAAGCAGGAAGCCTGGGATGGCGAGTGCAGATATCCTGCCAGTGAGAAATCCAAGCACGGGCAAGCCGTGCCACATCACGCTGAAATAATCGCCGATTGAGGCGTCTGTATAGAGTTCATGGTAGTAAGCCATGAAAATAGGTTTTTGAAGGACAAACAGAAGAACGAACAAAAAATAAGTCGTGAGAAATTGCAGGATTCTCTTTTTCATATCTATAAACTTAAAAATATTGAACGGAGACAAAGGTACAATTCTTTTCTGTATCTTTGCGCATCAACCTGATAAAACGAGGTGAATGATGGCAAAAATTGCGAATAAATTAACAGATTTAGTGGGTAATACACCTCTAATGGAACTTTCCGGATATAGTGGAAAGTATGGTCTTAATCAGAATATTATCGCTAAACTGGAGGCTTTTAATCCGGCGGGAAGCGTAAAAGACAGAGTCGCTCTTTCTATGATTGAAGATGCGGAGGCCCGCGGGGCACTGAAACCCGGTGCCACCATTATCGAACCGACCAGCGGAAATACGGGAGTCGGACTGGCGATGGTAGCGACCATTAAAGGGTATCACCTGATATTGACTATGCCCGAAACGATGAGTCTGGAACGGCGAAACCTGTTGAAAGCACTGGGGGCGCAGATTGTGCTGACAGATGGCTTGGGCGGGATGGCTGCTTCTATTGCCAAGGCGCAGGAGTTGCGCGATAGTATCCCCGGATCGGTGATCCTGCAACAGTTTGAAAATCCTTCGAACGCTGCTGTCCACGAGCGGACAACAGGAGAAGAAATCTGGCGGGATACGGATGGTGAAGTGGCAGTGTTCGTTGCCGGAGTAGGAACCGGAGGTACGATTTGCGGCGTGGCACGCGCCTTAAAAAAACATAATCCGGATGTTCATATCGTTGCGGTTGAACCTGCGTCGATCTCCCATATTGGCAGGAGGTCAGGCAGCATCACACCGCATACAGGGAATCGGGGCGAATTTTATTCCGAAACTTTATGATGCTTCTGTAGTGGATGAAGTGATCGGTGTGCCCGATGACGAAGCCATTCGTGCGGGGCGGGAATTGGCTGCAACAGAAGGTTGCTGGCCGGAATCTCTTCGGGA
>ENA-OQAB01001542-OQAB01001542.1-human-gut-metagenome-genome-assembly--contig:-NODE-1542-length-10842-cov-2.258049_pt1 | contig 10842 bp, 13 predicted proteins | sample MGYA00242490_ERZ504517 | MGnify/ENA primary metagenome ERZ504517 (study PRJEB26092, sample SAMD00036298) | human gut metagenome | host: Homo sapiens | study: EMG produced TPA metagenomics assembly of... | reverse complement strand
GGGGGCGCCCTTTCTTTCCGGCATCCTCTACCGCCGCCCCGGGAATATGGTATAATAGCAAAGTATTACGGGCTTGGTATTATGCTCCTGAGCAATTTGGGGGAGAGAGGTGTGTGCGGCATGTGGATCAGCGTTTTGGAGGACGAGGCCGTTCTCAACAATCTGATTACCAAATATCTGCAGAAGGAGGGCTACTCCGTCCGCAGCTACCTGCGGGGGGAGGATGCTGTGCAGGGGCTGGACAAGCCCACCGACCTGTGGGTGATCGACATTATGCTCCCGGACATCGACGGCTTCACCGTCTTTCGGGAGGTACAGCGGAAGAATCCCAACAGCTATGTGATCTTCATTTCCGCCCGCAACCAGGATATCGACCGCCTGGCCGGGCTGGAGCTGGGCGGGGACGATTACATCTCCAAACCCTTTCTGGTGCGGGAGCTGGTCATCAAGGTTCAGCGGCTGCTGAAGGGGGGACGGCCTAAAACAGCGGAGGTCCAGGTGGGGCCGTACACGGTCCATCTGGAAAAGCACCTGGTTTACTGCGGCAGCGAGAGTATCAGCCTCACGGTGAAGGAGTACGACCTGCTGCTCTATCTGGCGGCTAACCGGGGGCACGTCCTGAAGCGGGGCGACATCCTGGACGCCGTGTGGGGCTATACCTTTTATGGCTCCGACCGGGTGGTAGACGACACGATCCGCCGCCTGCGCAAGAAGCTGCCCGGCATCGAAATCAGTACGCTCTATGGCCTGGGCTACTGCCTGACGGGGGAGAGACATGAATCGCTTTGCGACTAGATACTGGCTACAGGACCGGCCCCTGAGCGTCCAGCTCTGGGCCTGCCTCTCACTGGCGGAGGGACTCACTTTGGCCGCCATCCTGCTGTACGTCCTCCTCCTGCTCCGGCCGGAGGAGCCCGGACAGTGGTATAGGCTGGCCGCCCTGTTCCCCCTGCTGCTCATTGCAAACCTGTTCGCCGCCAAGCTGGCGGCACGGCGCATTACCGAGCCCCTGGAACGGCTGGCAGGGAATCTGGAGCGCATCAAGGGCAAAAACTGGAGTGAGCCGGTCTTGCAGGTGGTCCGCCGGGACGAGATCGGGACGATTGTCAACACCCTGTCACAGATTCAGCGCAATGTGGTGGAGCTCAACGAGGACGAGGAGCTTTTTCTACCAGAGTGTGTCCCATGGGCTCAAGACCCCCATTATGGTCATCCAGAACTGCTGCGCCGCCTATCAGGACGGCATCTACGGCTCCGAGGCCATCGACATCATCATGAAGGAGAGCCTGGCGGTGGAGGCAGGGATCAGGAAGCTGCTCTATGTCTCCTCCTTCGATCACATGCTGGGCAAACAGAGCGACTTCCGGCCGGTGGAGCTCCGGGGACTGATGGAGGAGTGCCGCAGGCGGTTTCGGGGCAACGAGCGGGGTATCCGGCTGGAGGTGGATGTCCCGGCCGGCCTCACGGTGTCAGGGAATGAGGCTGCGCTCCAGACCGTCTTTGACAATCTGGTGGAAAATGGCCTGCGCTATGCGGCCAGCTACATCCGCATGGAGTTGACCGGGGAGGAGGAGGGCGGCTACCTCCTAACCGTGGAGAACGACGGCGCACCCATCCCGCAGCCGACTCTGAACGTCCTGTTTCAAAAGTTCTACAAGGGGGCGGACGGCAACTTCGGCCTGGGCCTCTACATCGCAAAAAAGATTGTGCAGTTTCACAAGGGGGACATCTGGGCCTCCAACTGGGCCGACGGAGTGCGCTTTCAGCTCCTGCTGCGCAGGGAAGACCGCATGGCCGGTCGGTGTTAGAAAGGAACGATAGTGTCATGAACAAGGCTTTTTTATATGAGATGCTCCGCACCGAGTCGGTGAGCGGCGGGGAGATCCCCCTTCAGAAAAAAGGTGGCCGCCTACATGCGGGAGCAGGGAGCGGAGGTGGAGACCGATCTGGCGGGGGATGTGATTTCCTCCATCAACAGCGCACCCCCCTTCCGGGTGCTCCTGTGCGGACATATCGACGAGATCGGCTTCCGGGTGACCCACATCACCGACGACGGCTATCTCCAGGTGGGCAAGGCCGGCGGCATCCGTCTGGCACTGGCTCAGGGTAAGCGGGTGACGGTGCTGGGGCGGAAGCGGCTCACCGGCGTTATGGGCCTGCTGCTGCGCAACGGCGAGGTGCGCACCGACATCGAGCTGACCGATCTCTACATCGACTGTGGCTTCACCAGCCGGGCGGAGGCCCTGGAGCTGGTCGCCCCCGGGGATTTCGTCACCTACTCCTATGCCGTGGACGAGCTGGAGAACGACTGCATCGCCGGCCGGGGCTGGACAACCGCCTGGGCGCCTATACCGTGCTCCACGCTCTGCTGCGGGCCCGGGAGAAGGGGGCGAAGGTGGGCGTCTTTGCGGCCACCACCACCGGAGAGGAGACCACCATGCGGGGCGCCTTCCATGCAGCAGGCCCGGGTGCGGCCCACACTGGCTGTCGCGGTGGATGTGATCCACGCCTCTGATTTCTCCGGTATGCCCCCCCAGCGCTTCGGCCGTATCAAGCTGGGCGGCGGCCCCGCCCTGGCCAAGGGCTCGGTGTGCAGCGCGCCTCTCAACCGGGCGCTGGAGGAGGCCGCCGGGCGGTTGGGAATCCCCCTGCAGTATGCCGTCACCCCAGGCGTTATGGGCACCGATGCGGATAAGCTCAACCAGACGGGTGCGGGCCTGCCCGTGACCACCCTTTTTATTCCCCTGCGCTACATGCACTCCCCCAGTGAGGTGGGCTCTCTGGCCGATGTGGAGCAGACGGTGGAGGTGCTGGCCGAGTTTCTGGCAGCCCTGGATGAGCACTTTGATCCCGACCCGTTCCGGGACTAAATGCGGAGAGGAGAAACACCATGCTGCTGCTGACCAATGGAACCATCGCCACCATGGACCCGGCCCGCCCGATGGCGGAGGCCGCCGTAGTGGACGGCGCATACTTCGCCTATGTGGGCGGCCGGGCGGACGCCGAGGACTTCGCCCGCCGCTTTTCCAGGGGAGCCTGGGAGACTCTGGATCTCCAGGGCCGCTTTGTAATGCCCGGCTTCAATGACTCTCACCTGCACTTCATCCACTATGTCAAAACAAAGCTGTCCGTCAACCTCTTCGGCTGTGCCTCTCTGGCGGAGGTGCAGGAGCGCCTGCGCCGGGGGCTGGCCGGGCTGGAGGCCGGCTCCGGCCGCTGGCTTCTGGGCGAGGGGTGGAACCAGGAGCAGTTCACCGGCGAGCGGCGTTTTCCCACCCGCCGGGAGCTGGACCAGGTGAGTACGGAGTACCCCATCCTGATCCTGCGCTCCTGCTTCCACGTGGGGGCGCTCAATTCCAGGGCTCTGGAGCTGCTGCACATCAACCGGGACACGGTGGGGCACTACGGCGCCTTTGCCGAGGTAGACGAGACCGGGGCGCCCAACGGCGTGGTGAAGGAGAACGTACTGGACGACATCAAGGCCGCCATCCCCTCCGTGGGCCTGAGGCCCCTGCTGGAGCAGGTAGTTCAGTCCCAGCACGACCTGCTGGCGGAGGGCCTGACCAGCATACAGAGCGACGATTTCAAGTATGCGCCGGACGAGGAGCCCTATGCCCTCATGGACGGCCTGCGGGAGCTGGCCGAGCGGGGGGCGCTGAAGCTGCGCTTTGCCGAGCAGGCCCTGCTCACCGAGCCGGAGACCCTGGAGGAGTTCTTCACCCGGGGCGGGGCCTGCTTCGGCGGCGGCGACCGCTTCCGCATCTCCACGGTGAAGCTCCTGGCCGACGGCTCCCTGGGGGCGCGGACGGCCTTCCTGCGGGAGCCCTATTCCGACGCCCCGGACACCTGCGGCCTGCCCATCTACCCGGAGCAGGCACAGTTGGACCGGCTGGTGGTCACCGCCCACCAGCACAATATGGCCGTTGCCATCCACGCCATCGGAGACGGAGCGGCTGAGATGGTGCTCAACGCTTTCCAGCGGGCCCGCGCGGAGCTGCCCTGGCTGCACCCCCGTCACGGCATGGTGCACTGTCAGATCCTGTCGGAGGGACAGCTCCGCCGCATGGCGGAGCTGGATGTCACTGCCTTTGTCCAGCCGGTGTTCATCAACGGCGACATGCACATCGCCCCCGGACGACTGGGCGGAAACCGCCTGGCCCACTCCTACGCCTGGGGCGACATGGAGCGGCTGGGCCTCCACATGGCTTTCGGCACCGACTGCCCGGTGGAGCGCTTTCACCCCCTGGAGGGGGTCTACTGCGCCGTCACCCGGCGGGACTTCACCGGAAACGGCCCCTTCCTGCCGGAGCAGGCCCTTACGCCCTACCAGGCGCTGTACGCTTATACCGCAGGCGGCGCTTACGCCTCCGGTGAGGAGCGCATCAAGGGGCGCATACGCTCCGGCCTGCTGGCCGACTTCCTCCTGGTGGACCGCAACCTGCTGACCTGCCCGCCGGAGGAACTGCTCTCCGCCCGGGTGCTGCGCACCTATGTGGGCGGGGCGTGCGTCTTCCGCGATCCATCCTTCTGAGGCAAAACAGGGCCCGCAATTCCGCTGGAATTGCGGGCCCTTGCAGTTAGGGCTCAGCGGCTGCCCGGCTCTGGTATTTGGACTTTGCCCTTCTGTTCCGGGGAGGAGGAGCGGAGCCGGAAAAGGCCAATGGCGCGCGCATTCCTTACAGATGCGCGCGCCATTGGCGGGGAAGGGGTTCAGGCAGGCGGGCCGGGGCAGCGGTACAGGCGGCAGGGACGGCCGCCTGTGTCGTAGTTGACGGCGCTGGCCGCCTCCCCCCGCTCTACCAGGTAATTGACATACCGCCGCACCGTCACCACTGAAAGGCCGGTCTGGCGGGAGAGGGCTTCGCTGGGCAGGCCCTGGGGCGGTGCCGCCCGCAGGCAGGCGCGCACAAGCTCCAGGGTGCTCTCCTGGAGGCCCTTGGGCGGCTGGTGCTCCGCCGGGAGGGCGGGGGAAAAGAGCCGGTCCAGCGGCGCTCTGCTCCACCGCGTCCCGGCCACCGCATCCGGTGGCGGCAGAAGGTATCCAGCGCCTGCTGAAACCGCTCATAGGTAAAAGGCTTCACCAGATAGTCCACCACCCCAGCTTGAGCAGGGTGTCCACAGTGGGGGCGTCGTTGGCGGCGGTGACCATGATAGCGTCGATACCAACCCCCTGGCCCCGGAGGGCGTGGAGCAGCTCCAGCCCGGTGAAGAGTGGCATATAGACATCCAGCACCGCCAGATCGGCGGGGTTCTGCTCCAGCCAGGCCAGGGCGGCCCGGCCGTCCTGAAAGGACTGCACCACCTCAAAGCGGGCGTCCCGCTCCACAAAGGTGCGGTTCAGGAGGGAGACCATGGGGTCGTCCTCCACAATGACAACACGGTACATTCAGGGTTCCTCCTTGGGGGCCCGGGAGGGTTCCCGGCGGAAGCTGAGAAAAAAATTGAGGTGCCTACGCCGGTTTCCGACTCCACCCGAATGTCGCCGTGGTAAGCCTCCACTACCTCCCGTACCAGCGCCAGCCCAGTCCCCCGGCTGTGGCCCTTGGAGGAGGCTCCGCGCTCGAAGAGGGTGCGCCGCAGGGCGGAGGGGATGCCGGGGCCGGTGTCCTCCACGCAGAGAAACAGGTTATCCGCCCCCTCGCGGATGCTGACGGAGACTTCCTTGGTCCCACGGCGGGTCTGATTCAGGCCCTCAATGGCGTTTTCAATCAGATTGCCCAGTACGGTCACCCAGGCGTCGGGGGAGAGCCAAGAGGTTCCGGCACTCAGGACGCTCTCCCGATCCAGCGTGAGCCGGATACCCAGCTCGTTGGCCCTGCTGGTCTTGCCCACCAGCAGGGCGGCCACCGAGGGCTCCTTAATCTGGTTCATGATGCGGCTCACCGCCTCCTGCTGGGTACGGGTGGTATCCATGATGTACTGCTGGGCCCGCTCCGGCTCGCCGATCTGCAGCAGGCCCAGGATAACGTGGAGCTTGTTCATGAATTCGTGGGTATAGGCCCGCATGGCATCCACCATGTGCCGCACGCCGGTGAGGTCGTCGGCCAGCCGGGCCACCTCAGTCCGGTTGCGGAAGATGCCCACCGCCCCTGCCAGAGCGCCGTTTTCATACAGGGGCAGGCGGTCAGCCAGCACCCGCACGTCCTTGAGGGACTTCATGCTCACGTTGTACTCCGGCCGCCCGGTGCGCAAAATGCGGTCCAGGGTGGAGGAGGGGTAGACGGAGTGGAGGGGGCGGCCCATGGCGGCCTCCGGCGCCAGGGAGAGCATCTGGGCTGCGGCGGCGTTGAGAAAGATGATACGCCCTTCCCGGTCGATGGCCAGAATCCCCTCCTCCAGGGCCTCCAGAATGTCCTCCCGCTGGTGGAAGCGCCGGGCGAAGGCGTCTGGTTCGTAGCCCATCAGGGAGCGCTTGATGCGCCGGGACAGCCGCAGGGCCAGCAGGGCCCCCACTGCCGCCGCCAGCGCACCGATGGCCGCCAGGCGCAGGGCGGTGGTCAGCGCCACATGGGTCAGGCTGCGCAGGTAGAGCCCCACGGCCATAAAGCCGATTACCGCCCCGGATTCGTCCCGGATGGGGGCGTAGGCCGAGTGGTCGGAGCCCATTGGACCGCTGTCGTCAAAGGTATAGGGCTCCGCCCCTGCCAGGGCGCTGGTCTGGGCGGAGCCAGTGTAGCGGCTGCCAATAAAGCTGCGGTCTGGCGCATAGCGGAGCACGCTTTCCGTGTCTCCCACCAGAATCAGATCGATATCCGAGGTGCGGGCGGTGGCCGCATCCAGAAAGTCGGCCAGCTCGTCTGCGGGCACCTCCCCCAGCAGGGCCTCTCTCACGAGGGGCACCTGGGAGAGAATGGATGCGGAGTTAAGCAAATTCTGGTCCAGGGTCTTCCGCTCGGTCCGCAGGGTGATGTAGAGAGTGCCGGCCAGGGAAAGGGCCACCGAGACGGTGACGATAATCAGGCTCAGCCACATGAGCTGGGCGCGGATGGAACGCCCGGTCTGGTTGGACATGGACAATGCGCCTCCTTTTTCCCGGTTGGGATCAGTATAAGATAAATTCAGCCACGCTGTCAAACGAAAGCGCAGCACGGACATATTCGAAAGTTTTTTTACTTTCAAAAAGGGTTCCCAAAGCTGCCCGGCTGGTAGTATGATAGCCCACGCGAAAACGAGGTGATGCGAGTTGTGAGTTTGGATGCATTCAAGGAATCCCTGGTGGAGGAGCTGGGAAACAAGGTGGCCTTTACCGTCCCGGTGCTGGGCGGCGTCCCAGTGGCGGAGTCGGTGGTAGTGACCTGGATTGTGATGGCGGCCCTGATCGCGCTGGCCCTGGCGCTGACCCGTCGGCTCAGCGTGGACCGCCCCGGCAAGGTACAGTGCGCGCTGGAGTGGACGGTGGAGTTCCTCAACGGCTTCGTCAAGACCAACATAGGCGCCCACTGGCGGCCCTTCGCCCCCTGGCTGGGGACGGTGGCCCTCTACATCGGCCTGAGCAACCTCATCGGCATCTTCGGGCTGGTTCCGCCCACAAAGGACATCAGCGTGACGGCGGCCCTGGCCCTCATGAGTATGTTTCTCATCTACGGCGCCCAGTTCCGCCTACAACGGCTGGCGGCGGCCTGAGAAGTTCGCCGAGCCCATGCCGCTGCCTCATCCCCATCAACCCTGATGGAGGTCGGCATCCGGCCCCCTGGCGCTGTGTATGCGCCTGTTCGGCAACATTCTGGGCCGCCTTCATCATCATGGAGATGCTCAAGCTGCTGGTGCCGGTGGTGCTGCCGGCGGTGTTCAGCCTCTACTTCGACCTGTTTGACGGGCTCATTCAGACCGTCGTCTTTGTGTTCCTCACCACCCTGTTTACCGGTGAGGGCATCAAGGAGGAAGACTAAATCAATCGCTTTTAGGAGGAAATCATTATGACACTGGGAATTATTGCTGCGGGTATTGCGGTTTTCACCGGCATCGGCGCGGGTATCGGCATTGGCTTCGCCACCGGTAAGGCCAGCGAGGCCATCGCCCGCCAGCCGGAGGCCGCCGGAAAGATCAACAGCGCCCTGCTGCTGGGCTGCGCCCTGGCCGAAGGCACCGCCATCTTCGGCTTCATCACCGCGCTGCTCGTGATCTTCATGGGTTAAGGGGGCGTCCCCAATGCTGGACTTCCAAGTTTCCACCATCGTCTTTACCGTCATCAATCTGCTGGTGCTCTATTTTATCCTGCGCAAGCTCCTGTTCGGCCGGGTCAACGCCGTGCTGGAGCAGCGGGCGGCCCGGGTGAAGGAGACCATCGACTCCGCCGAGGCCAGCAAGAGCCAGGCGGAGGAGCTGCGCGCGGAGTATGAGGACAAGCTTACCGACGCCCGGCAGGAGGCGGCCAAGCTGGTGGCCGACGCCCAGAACCGCGCCCAGCGGGCCTATGAGGCCAAAATGGCGGACGCCGAGACCGACGCCAAGCGGCTGCGGAGCGAGGCGGAGGCGCAGATCGCCTCCGAGCGGGACGCCATGCTGCGCGGGGCGCGGAACGAGGTGGCCTCCCTGGCCCTGCTGGCCGCCGCCAAGGTGGCCCAGCGGCCCACGGAGGAGGCGACCGGGCGCTGGTGGACTCCTTCCTGGCGGAAGTGGGTGAGCAGGCATGAGCGAGCTCGCCCGCCGCTATGCCCAGGCCCTGTGGCAGGTCTCTCCAGACGGGGAGGCCCTGGAGCGTACGGCCCGGGCCCTGATGGAGGAGCCCGCCCTTTGGGAGGCGCTCTGCTCCCCCGCCGTCCAGGCCGGAGAAAAGGGGCGGGTACTGGCCCGGCTGCCCGGGCTGGAGAGGGCGGCCCACTGCCGCATTTTTACCGCCTCCTGGCGGAGAAGGGCCCGCATGGCCCTGCTGCCTGAGATTGTGGAGGCGTTTCACGGGCTGGAGCTGGCCCGGCGGGGCGGCGCCCGGTGCGTGCTGACCTGTGTGCACCCGCTGGAGGCGGAGGAGCTGGAGAAGCTCCGGGCGGCCCTGTGCCGTCTCCACCACAAGAAGGAGATCGTCTTTGACGTGCGCACCGACCCGGCCCTGCTGGGCGGCTTTACCCTGGATATCGAGGGCGTGCGCTATGACAAGAGCGTCCGCGGGGCGCTGGGCCGGATGGGCCGCCAACTGGAAGAGAGGCGAATGGCATGAGAGCAAAACCGGAAGAGATTGTCTCCGTCCTGCGGGAGGAGATTCAGAATTATGACACCCGGGTTCGCCGGGATGAGACCGGCACCGTCCTGGAGGTGGGCGACGGCATTGCCACCGTCTACGGCCTGGATCAGGCGGTGTACGGCGAGCTGGTGGAGCTGGACACCGGGGTGAAGGGCATGGTCATGAACCTGGCCCGGGACAGCGTGGGCGTGGTGCTGCTGGGCAGCGAGGCCGGCGTCCGGGAGGGCACCGTGGTGCGCCGCACCGGGCGGGCCGCCGACGTCCCCGTGGGCGACGGCCTGATCGGCCGAGTGGTGGACGTGCTGGGCCAGCCCATTGACGGCCTCGGCCCCATCGAGACCACCGAGACCCGCCCCATTGAGCACGAGGCCAGCGGCGTGGTCAGCCGCGAGCCGGTCAACGTACCCCTCCAGACCGGCATCCTGGCCATCGACGCCATGGTGCCCATCGGCCGGGGACAGCGCGAGCTGATCATTGGGGACCGCCAGACCGGCAAGACCGCCATCGCGGTGGACACCATCCTGAACCAGAAGGGACAGGACGTCATCTGCATCTACGTAGCCATCGGCCAGAAGGCATCCACCGTGGCGCGTATTCAGGACACCCTGAAGAAGCACGGGGCCATGGACTACTCCATCATCGTGTCCTCTACTGCCCAGCGAATCCGCCCCCCTCCAGTACATCGCCCCTACTCCCGGAGCGGCCATGGGCGAGTATTTCATGGGCAAGGGGAAGGACGTGCTCATCGTCTATGACGATTTGAGCAAGCACGCGGTGGCCTACCGCACCCTGTCCCTGCTGCTCAAGCGCTCCCCCGGACGGGAGGCCTACCCCGGCGACGTGTTCTACCTCCACTCCCGCCTGCTGGAGCGGGCCTGCCGCCTGACGAAGGAGTACGGCGGCGGCTCTATGACCGCCCTGCCCATCATCGAGACCCAGGCCGGAGACGTGTCGGCCTACATCCCCACCAATGTTATCTCCATCACCGACGGCCAGATCTACCTGGAAACCGACCTGTTCTTCGCCGGCCAGCGGCCCGCCGTCAACGTGGGCCTGTCCGTGTCCCGCGTGGGCGGCGCAGCCCAGACCCGGGCCATCAAGAAGACCGCAGGCACCCTGCGCATCGACCTGGCCCGGTTCCGGGAGCTGGAGGTCTTCACCCAGTTCGCCTCCGATCTGGACCCAGCTACCCAGCAGGCCCTGGACCACGGCCGCCGGCTGCTGGAGCTGCTCAAGCAGCCCCTCTACCACCCCATGCCGGTAAGCCGCCAGGCCATCCTCCTGTATGTGGCCACCAGCGGCCTGGTGGACGACGTGCCTCTGGAGCACGTGCGCCCCTTCGTGCTTGGCTTTGCCGGCGAGATGGAGGCCGAGCACCCCGACGTGGTGGCGGAGATTGAGTCTACCGGCACCCTGAGCGGCCCGGCAGTGGAGTGCATCCGGGCGGCTCTGGCCGACGCCAAGAAGCGGGGGAGCGCCACATGGCAAGCATAAAGGAGATCCGTACCCATATCAAGAGCGTGGAGCAGACGCTGAAGATCACCAACGCATGTATCTCATCTCTTCCTCCAGCCTGCGCAAGGCACGCAGGCAGCTCACCGATGTGGAGCCCTATTTCAGCAAGATCGAGGCCACCATCTCCGATATCCTCCACCACTCCCCGG